>WNFU01005789.1_pt1 | contig 24529 bp, 21 predicted proteins | sample 5400121 | NCBI WGS metagenome assembly WNFU01 (sample SAMN13153360, study PRJNA577476) | soil metagenome | isolation source: 100 cm soil or saprolite under grassland replicate 1 | place: USA:California | collected 2016-06-15
GCACCCGCGGCGTGAAGGGGCGCCGGCGGACGAACGCGGCGACGGCGACGCTCCCGGCGAGGCCGAGGAGCGCGTAGATCGGGACGATGCCCGTCGCGGGGAAGAGCAGGATCCGGATCGGCCAGATGAGCGCCGTCGCCCAGAACAACGGGAACGCGATCACCGGGCCGATGGTCGCGATCCCGATGGCCAGATACGCGATGAATGCGATGACCACGGGGCGCCGCGGTGGGTGAAGGACGGCGGCCCACGCCGCGAGCGCGCCGATCCCCGCGGCGGGGAAGCTGAGCACCCCGGCCCCGAACCCGGTGATCGTCCCGAGGGCCGCCGTCATCAGCGCCGACGCGACGGCGAGCAGCTTGGCCCTGCGCGCGTCGCGCTCGAGACGCAGCGCGGCCGCGATGAAGCCGCCCGCGTTCAGCGCGATCAGCGTGAGCCAGGGCCAGGCGCCGGCCGGATCCGAGCTCGCGGCGGCGATGTAGACGAGCAGGCCGGCCGCGAACGCGCCCGCTGCGACGAGCAGCAGCCGCGCGATCCGCAGCGATAGCGGCGGCCTCATGCCGATGTAAGATCTACTACAGCGCTGTAGTACGAAGGCTTGCTGACTTGGACGTCAACTAGCCTCTTCGGAGCAGGGGGAGGTGGCGGATGGCCGAGCTCGTCCGTCGTGTCGGTCTCGGGCTCGCGGCGCGAGGCGACGTCGAGGACACCATCGAGTGGGTGCGCCGCGCGCGCGACGCGAGGCTCGAGTCCGTGTGGTTCCACGACTCATACTTCGAGCGCGACGCCGTCACGTACGCGACCGCCGTCGCCTCGCACGTCGACGGCATCCGCGTCGGCCTCGGCGCCCTCAACCCCTACACGCGCCACCCGGTGCTCATCGCGATGACCGTCAGCGCGCTCGATGAGATCGCGCCCGAGCGGATCTCGCTCGCGCTCGGGTCTGCATTACCGCTCAGGCTCGGCCAGATGGCGATCCCGTACGACCCGACGGAAGCGGCGGCGCGCGTTGGCGAGGCCATCGACATGGTGCGCAAGCTCTGGTCGGGCGAGCGGCTCCCGCCCGCGCGCCAGGGGCTGCCGCCGCTCCAGCCGATGTTCCCGCCGGTGCACCGCGTCCCGATCTACGTCGCGGGGTACCGCACGCCGATGATGGAGCTCGCGGGGCAGAAGGCCGACGGCTACATCGCGCGTCCGGCGGAATCGATCCCGGGCCTCCGGTACCTGCTGCGGAAGATGAAGCGAGCGGCGAAGGCCGCGGGCCGCGACCCCGAGGCGATCGACGTGACGGGCTACCTCCTTACGCTCATCGATCGCACGCGCGCGGAGGCGCTGAACCGCGCGAAGCGCGAGCCGTTCGTCATCTACATGATGTCGATCCTCTCGGACGTGACGATCCGTCGCGCCGGGTTCGAGACCGCGCTGCGCGACGCGATCGCCGCGAAGTGGCGCGCCGAGGACTACCACGGCGCGGGCCAGCTCATCCCCGACGAGCTGCTCGACGCGTTCATCCTCTGCGGCACCGTCGACGAGGTGGCTGGGAGAGTGAACGAGTACGCCGAGGCGGGCATGAAGCTCCCGCTCCTCCAGCCGATCGTCCAGGACGAGGACCAGACCGAGCTCGCGATCCGCGCCGCTGTCGCGTACGGGTCCGCACAGACCGTGAAGGTCGCGGCGCGCCAGGCGCTCGGGGAGCAGCGGCTCGGCGTCGGCGCGCGCCTCGTACGGCGGTTCTCCGCGCTGACGGAGATCGCGCGGCCGTTCAGCTTCACGGCATCGACGACGCCCGTCGCCGCGGCCGGCGCGATGGCGGCGCTGAACGGCATGTTCGACGCCCCGCTCTTCCTCGCCGCGCTCCTCGGATCGGTGATGCTGCACATCGGGACGAACGTGATCAACGAGATCTACGACGTCCGCAAGGGTGTCGACTCGATCACATCGCCGCGCGCGAGCCACGCCCTGGTGAAGGGGCGGCTGAGCGAGCGCGACGCGTTCGCCTTCGCGTTCGCGGCGTTCGCGATCGCGACGCTCGTCGGCGTCGGCCTCATCGCGGTGCGCGGCTGGCCCATCGTCGGCCTCGGGCTGCTCGGCCTGATCGGCGGCTACACCTACACGGCGCCACCGTTCGAATACAAGTTCCACGCGCTCGGCCTGCCGCTCGTGTTCCTCCTCATGGGGCCGCTCATGGTCGGCGGGTCGTACTACGCGATCACCGGGACGCTCGCGCCCGAGGTCTTCTGGGTGAGCCTGCCGGTCGGCCTCCTCGTCACGGCGATCCTCCACGGGAACGAGTGGCGCGACATCACCGAGGACGCGCGCGTCATCGGCACGGCGACGTTCGCCGCGCGGTTCGGCCGGCGCGTCTCCTATTGGACGTACGTCGCGCTCGTCGTCGGGGCGTACATGGCGCTCGCGGTCGGCGTGGTCGTCGGCGTCGTCCCCGCCTACGCCGTCCTCGCCGTGCTGTCGCTGCCGCTCCTGGTGCGCGTGATCCGTGCGAGCGAGCTCGGGAGCCAAGGCCAGCAGCGCGCGATCGCGATGATCGACATCCAGACCGCGCAGCTGCACGCGGCGTTCGGAGCGCTGCTCGTCCTCGGGATCCTCGCCGCCGCGCTGGCGCGGTGAACGAGGGAGCTCCCCGGCACGAGAGACCGCACGCGGGCTTCGCCGTGTGGGTCCTCGTCGCGTCCCTGGCCGGCGGGCTCACCGGCGGTGTCGTCGCGTCCGCGCTCCAGCGTCCGGCGGAGCCCGCGCCGGTCGGTGCCGCGCCCGGCGGCGCGCGGCTCGACGCCGCCGGTGCGGCGAGGGCCGTCCTTCCCGCCGTCGTCACGGTGCTCGTCGGTGGCAGCGCCGGCGGGAGCGGAACGGGCGTCGTCATCGACAAGGAGCGCGGATACATCGTCACCAGCAGTCACGTCATCCAGCCGCCGGGGAGCGGACGCGCGAGCGACGACGTCACCATCCTCCTCGCCGATGGGAGGACGATCGCTGCGACGCTCCTCGGCAACGACGTCAACACGGACGTCGCCGTGCTGAAGGCCGACGGCGCGCTCCCTGCCCAGGCCGTGCTCTCGAAGGATGCGGTCGCCGTGGGCTCCCCCGTGATCGCGATCGGGACGCCGGGATCGTCCGCTCTCGCGATCGGTGCCCTCTCGAGCACCGTCACGAGCGGCGTCGTGAGCGGGACGGGCCGGCGCATACCGCGCGAGGACCTGCGGAGCGTGACGCTCACGGACCTCATCCAGACCGACGCTTCGATCGGCGCAGGGATGTCGGGCGGGCCGCTCGTACTCGTCTCCACGGGCCAAGTGATCGGGCTGACCACGCTGTCCATCCGCGCGGCGGCCGATCTCGGATTCGCCATCTCGGCTGCGACGGTGCGCCGCATCGCCGACGAGATCATCGCCAGGGGCGGAGGCCGCTGAGACACCGCGGCGTTCAGTCGCTAAGGCCCTCGTTCAGCGCCGCTGTACCTGTACGGATCCGGGACGCCGGCTGTGTCGGCGGCGTCTCACCTCCGCGCGAGACCCTGTCCGAGTACTAGCGGTACTAGTACCCCGCGTGCATCGTTCGCGCGCGGGTGGCGATGGGGGAAAGCTCCTGATCCGGGGCCGCCGGTCTGGTGGGGCCGGCGGCCCTAGGCTCCGAACATCGGCACCCTCGCCGGGCTCGCTCTCGCATTCGCGCACTTCGCGCGCACCTTCCGCGGACCGCGCCAGCGGTTCTGGCATCGCATGACGACGACGGGTCTCACGCTCGGCGCGCTCGCGCTTGCCAGCGGTGAGGCGGAGCGCGTCCGGCCACGCTGGCGCGACGTCCCGCTCGGCCTCGCGATCGCGGGTGGCCTCTTCGCGGTGTTCCAGGCCGGCGACCGCGTCGCGCGCCAGGCGATGCCGCGTGGCGATGCGCAGATCAAGGAGATCTATGCGCTGCGCGAGATCCGGCCGAAGGAGGAGATCGCGGCACGGCTCGCGACCATCATCGGCCCCGCCGAAGAGCTCTTCTGGCGCGGGTGGCTGCAGCGGCGTATCGGGTGGCTCCCCGCCGCGGCCGCCTACGGCGGCGCGCATCTCGTGACGGGGAACGCGACGCTCATCGGCGCGGCGTCGGTCGCGGGCCTCTACTGGGGTGCGCTGCGCGCGCTCGGCGCGCCGATGGGCGCGCTCATCGTGAGCCACTCGGTCTGGGACATCTGGATCTTCCTCGTGCAGCCCACCGAGCGCGAGTGATCGACCGCGCAGCCCTCCTGCGGAACACGGTCCTCTGGATCATGGCGGTGCTCTGGGTCGTGTGGAGCTATCTCATCCAGGACCCGGCGCCCGATCCGTGGGCGGCCGTCACGCGCAGCGCGTTCACGGTCGCGTTCGCGATCGTCGCGACCGTCGTCTCGATCGTGGTCATCGTCGCGTGGATCCGCGTCGCGGTGGACGCGCAGCGGCGCCGGAGAGGGACCCCGGCGCCGCGACGCACTGTGGAGGAGGAGAGGAGGGTCTAGCTAGGGACGGCCGAACCGCGGGCCGAAGCCCGGAGCGCCCATCGGGCCCTTGTGCTCGACCATCTGCGTGACGCGCTCGGTGAGGCCGGTCTTGATCTTCGCCGCCTGGTCGGCGGTGAGCTTGCCGTCGGCGACGGCCTTGTCGATCTGCGCGGTCTCGCTCGCGACGATCGCCGCGACGAGCCCGTCCTTCGTCTTGCCGGAGGTCGCCGCCGCGACGTCGGCGAGCGTCTTACCCGACTGGAGCTGCGTGCGCAGGTCCGCCGTCGTGATGCCGAGGTAGGTGGCCGCCGTCTCGAGCAGGTCGACCTTCATGAACACCTCGGCGCGGTGGCCGAAGCCGGGACCGCCGGGTCCGCCGGGACCCTGTGGGAAGCCCTTCTGATCGACGAGCTCGGCGAGCTTCGCCGCCTGCGCCGTCGAGAGCGCCGCGATGAGCGCGTCGCGGGTCTTGCCGTGCGCGACCGCCACGTCGGCGAGGCTCTTGTCGGTCCCCATCTCCGTGCGGAGCTGGTCGACCGTGATGCCGATGAAGTCGGCCGCGGCCTGGAAGAGGTCCCCGCCGGGGCCCCTGTTCTCCGCTGCCGCGTTGACGTTGCCGGCGATCTGCGCGGCAGCCGTCGAGACGAGGCTCGGCGCGAGGGCGACGCCACCGAGGAACGTCAGTGCGAGCGCCGCGCCCGCGAGCGTGACCTTCGTGATCTTCATCTCGTTCCTTTCCTTTCGCGTTCTGTCGCTGCCTAGAGAACGACCGCGCGGCATGCCGCTGATGAGAACGGCGTAAGGAACGACGATCCTTACCTTCCTCTTACCGGTCGCGGCTTAGGCTCGACGCGTGCAATTGCTCGTCATCGAGGACGATCCGGCCGTCCGCGGGGCGGTCGAGCGCGCGCTCCGGACCCAGAAGCACGAGGTCACGTCCGCGAGCGACGGCCAGCGGGGGCTCGACCTCGCGACGACACGTCCCTTCGACGCGCTCGTGCTCGACCTCGGCCTGCCGGGCCTCGACGGCCTCGAGGTCTGCCGGCGCCTGCGCAAGGCCGGGAACGCCGTCCCCGTTCTCGTCCTCACCGCGCGCGCTGCGATCGCCGACCGGGTCGAAGGGCTCGACGCCGGCGCTGACGACTACCTCGTCAAGCCGTTCGCCCTCGACGAGCTCCTCGCGCGCGTGCGCGCGCTCGAGCGCCGCGCGCGCGGCGAGGGCCGCGGCCGGGGCTTGCTGCGGTTCGCCGACCTCACATACGACCCCGACGCGCTCGAGTGGAAGCGCGGCGAGCGGAAGCTCGAGCTCACGCGCACCGAGCACCAGCTGCTCGAGCTCTTCCTCGCGAATGCGCGCAAGGTCCTCGACCGCCACACCATCTTCGACAAGATCTGGGGCTACGACTTCGGCCCCGAGTCGAACGCGCTCGACGTGTACATCGGGTACCTGCGCCGGAAGCTCGAGGCCGGCGGCGAGCCGCGCCTCATCCAGACCGTCCGCGGCGTCGGCTACGTGATGAAGGAGCCATGACCTACTGGCTCCGCGTCACCCTGCTCGCGACCGTCGCGGTGGCGGTCGCCGTCGTCGGCGCGTCGGCCCTCATGTACCTCGTCGTGCAGCGCCAGCTCGTCGCCCAGGCGGACCAGACGCTGGCCGAGACGGCGGCGATCGCGCAGGCGATCAGCCAGGTCCGCGAGCCGCTCGGTGCGCGGCGCGGCCCGGGTCCGTTCAGCCGCTTCACCTTCATCTCCGGTCGTCAGGACGTGCCGGGGCAGGTCGTGTCCGCTTCCGGCGATGTCCTGCGGTTCGACCTCGGACCGATCCCTTCGATCGTGACCCCCGAGGTGAAGGAGGTCGCGGCCGGGAAGCGCGAGTCATACGTCGGCGACGTGTTCGTGAAAGGGACCGACGGCAACACGTATCACGTACGCACGTACGCGGTCCCATTCGGCGCGGGACAGGCCCTGCAGCTTTCGCGTCTCATCGATGAGATCGATGCGGCATTGGCGGAGCTCCGGAACATCCTCCTCGGCGTCAGCGCGGCCGGTGTCGCGCTCGCGGCGCTCCTCGGCGCTGTCGTCGCGCGTGGCGCGCTCGGCCCCGTGACGCGACTCACGAAGACGATCGAGGAGGTCGCGCGCACGCGCGACCTCACGCGCCGCGTCGCCGCGACGGGACGCGACGAGCTCGCGCGCCTCGCGCGCAGCTTCGACGACATGCTCATCGCGCTCGAGATGTCGCTGCGGCAGCAGCGGCAGCTCGTCGCCGACGCGTCGCATGAGCTCCGCACGCCCCTCACGAGCCTGCGCACGAACCTCGAGCTGCTCGCGCGCGGGCACCCCGAGGATCCCGCCGAGCGGCAGCAGCTCCTGAACGAGCTCGTCGCGCAGATGGAGCGGCTCTCGACGCTCGTCGGCGACCTCATCGACCTCGCGCGCGACGAGGAGATGCCCTTCCCGGTCGAGGACATCCGGCTCGACGAGGTCGCCGGGACGGCGATCGACGAGGTCCACGCGCGCTACCCGCGCGTGCGCTTCATCAGCGAGCTCGCGCCCACGACGATCCGCGGCGTGCGCCCACGGATCGCGCGCGCCGTCACGAACCTCCTCGACAACGCCGCGAAGTGGAGTCCCGCCGACGGGGTCGTCGAGGTGAGCGTCGAGGGCGGCGAGGTCGTCGTGCGCGATCACGGCCCGGGTATCGCGCCCGAGGACTCCGTGCGCGTGTTCGACCGGTTCTGGCGCGCGGCGAACGCGCGCCACCTGCCCGGCTCGGGACTCGGGCTCTCGATCGTGAAGCAGGTCGCCGAAGCGCACGGTGGCTCGGTCACCCTCGAGCACCCGCGCGACGGCGGCGCACGCTTTCGCCTGCATTTCGGCCTCGCGTCTTAGCGGATCCACACCACCCGCGCAGACGATCGTGGTCCCCTAGGGACCATGGCCATCTACGACATCCCTCCACAGGAGCCGCGACCGGTGGCGGTACCCGTTGCGCCGCGACAGCGGCGGCGCGGGCCGCTCGCGGTCGCGATGTTCCTCACCGGCGCGCTGGTCGGTGGCGTCGCGGGGGCGGCGGGCGCGAACGTCATGACGCGTCCGGAGATCGCCGCGCCGCCGACGCCCGTGGCCGCGACGACGACACCGATCGCGTCCACGCGCGACGAGAGCCCGCTCGTCGCGGCGGTCGGCGAGGTGCTGCCCGCGGTCGTCACCGTCGTGAACAAGGGGACGACCGGAACGGAGATCGGCAGCGGGTCGGGCGTCGTCATCGACAAGGATCTCGGCTACGTGGTGACGAACAGCCACGTCGTCGAGCAGACGCGCTCGACGGACCCGGCCCGCTTCTTCGACGTGATCCTGTCCGACGGCACACGCAAGGGGGCAGCGATCGTCGGCAATGACCCCGAGCACGACGTGGCCGTCCTCAAGGTCGAGGGTGGCCTCCCTGCGCAGGCCACCCTCGGTGACTCGGCCGCACTGCCGCTCGGTGCCCAGGTCGTCGCGATCGGCAGCCCGGGCATCTCCGTGACCCGCACATCCCGCGGATCGCTCCTCCAGAACAGCGTGACGTCGGGGATCGTCAGCGGCCTCGGCCGCCAGCTCCCGCGCGCCGACCTCCGTAACGGTGGCTCGCTCACCGACCTCATCCAGACCGACGCGGCGATCAACCCTGGCAACTCGGGCGGGCCGCTCGTGTGGGTCGCGACGAAGCAGGTCATCGGGCTGAACACGCTGGTCGTGCGCGGCAGTGGGGAAGAGGGCCTGGGATTTGCGGTGTCGAGCGCCACGGTGAAGGAGATCGCGGCGCGCCTCATCGCCAGAGGTAGGTAGCCATGATCAGGCTGATCCTCGCGAGCGCTCTGGTGCTGAGCGCGTGCACCGTTCCAACCCCGGGCACCACCGGCGCTTCGCCGACGAGCACGTCCGCGGTGGCTTCGAGCCCCGTTGCGACGCCTTCGACCGGCGCCGCCGCCAGCGCGTCACCGCCGGGGTCCTCTCAGAGTGGCGTCGTCGTTGCCGCGAACTGCAAGGCTCCCGCGACGCCCACGACCGAGTCGACCGAGGGCCCCTACTTCAAGGCGGGGTCCCCTGAGAAGGCCTCACTGGTGACGGCCGGGATGACCGGCACGAAGATCCAGCTCATCGGCCTCGTCCTCACGCGCAGCTGCAAGCCCGTCACGGACGCGAAGGTCGACATCTGGCAGGCGAACGCGAACGGCGAATACGACAACACCGGGTACACCCTCCGGGGATACGTGCGCGCCGACGCGAACGGGCAGTACCGCATCGAGACCATCGTTCCCGGCAAGTACCCCGGGCGCACGCCGCACATCCACGTGAAGGTGACCGCGGGCGGGAAGACGCTGACGACGCAGCTCTACATGCCGGACGAGTCGAGCAACACGAGCGACAGCATCTTCCGGCCGGAGCTCGCAATGCAGATCATCCAGGGCCCGCCGATGAGTGGCGCCTTCGCCTTCATCCTCGATCTCCCCTAGCGGCCGTCATTCTCGACCTCGCGTAACGGCTAGCCTCTGGGGCCGATGGGCCTCGTCTTCGCCTGCATCGCCCCGCACGGCGGCCTCGCCATCGAGGAGCTGTGCGCGCCCGAGGACCGTGACGTCGCGGTCGCGACGCGCCGCGGCCTCGACGAGCTCGGTCGCCGCTTCGACGCCGCCGAGCCCGAGGCGGTCATCGTCCTCACGCCGCACAACATCCACGTCGAGGGCGCGATGGCGGTCGTCGTGTCGGGGAAGGTGGCGGGCGAGCTGAAGGAGGGCGGCGCGCGCCGCGGCGCGTTCGATCCGAATGCGGGGCAGCGCTCCGTCTCGCTCGAGGTGCGGACGGACCGCGAGCTCGCGCAGGCATGCATCGAAGCGCTGCGCGGCGCGGCCATCCCGACCGTCGGCGTGAGCTACGGCGGCAATGACGCGGCGACCGCGACGTTCCCGATGGACTGGGCCGTCCTCGTGCCGCTCTGGTCCATGGGAGGGAGGCGAGATCCCCCAGTGCCCGTCGTCGTCGTGGCGCCGGCGCGCGAGATGACGTTCGAGTCGCACGTGCGGGCGGGGGAGGCGCTGCGGCAGGCGATCGACGCCTCCGGCAAGCGCGTGGCGCTCATTGCCAGCTGTGACCACGCGCACACGCATGACGAGGCCGGTCCCTACGGCTACAGCCCGGCGGCGCGCACGTTCGACGCGCGCGTCGTCGACATCGTCCGCCGCGACCAGCTCGAGGACCTGCTCGGGATCGACCCGAACCTCATCCGCGAGGGCAAGCCCGACAGCTACTGGCAGATGCTCATGCTCCACGGCGCGCTGCGCGGGCAGGGCTGGCGCGGCGAATTCCTGTCGTACGAGGCACCGACGTACTTCGGGATGCTCTGCGCGGCCTACCGACCGGGCTGATCGGCCCTACCCGGGCGCCCGTATGCTTCCCCCTCAGGGGAGCACCCGATGCCGCTACGCCTATTCCTTTGTCTCGCGCTGCTCGTCGCGCCGGCCTGTGGGGCCGCGGTCCGCGTCGATCCCAGCCCCGCGCCGTCGGCCGATCCGAGCGCGGGCCTCGCCGTGCCCGCCGGCCCGGTCCTGTACGAGCCCGAGCAGCTCATCTTCCCGCCCGAGGATTTCCCGCTCGCGGGTGCCGAGGTCGCGCGCGACGCGCCCATCGCGGCGCGCGGCTGGGAGCGGCAGTTCGCGCTGAACGGCTCGCCCGACTTCCGCTGGTTCATCGTGCGCGTCTACGTGCTCGAGCCCGACGTCCCCTCCGCGAAGTTCGTCTCCGAGAACGACTGCGACTCGATCGCGTGGCCGGGCGAGAAGCCCATCGTGGAGCGGATCAAGGCGCCGCCGCGCAGCGGGGACGACGCGCGCGCGTGCACGTATGCGTTCCCCGACGGGCAGCGCGTCCTCTATTACGTGACGGGATATCGCAACGTCGGGATCGTCGTCGGCACGCAGCCGCGCCGCGATGAGATGACGGACGGCCTCGCGCTCGACTGGATCACGTCGCTCGCACGACGGCAGATCGCGATCATCGGAGGCGTGCTCACCCGAGCCTCGGCCGGACGCTGAGCACGCAGGCGAGCGTTGCTATCCCGGCGGTCGAGGCCGCCTAAACTCCGCCGATCCCGGCGACGGAGGGATCGGAGATGCACCGCCTGCTCACGCTCGCGATCGCCCTCGCGCTCACGCTCGTGACGTCGGTGCCGATCGCCGCCGACGCGCCCGTCGCCGAGGACGAGATCGGCTGCGAGCAGGTCTTCGAGGAGGGATGCCCCTCGCACGCGAGCGGCGGCAGGCCCGAGCTCGGGCCCGTGATGGCGGGCAACCCCACCGACGTCGTCACCGTCCTGCGGGTCGGGCTCCGCACAACGACCTTCAACCCGACGACCGGCGCCGTCATCACCGAGCAGGCCGCGCACGACCACGCCGACGTGCGCGCCACCGGCACGGTCGACGACTTCCACGTCATCGATCTCTCGACCGGACGCCAGGTCATCGCCGCGACCGCGGGCCAGGAGGTCCGCGTGCGCTTCGTCGGCACCGCGTACGAGATCAGCCTCGACGGCGCCGTCGTCGGCACCGCCACTGGGCCGGTCCGGCTGCGATCGAGCGCGCCGACGAACACCTTCAAGGTCAACAGCATCCGACGCAGCAACTGGACCTCCCTGACGACCCGGGCGCTCGGGATCCCCGAGTACGAGGGGGAGCTCGAGATCACGCGCGGCACGGCGACGGGCGCCGGCCTCGTCAACCTCGTGAACCTCGTGCCGCTCGAGCCCTACGTGCGTGGCGTTGTGGTGAACGAAGGGATCGCGACCTTCCACGTCGAGGCGCTGAAGGCGCAGGCGGCCGCCGCGCGAGGCTACGCGCTATCGAACAAGGACAGCACGACGAAGTTCCCCGGCCGTCCGTACGGCCTCGACGACACCACGAGCTCGCAGGTCTACAGGGGCAAGGGCTCCGAGCACCCGAATGGGAACGCCGCCGTCGCGGCCACGGAAGCCCTCGTCGCGACGTACGACAGCCGGATCATCCAGGCGCTCTATTCATCCTCGATGGGCGGCTTCACCGAGAACAACGAATGGATCTTCAACTCTCCCTCCTCGCAGCTGCCCGGTACGAACGCGCTCCCGTACCTGCGCGGCATCTATGACGGCGAAGGCAGCGCGCCTGACCTCTCGACGGAGGCCGGGATCGCGGCGTTCTGGTCGGCGCAGCAGCCGCAGACGTTCGACAGCTGCGCCCTTCCCACACCGCGCGTGAACAACCGCTTCGCGCGCTGGCAGATCCCGGTCAGCGGCGCGACCCTGAAGACGCGTGTCACCGGGGTGAACGCGGGCCGGATCGCGATGCTCTCCGGCAACACCAGTGGCTTCGTCACCAATGTCGAGATCGCACAGCGCATGGCTGCCTCGAAGCGCGCCGGCGTGGTGAGGATGACGTTCTCTACCGGTGTCGGCGAAGTACGCGGTTGGGACAACATCCGGCGCGTCTTCGGGGCGAGCCAGGCGTCACAGGTGCAGAACTGCACGGCGGATCCACCGTCGACCATCGGCGCGAACTTCGTGCTGAATGACCCGAGCGTCATCACGCCGCAGTTCGACGGCACAGGCGCGTTCACCGGGATCGTCTCGCAGGGCGGCGGCTGGGGACACAACGTCGGCATGAGCCAGTTCGGCGCGCACGGCCGCGGGCTCGCGGGTCAGAGCTTCATCCAGATCCTGCACGCCTACTACACGGGCACCGACATCGCGTCGTACCCGATCGACATCGCGCTCAAGCCGGGGAGCGGTCCGCGCCAGATGACGCAGACGTTCGCCAGCCCGAACGGGATCGGGACGCTGCGCATCAAGCCGTCGGACGGCCTCGAGGGGCTGAGCGTGAACATCGGCTCGTGCGCCCTGCGTTACGACGCCGCCGCGCTGAGCGCATCGATGATCGAGACGGACGTGAGCGCGTGCCTTAAGCCGGGTCAGAACAGCGCGCAGTACGTGCCCATCGGTACGCGCGGGAAGGCGACGGTCCTGGTGATCGTGGAGTGAGGAGCTAGCGCTCCGCGATCGGGACCCAGGTCTTGCCGCTGGGTCCGGTGTATTCCGACTCGGGGCGGATGAGCCGGTTGTCGCCGTGCTGCTCCATGATGTGCGCGCACCACCCGGCGATGCGGCCGAGCGCGAAGATCGACGTCCCGAGGTCCGCCGGGATGCCGAGGTACGTGTAGGTCGTCGCGGCGTAGAAGTCCACGTTCACGACGTTCACCTTCGCCGCGGCGCCGGGTGACATCCTCGGCCGGCGCTCCGCGATCGCCTTGACGAGCGCCTCCTGGATCGCGAAATAGTTCGGGCCCTTCCACTCGCGGCCGAGCTCGCTCGCGAACCTGCGCAGGTGCTTCGCGCGCGGATCCTCGGTGAGGTACACGCGGTGCCCGAAGCCGGAGAACTTGAACTTCCGCTCGATCGCCTTATCGACGAACGTCTCGACATGCTCGGGCGAGCCGATCTCGTCGAGCATGCGCATCGTCCCGTCGGTCGCGCCGCCGTGCAGCGGACCCTTCAGCGCGCCGAACGCGGCCGCGACCGCGGCGTGCATGTCGGCCTCGGTGCCGGCGACGACGCGCGCTGTGAACGTCGACGCGTTCATGCCGTGCTCGGCCTGGAGGATGAACGCCGCGTTCATGATCTCCGCCGCGCGCGGGTGCGCCTTGTCGCCCCACGTCATGTGCGCAAAGTTCGCGGCGTGGCCGAGCGACGGGTCCGGCGGGATCGGCTGCTCGCCGCGGCGGCGCCGGATGTACGCGGCGAGCATCGTCGGCAGCTTCGCGGTGAGGCGGATCGACTTGCGGTGCTCGGCGGCCTGGGAGTTGTCGCCCTGCTCCGGATCCTCGGCGGACAGCGCCGAAGCGGCGGTGCGCAGGACGTCCATCGCCGTCGCGTGCTCGCTCATCTCGGCGAGGAGGCCGCGGACGAAGGGGGAGAGGGCGCGGTGCTTCACGAGCTCCTGCTTGAAGTCCCGCAGCTCGAGCTTGTCGGGGAGATCGCCGTTGAGAAGGAGGTACGCGACCTCCTCGTACTCGGCGTGGGCGACGAGATCGTCGATGCTGTAGCCGCGGTAGATGAGGCGGTTGTCCTGGACGAGGCTGACGGCCGTCGACGCGGCGACGACGCCTTCGAGGCCCCGGGGAGAGGCTTTGGCCACTTCCGCCACGCGCAAAGTCTGGCACAGGGCCTGGGAACGGACCGGGTACTACCCCATTAGGACTACTTGACGGCCTGACGACCGAGGGTACAGTGACGCCTGGCTCCGGTTAGGAGCGCTGAACTGACAGCCCCTCATCCCACCCACCAGCGGAGGGCGGCGGCGATAAAGGCCGGCGCCCTTTCGCTTTTCTACGGCACCTTCAGAGCGGCACCGGAACACGGGGGCGCGTGGCGCTATAGAGAGGGTATGGGGACGGAAGGGCGGGCGATCGTCCGACGCAAGCCGGTCGACTGGCGGCGGTACTCCAAGCACGTCCGGGTCGCGCAGCGGAAGCTGCCCCGGTACGAGCACCCCCTGCTGATCAGCCTGGCGTTCTCGCTCCTGTTCGCCGTCCTCGGCGTGTCGCTGCTCCAGCTCGTGGGGACGGGGCTCGGCCTCGGGCTCGAGCAGCTCGGCACCTCGATCGTGAAGACGTTCCCGCAGGCGAAGGAGTCGGACCTCGTGCTCGGCGAGCAGCAGGTCACGATCAGCGCCGCGCCCGTGCTCGACGCGATCCCCGAGTTCACGAAGACGGACATGGTCACGATCAGCGGCAAGGTCCCGGGCTTCGCGGTCCTGCCCGGACGCTCGATCGAGGTGATCCTCAACAGCCAGCTCGTCGGGACGTTCCCGATCGCGAGCGACGGCACGTTCGGCGGCCGCACCATCACGCTCCCCGATGGGACGAGCACGATCACCGTGCGCCTCGTCGACGGGACGAGCGAGGTCGCGGCGACCTCGGCGACGGTCGTCGTCGACCGCGCGGCGCCGCCGCTCACGATCACGCGCCCGAAGACGAACGAGACCGTCGACGGTCCGGACGTGGTGGTCGAGGGCAAGAGCGAGGCCGGCGCGGAGGTCAGCGTGAACGCGCGCGCCGTTCGGCCGAACCCCGACGGGACGTTCACGGAGCGCTTCACCGCCCCCGTCGGACCGCTCGCGATCAGCGTCATCGCGCGCGACAAGGCCGGGAACGAGACGAAGGTCGAGCTGAACGTCACCGTGAAGCAGAGCACGCAGACGGCTACCGGGACGACGCTCACGGTGACGCTCGACCGCTCGAGGGTGCGCCCGGGCGAGACCGTGATCGCCCGCGTCGTCGCGACGGAGAGCGGGAAGCCGAAGGCCGACCTCGCCGTCACGCTGCAGGTCGGCGTCATCACGATCGGGTCGTACAAGACCAACAGCAGCGGCATCGCGAACATCGGCTTCGCCGCGCCGAACCACGAGGTCGACGACGTCGCGATCGTCATCCTCGGTGGCGGGACCAGCGCGCGCGCGACGCTCACCGTCTCGACGAGGTAGCGCGCTCCGCGCGTATCCTGCCGCGAACGTGACCGACGCCAACAGCGTCCTCTTCGCGCTCCTCGGCGGCACTGCGCTCCTCCTCTACGGCGTGCGCCTCGTCGGTGAAGGACTGCAGCGCGCAGCGGGCACGCGCCTGCGGCAGATCCTCCAGCAGCTCAGCGGGAACCGGTTCAAGGCGCTCGCTGACGTCGGCACGACCGTCACCGTCCAGCTCCTCGCCTTCAACCTGCTCGCGGTCTCGCCGGCCATCGTCTTCGTCGGCTGGCTCCTCTCGGCGCTCGGCAAGGGCACCATCAGCTACGTCGGCCGCGCGGTGCTCGGGTTCGGCTTCCTGTTCCTCGGGATCAAGCTCATCTCGGACGGGACCGTCCCGCTGAAGGACAGCCCGCTCTTTCGCGACGTCCTCGCGGCGCTCGTCGGTCAGCCGATCGTGCTGCTCGTCATCGCCGCGGCATTCACGGCGCTCGTGCACTCGAGCGCCGCGGTCATCGGGCTCGCGATCTCGCTCTCGACGAACGGGCTCATGCCGCTCGATGGCGCGATCCCGGTCATCTTCGGCGCGAACGTCGGCACGGCCGGGACGGCGCTGCTCGCGTCGGCCGGCGCGAACGTCGAGGCGCGGCGCGTGGCCATCGCGCACGCGGCCTTCAAGGTGCTCGGCGTGGTCATCTTCCTGCTCATCGTCGGGCTGTCCGACGTCTTCGAGGACGCCGTCCGCGCGACCTCGAGCGACGTCCCGCGGCAGATCGCGAACGCGCACACGCTGTTCAACGTCGCGCTCGCGGTCCTCTTCCTCCCTGGCGCGTACCTCGCCGCGGACGTCATCACGCGCATGATCCCGGAGACGCGCCGGACCGAAGAGGGCGCGATCTACCTCAACCCGCAGGTCCTCGATACGCCGGCAGTGGCGCTCGGGCAGGCCCTCCGCGAGGCGCTCCGCATGGGCGACCTCGTCGTCCGGTCGCTGCGCGACACGATGGCCGTCTTCGAGCGCAACGACGACGCGCTCATGGCCGCGATCGTGAAGCGCGACGACCAGATCGACCGCCTCGAGGAGGACATCAAGCAGTTCCTGACGAAGCTGCGCGAGCAGGCGCTGACACCCGAGCAGGCCGAGCGGGAGACGGCGCTGCTGTTCGTCGTCGTCGATCTCGAGGCGACGGGCGACGTCATCGACAAGCAGCTCATGGAGCTCGCGGAGAAGAAGATCAGCGGCAGCCACACCTTCAGCAAGCAGGGCATGGCCGAGATCCACGACCTGCACGCCAAAGTCGTCGAGAACCTCGAGCTCGCGCTCGGCGCGCTCGCAGCCGGTGACACCTCGGTGGCGGAGAAGGTCCTGCGCCACAAGTCGCCCATCAGCGCGCTCGAGCGGCGCTACCGCCAGTCGCACATGGAGCGGCTGCACGCGGGCCTGAAGGAGTCGATCGACACTTCCCGGGGTGAACGGCAACGGCGCGCACGAGGCGGCCGCGGCGCCATCGGAGGAGGCCGCGAACTGAGTCGCGCGTTCATCGGGACATCCGGCTGGGCGTATGCGACGTGGAGGCCAAAGTTCTACCCGCCCGAGGTGAAGACGTCGAAGCTGCTCGCGTACTACGCGACGCGCCTCCCGACGACCGAGGTGAACTACACGTTCCGCCACCTGCCGACGGAGAAGACGGCCGCCGGCTGGCTCGCGGCGACACCAGTGGACTTCGTTTTCGCGCTGAAGGCGTCCGAGCGCATCACGCACATGGACCGCCTGAAGCATCCCGCCGAGACGCTGCCGCTCTTCTTCGAGCGCGCCGCGCTCGTCGGCGATCGCCTCGGGCCGATCCTCTTCCAGACGCCGCCGACGCTGAAGCGCGACGACGACGTGCTCGCCGGGTTCATCGCGTCGCTCCCCGCCGAGCACCGCTGCGCCCTCGAGGTGCGGCACGCCTCGTGGTACGACCCCGCCGTCTACGACTTGCTCGCGACGCGTGGCGTCGCGCTGGTCCACGACGACGGCGAGGGGCACGCCCCGTCCCCGCTCGAGACGGCAGGCGCCACGGCACCCTTCGCATATCTGCGCCTGCGCTCCGAGACGCCCTACGAGGACGACGCGATCGCGCGCTGGGCGACCGTGATCGCGGAGCAGGTCCGAGCGGGGAAGGACGTGTACTGCTACCTGCGCCACGACAACGATGGTCAGATGGGCGTCGCGGCGGTGCGGCTGCGGGAGCTGCTCCTCGCCGGCGGCCTGGCGGCGTAGCGCCCTAGTTTCAGAAGGGTGAGGGGGGTGAGCTGATCACCGCGGTGGCCGTGGGCTCGATGCTCGCGTACGGCGTGGCCGCGTATCGCCTGCGCAGCCGCGCGGTGAGGGCGCGGCCGCCGGCGGTCGCCGAGGCGGGCGGCCTCGCGCGCAATAGCCCGTACTTCATCTGGGTGCCGTACGCGGTGCTCGCGCTGCGGCCGGGTCCCGAGATAGACGTGGCCGAGGCGCTGCGCTGGATCGGCCTCGCGCTCGTCGTCGCGGGACCGCTGTTCATGATCTGGTCCGCCGCGACGCTCGGGCGCCACTTCGACGTGGAGGTGCTCGTCCACGGCGCGCACGAGGTGGTGCGCACGGGGCCGTACGCCGTCGTCCGGCATCCGATCTACGCCGGGATGGCGCTGCACTTCCTCGGCGCGTGCCTCGCGACGGGCAACCTCATCTTCATCGCGGGCACGCTGCTCGTCTCGTTCCCACTGCTGTACCAGCGCGCGTCCGCCGAAGAGGCGCTGCTTCGGCGCGAGCTCGGTGAGGCATACGACCGCTACGCGCGTCAGGTCCCGATGCTCATCCCGCGTCCATAGGGTCGGTCGGAATAGAACACCGAGCGACCCGGGATCCTGCCCGGACATCCCCTCGCCCGGAAGACGTCGCATGGAGGACCGCGCCAGGTCGCTCGGATCGCGGTCCGCTGCATGGGAAGTGCCAGCTAGCTCGAGGGGATGACCCAGTCCTTGTACACGGGGTGGATCCACGTCTGGCCGGGTGACAGGTACAGGCGCTCGCCCGCGTTCGTGTAAAAGTGGAACGCCTCCCAGATCGACGCACGGGCCCAGCGCCCGTCGAGGCGACGGCCGTCCCGGAAGATCTGCGCCGCGCCCTCGCCGACGAGGTTCATGTCGAGGCCCCGCGAGTTGAAGATGTCCTCGTTGATCGTGGTCTGCCAGATGTCCGTGTGGATCACGACGACGTTCCGGGCGGCGATGGCGGCGCCGTTCGACGCGTCGACCTCACGCTGCATGCCCCCGTTGTCCTGGTAGCGCGCGTAGGTCCGCGCCGTCGCGTCGTAGTCGTAGCGCACCGTCGCGCCGGCGCGGTACGGGATGGTGATCGTCGTCGCGGCGGTGCTCGTCCCGAAGCCGCCCGCCGTCGGTGTGTGGTCGGCGCGCTTCAGGAAGTCCCACCGCGGGATGCTCACGGCGTTCGCGCCGCCGGACATGCGGTTGAGCGCGTCGCGCACGGCGTCCGACGACGTGAACATGTTGTACGGGACCGGCCGCGACGAGACGCGGTAGTAGCCCGCGCTCACGTACGAGGCGTTCATGTCGTAGTACGCCCCGGTCGCGGCATCGCGGCGGATCGCGTCGGTCTCCTCGATGGTCGCGCCCGAGTACACGAGCGCGCCGCGGACCATCGGCGTGACGTAGCGGTCCGAGAGCCGCGCGGACCGGATCGAGCCGATCGTGCCGGGGTCCTTGCTGTGGAAGATGGCCGAGTAGCGCGTGATGTTCCCCTCGACGAGCAGCTCGAAGATCATGTCGGCCTCGCTCGTCCCGTAGTGGGGCCGCGCGGCGATCGAGTTGTCGATGCGCGCGTTGATCCCGCGCCGCGCGCCGGTGGATCCCGCGAGGGGCATGCCCGTGAGCGGCCAGCACTCCGCGCCGCACGTCGTGCGCGAGACCTCGCCCGCGGGCGTGACCCAGGCATCGCCGACGAAGGCCATCGCGGCGCCCGAGCTCTTCAGCATGGCGACGTGCGTCGTGCCGTCCGAGCGCGCGTCGAGCGCGGCGAGGTCGGCCTTCTTGTCGCCGTCCCAGTCGCCGGCGAGGACGGCCGACGTCCCCCAGGCGAGCTGCCCGGGCGCGGTGTAGCCGATGCCCGCGGCGCCGCCGACCGGAGCGAGCGAGGTCGCGCCGCTGAACAGCTGCACGCGCGTCGAGCCGTCGGCGTACCCGTAGAGCGACGCGAGATCGGCCTTGCCATCGCCGTCGACGTCGCCGGCGGCGACGCGCATCTTCGCGAGGTCGTACTGCCCGTCGCCGGAGTCGTACACGCCGGACCAGCCGTTCACGGGCACGAGCCCGCTCGGGCTCGGGTCGAAGACGTGGATGCGGATGCGGGCGTTCGGGTACTGGTAGATGGACGCGATCTGGTCGAACCCGCTCGCGCGCGTGAAGCGCCCGATGGCGAACCGCGCGCGCGCTGTGTCGTACTGGCCCGGGCCGGAGTCGTACACGCCGCCGTTCCCGTTGAAGACGAACCTCGTCCCGTCGGACTCGAAGTAGTGGATCCGCATCTGGAAGCTGTCGTACTGGTAGATGAGGAGGAGGCCGGTGTTGCCGACGGCGGAGAAGTCGCCGGCGAGCATGGCCTTCACCCGCGTGAAGGCGTAGCCGCTGGACTGCCACCACGCGCCGAGGTACTGGAACGACGTGCCCGTCGAGCGGAACACGAGGATCCGCACCGAGGTCCCGCCGTCGTTGTAGAGGACGGCGATGTCCGCCCTGCCGTCCCGGTCGACGTCGGCGGCGGCCGCCATCGCGCGCGACGTGTCGAAGGAGCCCGCGCCCCAGACGGTCCAGAGCTCCGCCGTGAAGGTGTCGGCCGTCGCGGCGCGGTCGAGGACCTGGATGCGCAGGCCGAGGTCCTCCTTCAGATCGAACAGGGACGCGATCTGCGCGTGACCGGTGCCCTTGAAGTCGCCCGAGACGGTGAGGCCCTCGCCGAGCGACTGGGCCGCGGCAGTGTGGCTGTCGGGCGCGCTCGCGGGCAGGAGGATGCCGACGCCGAGGCAGACGGCCGCGGCCATGGCGACGCTCCGGAAGAACGCTCCCTTCCTCACCGCTCAGACGAACGTTAGTCGCCGGCGGACGTGACGCTAAGGGTGGGCAGGAGGAAGTAGACCCAGCTCTGGCCGGGTGAGAGCAGGACCGGCTCGCCTGCCTGGTCCTGGAAGCTGAACATGTCGAGGACCGCGTCGCGCTTCCACGTGCCATCGATACGGCGGCCGTCGCGGAAGACCGAAGCCTTGCCGCCTCCCGTCATGCGGTAGTCGAGGCCCTTCGAGCCGAAGATGTCCTCGACCACGCTCGTCTCCCAGTAGTCGGTGTGGATGACGAGGACATTGCGGGCGAGGATCGGGACGTCACCGTCCGGGTCGACCGTGCGCGCGCCGCCCTGCGAGCGGCGGTAGCCCTTCGACCCGGCGTCGTACGTGAACGTCGCCGGCTCGCGGAGCGGGATCGTCACGGTCGTCGCTGGCGTGCTCGAGCGACCGCCCCCCGCCATCGGGTCATGCTCGACGGAGGGGAAGAACGCGAGCGGCGGCACGTCGACGGGGTCCTTGCCTCCGGCGTCGTTCACCGACCCGCGCACGACCTCGGGATCGATGAAGAGGTTGTTGAGGCCGCCGCGACCCGTCACGCGGTAGTACCCGCGACCGTCGCGCTCGGCGTCGACGCTGATCATGTTCCCGGCGCGCACGGAGCGCGTGACGGCGTCGCGCTCCTCGACCGTCGCGCCCGACGCCACGAGCGCGCCGCGGAGCATCTGCGTGATGTGCAGATCGCTGAAGCGGTAGCTGCGCGTCGGCCCGACCGCCTTCGGGTCCTGCGAGTGGAAGATGGCCGAGTACCGCGTGATGCCGCCCTCGACGATCATCTCGAAGACGAGGTCCGCCTTCGCGAGGCCCACCTGCGGCCGGCCCGATGCGTCGTTCGGCAGGCGGATGTTGAGGGGACGGCGCTTCACCTTGGCCGGGTCCTGGGCGAGCATGCCCGTGAGCGGCCAGTAGACGGGCTTCGGGGTCGGCGTCGGTGTGGCGGTCGGCGGCGCGACCGTCGGGGAGGGCCGCGCGGCGACCGCCCCCGAGGGCGACGCCTCGAGCGGCGATGGCGAAGGCGCGATCGTCCCAGGGCCGCAGGCGGATGCGATCAGCACGACGGCGAGCAGACGTGTGATCACCAGCGCACGCACATGCTAAGTGCGTGCCAGGCGCTCAGGCTCGAGGCTAGACGGCGGTCCCCGTCAGCTCGCGGACCACGGGAGCGAGGTCGTCAACGTGCGGACCGCGGATGGTGAAGTACGTCACGCCGAGCTCCGCCGCCAGGCGCAGTACGTGCGCGCGCACCTGGTCGACAGGCCCCATCGGCCGGTAGATCGACGACGCGACCAGGTCGCGCGGCATGCCGGTCTCCCGCGCGCGCTCATCGATCGCGCGCTCGGGATCGTCGGTCAGGACCACGTCCTGCACCATTGACAGCTCGATCCGATCGAAGCGGCCGCGCGCGGCGTCGCGGACCAGGCCGATCTTCTCGCGGGCGGCCTCGATCGTCACGTCGCGCAGATCGCGCCATGAGCCATCGGGCTTGACACTTCCGAAGATCTGGACGATGTCCGCCTCGCGACCTGCGAGCGCGAGGAGGCGCGGGCCGGCGCCGCCGATGAGGATCGGCGGGTGCGGCCGCTGGATCGTGCGCGGTCGGCACTGCGCCTTCTCATGCCGGTAGTACGCGCCACGGTGCGTCACCTCGTCCTCCGCGAAGAAGCGCTTCAGGAGCGGCACCGCCTCCGCGAGCCGCTCCACGCGGACCCGGCCGCGGTCGTACGGGATGCCGAGGCTCTCGTTGTCACGGATCGCCCAGCCGGCCCCGATGCCGAGCTCGAAGCGCCCGTTCGACACGACGTCGAGCGTCGCGACCTCGCGCGCGAGCATCAGCGGGTTGCGGAAGTCGTTGTCGATGACGAGCGTGCCGAGCCGGGCCGTCGTCGTCGCCACCGCTGCCCCGGCGAGCGCGACGATGGGCGACCACGTGCCGCCGATGACGTGGTCGGGCATGACGATCGTGCCGTAGCCCATCTGCTCCAGCGCGCGGACGCGCGCCAGCCATTCCTGACCTGAGGCCGCGCCGCCGAGCTGGGTCGAGAAGCGGAGGGCGCGCGCCATCAGGCGCGCAGGGCCTGCTTCACCATGGCGGGGATCTGGCTCGGCGCGTTCGCGACGGGGATGCCGGCCGCTTCGAACGCCTTCACCTTCGACTCCGCGGTGCCCTGACCGCCGGACACGATCGCGCCCGCGTGCCCCATGCGTTTCCCGGGCGGCGCGGAGCGGCCGGCGATGAACGCGACCGCGGGCTTCTTGCCGAACGCGCGCATGTACTCGGCGGCCTTCTCTTCGGCGCTGCCGCCGATCTCGCCGACGATGACGATGACGCCGGTCCCCGGATCCTCGTTCAAGAGGCGCACCGCGTCCGGCGTCGGCAGACCGATGACGGGATCGCCGCCGATCCCGAGGCACGTCGACTGGCCGAGCCCCGCGCGCGTGAGCGCGTCGGCGATCTCGTAGGTGAGCGTGCCGCTCCGCGACACGAAGCCGACCGGACCAGGCGCGAAGTTCTCGCCGGGCATGATCCCGATCTTGCACGCGCCGGGAGTGATCGCGCCGGGGCAGTTCGGGCCGATGAGCGTCGTGGACGTCTCGGCCAGCACCGCCGCCACGGTCAGCATGTCGTGCACGGGGATGCCTTCGGTGATGCACACGACGAGGTCGAGCTCGGCGTCGACGGCCTCGAGGATCGCGTCGGCCGCGCCCGCGGCGGGCACGAAGATGAGCGACGCGTTCGCACCGGTGGCGTCGACGGCCGCCGCGACGGTGTCGTACATCGGGATCCCATCGCGCGCGGTCCCGCCGGTCCCTGGGCCGACGCCGGCGACGACCTGCGTGCCGTACTCGAGCATGCGGCCCGCGTGGAACCGTCCCTCGCGGCCCATGCCCTGGACGAGCACCTTCGTGTCGTTCCCGAGGAGCACGCTCATGCGGGCGTCGCCGCGCTTTCCCGCGCCAGCCGCACGGCCTCTGCCGCGGCCGCGTCCATCGTCTCGCGCGAGACGAGCGGCGCGCCCTCGAGGATCGCGCGCCCCGCGTCCGCCTCGGTCCCCGAGAGACGGATGACGAGCGGCACGCGCGGCGGGTGCTCGCTGATCACGTCGATGATCCCGTGCGCGACCTCGTCGCCGCGCGTGATCCCACCGAAGATGTTGATGAGGACGCTGCGCACGCGGGGGTTCGAGAGGACGATCTCGAGCGCCGCCTTCACGACGGCCGCCTTCGCGCCGCCGCCGACGTCGAGGAAGTTCGCGGCGTGCCCGCCGGCGTCGCGCACGGCGTCGAGCGTGCTCATGACGAGCCCGGCGCCGTTGCCGATGATCCCGACGTCGCCGTCGAGCTGCACGAACGAGAAGCCGAGCTCGCGCGCGCGCTCCTCGAGCTGCTCGGCCTCGAGCGTCTCCTTCCAACCGCTGAGCTCGGTCTGGCGGAAGAGGGCGTTGTCGTCGACGTCGAGCTTCGCGTCGCCCGCGATGACCGTCCCATCCTCCTGGATGAACAGCGGGTTGATCTCGAGCAGGCTCGCATCGGTGTCCGCGAAGACGCGGTACAGCTTCTGCGCGATCGCGGCGATCTCGCTGACGTGGTCCTTCGCGACGCCGGCCTCGAAGCAGAGGCGGCGCGCCTCGAACGCGACGAGGCCGAGGCGCGGGTCCGGCCAGCCGCGCGCGATCTTCTCGGGATGCGTCGCCGCAACCTCCTCGATGTCCATGCCGCCGACGGTGGAGAGCATCACGACGGGACGCCGGCGGTCGCGATCGATCGTGACGCCGAGGTAGAGCTCGCTGCGCACCTTCGCGGCGCGCTCGACGTACACCTTCGCGACGCGCAGTCCTTTGATGTCCATGCCGATGATCGCGCGCGCGGCCGCGCGCGCGGCCTCCGGATCGTCGGCGACCTTGATCCCGCCCGCCTTGCCACGACCGCCGACGTGGACCTGTGCTTTCACGACGACGCGACCGCCGATCTCGCGCGCCGCCGCCGCGGCGTCGTCGGGCGTGGTCGCCATTCGGCCCATCGGGATGGGTATGCCGGCGCGCGCGAGGAGCACTTTGGCCTGGTGCTCGTGCAGCTTCACCGGTGCGCCGAACATATCACCGGCGGCGCGAGCTCGTTCGACGTGACCATGAGCGCGCTCGCACTGTCGCGTCGCTGTCGGTCGGAACAGGTCGGGCGCCATACGTCCACCTGCCCGTGCGGGCGGAGCATGCGGTCCATGACATGGGAAGAGATGCGCTACGAGACCGACCGTGCGACGCGAGAAGGCGAGAGGGCGCGTGACCGGCGAGCGATGCTGCACGCGCGCGAGCTCGAGCTGGGCCGCGAGCGTCCGCGCACCGCCGACCGGCGCTATGCCGAGCGGTCGATGGGCTGGCTCACCC
>WNFU01002595.1_pt1 | contig 24525 bp, 23 predicted proteins | sample 5400121 | NCBI WGS metagenome assembly WNFU01 (sample SAMN13153360, study PRJNA577476) | soil metagenome | isolation source: 100 cm soil or saprolite under grassland replicate 1 | place: USA:California | collected 2016-06-15
GAAGCCGAGCTGGTCGAGCCGGGGTTCGACGCCCGCCGGTCGGCGTGCTGGCGTGCCTACCGATACGCCGTGGTGAACCGGCCGGTGCCGGATCCGTTCCTTGCCCGCTTCGCGTGGTGGGTGCCGACCCCTCTCGACGTGCGCGCGCTGCGGCTCGGCGCCGACCCGTTCGTCGGCGAGCACGACTTCGCCTCGTTCTGCCGCCAGGGACCGGAAGGGTCGACGACGGCGCGGCGCGTCCTCGAATCGCGCTGGCACGATCTGGGGAACGGCGTGCTGCGCTACGACGTCCGCGCCACTGCGTTCTGCTGGCAGATGGTCCGGTCGATCGTGGGGACGCTCGTGGACGTCGGGACGGGCAAGAGGCGGCCCGGCGATCTCATGGGCATCCTCCGGTCGAAGGACCGCTCGAACGCGGGACAGCCGGCGCCGCCCGAGGGCCTGTGCCTGTGGGAGGTCGGCTACTAGGGGACGGGCGCGGCGGTACCGTTCTGTCCGTGGCCAGGCGTGGAGCGACGCGGGACCCCGAGCTGGCCAAGTTCCGCGAGATGTGGGCGGACGAGCTCGGGGGTGCCGCCCTCTATCGATCGCTGGCGGACCACGCCGACGAGCACCGCCGCCCGATCTTCCTCGCCCTGGCCGAGGCCGAGGAGCGCCACGCGGCGCACTGGGCCGAGCGGATGCGGGCGGCCGGCATCGTCGACCTCAAGCCGCCCGCGCTCCCGTTCCGGATCCGGGCGCTGCGTTGGTTGGCGAGGCTGGTCGGCACCGAGGCGGTGCTCCCGATCGTGTTGCGCGCCGAGGCGGCCGACGCCGACAAGTACCGCGGCATCGCCGCCGCGCCGGCGGCCATGGCCGCCCAGGAGGCGATGCACGGCAAGGTCGTCGCGGCCATGCGGGGCGGCGACACCGCGGGCGGGCGCATCGCGGCGGCCGAGGGCCGGCACCGCGCCGGGATCGGCGGCGCGCTGCGCGCCACGGTCTTCGGCGTCAACGACGGGCTGGTGTCGAACTTCTCGCTGGTCATGGGCGTCGCCGGCGGGACCAGCAACAAGTCGATCGTCGTGCTCGCCGGCGTGGCCGGGCTCGTCGCCGGCGCGTTCTCGATGGCGTCGGGCGAGTGGGTGTCGGTGCGCTCCCAGCGGGAGCTGTACGAGAACGAGCTGCGCATCGAGGAGCAGGAGCTGGCCGCCTTCCCGGAGGAGGAGCGCGAGGAGCTCGAGCTGATCTACCAGGCCAAGGGGGTCGACCCTGCCGAGGCGAAGGCGCTCGTGGACAACATCATGTCCCGCCCCGACGTCGCGCTCGACACGCTGGCCCGCGAAGAGCTCGGTCTCGATCCCGGCACGCTCGGCTCGCCGTGGGTCGCGGCGGGTTCGTCGTTCGCCGCCTTCGCCGCCGGCGCCTTCCTGCCCGTGGTGCCGTTCTTCTTCTCCAGCGGCGTGGTCGCCGTCGTGACCTCGGCCGTCCTGTCCGTGCTGGCGCTGTTCGGCGTCGGCAGCGCGATCTCGGTGTTCACGGGTCGACACGCCGGCCGCTCCGGGCTGCGCATGGCCGTGATCGGCGTCCTCGTCGCCACCGCCACGTTCCTGATCGGCAAGCTCGTCGGCATCGGCGTCAGCTGACGAGGCGTATCTGAAGGACGCTGAGCGTCCCTCAGATACGCACCATCACTGCTCGCCGAGGTACAGGAAGCTGTAGCCCTCGTCGCGGAAGCGGAGGCCGGCCTCGCGCAGCGGCACGTCCCAGTCGCCCCGCACCGCGGGGTCGTTCTCCTCCATACCGTGGTCGGCCACGAGCAAGAACGCGGTGTCGGCGAACGCGCCGGCCCGCTCGATCGCCGCCAGCACCTCGCCCAGGCGCGCGTCGCAGTCACGGATCGCGGCGGCCGCGATCTCCGAATGCGGCCCGCCCTCGTGGAAGGCGGAGTCCGTGAGCGTGAAGTTCACCCACATGAACCGCGGCTTCGGGTAGTCGACGTCGCGGTAGTGGCCGCTCCAGATGCCGCTCGCCTGCTCGACGCACATGTGGTCGACGATCGTCGACCACTGATAGTCCTTCGACGGGCGGACGAAGCGCTCGGTCGTGTGCGGGAGGCCGTCGGGGGTCGTCGGGATGGGCGGCACCTCGCCACGGCGGAAGAAGTCGAACGTCGAGTAGTCGGCACCGGGGTCGGCGGGCTCGTTGACCGACGCCGTGAACGCGTCCGGCCACGTTCGGTGCACGGCGTCGTGGATCGACTCGACGCCCGGTGTGAGCGTCTCCATCGCGCTCGGCCACGTGGCCGACGAGTTCGTGATGATCTGCCGGCCGGTGCGCCGGTCGTACCACGCGTTGTTGAGGATGCCGTGGTGGCCGGGCAGGCGGCCCGTGAGGATGGACGTGTGGTTGGCGAGCGTCACCGTGGGCAGGCCAGCCATCGCGCCGTGCTCGTACGCGGTACCCATCTCGAGGAGCCGCGCCACGTTCGGGGCTTCACCGGCAGCGGCCAACGCGTACAGCACGTTGGGGTTGGCGCCGTCCCACAGGAACCCGACGACGTGCCGAGGCCGGCCGGCGGCGAGGTCGAGCACGTCGTGGCGGACTTCGCCGTCCTGACCGGCGATGTACGCGCCGTCGCCCGTCGGCGCCAGCCCGAGGAGCTCGGCGACCGTCGGGGCGACGTCGACGAGCCGGCCCGCCCGCGGCACCACTCCGTCGGCCCGCACGCCCTTCCCCGCGACGACGAACGGCGCCCGCGCCTGCACGACGTCGAGGGAGCCGTGCTCGCCGCGATGGCCGCCCTGGTCCTCCCAGTTGTGCGCGGCCGAGTGGATCACGCAGAGGTCGGGCGCCGCCGGGTGGTCGAACAGCTGCGCGACCTGGTCGAACGCGAACGGGTACGCGTTCTCCCGGCGCGTCGGGTAGGGGTGGGCGCGCTCGGCGGGAAGCCCCGCGAACTTGTCGGTGGACTGGTCGGCGAGCGGGTCGGCGCCCTCGGTCGAGATGGTCTCGTACCCGCCGTCCTCCCTACGCCGGAACCGGACCCGGCCGTCGTGCGACCGAGCCTCGTAGCCGCCGTCTCGCGCCATCAGGACCATGTCGACGATGGGGTCGAGGGCCGAGTCGAGCAGCACCTCGAGCGCGCGCTCGGCGTCGGCCTCGAGCTCCGGCGTGATCACGTGAGCCGGGACGGTCGTCGTCGGCGCGGGCACGGGGTCGAGGGTAACGCCTTGACGTGACCGGGAATCGAGAGCCGATTGTCGCGACAGTGACGCCCGGGAGTATCGTTGTCGTTCCTGTGCGGACCTTCAGCCCCAAGCCCAGCGACATCGAGCGCGCCTGGCACGTGATCGACGCCGACGGCGCCGTGCTCGGCCGCCTCGCGACCGAGGTCGCCACGTTGCTGCGCGGCAAGCACAAGCCCATCTGGGCGCCGCACGTCGACGCCGGCGACCACGTGATCGTCGTGAACGCGGCGAAGATCGCGGTCGAGCCGCGCAAGGCCGAGGGCAAGATGTACTGGCGTCACTCTGGGTACCCGGGCGGCATCCGCGCCGAGAGCCTCGGCCATCTGCTCGAACGCGACCCCGAGAAGGTCGTGCATCGCGCCGTCAAGGGGATGCTGCCGAAGGGTCGCCTCGGCCGGCAGATGCTGCGGAAGCTGCGCGTGTACGCCGGCCCGACGCACCCGCACACAGCTCAGAAGCCGGTCGAACACCCGCTCGCCGGCAAGGCTCGGAGGTAGAGGGTGACGAAGCCCCTGATCCAGACCACCGGTCGGCGCAAGGAGTCGATCGCTCGCGTCCGACTGCGGCCCGGCACCGGGGTCATCAAGGTGAACGGCCGCGAGTTCGAGCGCTACTTCCCGATCCTCACGCACCAGGTCGTCGCGACCGAGCCGCTCCGCCTCACCCAGACCGCCGACGTGTACGACGTCGACGCCGCGCTCGACGGCGGCGGCGTGAGCGGACAGGCCGGCGCCCTCCGCCTCGGCATCGCCCGCGCGCTCGCGTCGCTCGACGACGAGCTTCGCCCGGCGCTGAAGAAGGCGGGACTGCTCACGCGCGACGCCCGCGAGAAGGAGCGCCGGAAGTACGGCCTCAAAAAAGCTCGCAAGGCGCCGCAGTACTCGAAGCGCTGAGTCAGCCCGCGCGGCCGCATGACGCTGCGGTTCGGCACCGACGGAGTCCGCGGGATCGCCAATCGCGATCTCACGCCCGAGCTCGTCACCGCGCTCGGACGCGCCACCGCTCGTGTGATCGGCAGCGACCGCCCCTTCGTCGTCGGGCGCGACACGCGCCGGTCCGGGCCGCTGCTCGAGGCCGCGCTCGTCGCCGGGCTCTGTAGCGAAGGCGCCGACGTCGAGCGCGTCGGGGTACTGCCCACACCGGGGGTCGCCTACGTCGCGCAGTTGTTCGACGCGCCGGCGGCGGTGGTGTCGGCCAGCCACAACCCGTATCCCGACAACGGCGTGAAGCTGTTCGCACGCGGCGGCCGCAAGATCCCCGACGAGCCCGAGCAGCGCATCGAGGCCGAGCTGCGACGCCTCGTCGACGCCGGGCCCGAGTCGGTCGTGGCCGGCCCCAACGGCGCGGGTCAGAGCTCCGCCGTGGGAGTCGTCCGCGATCGCCTCGGCACGTCCGCCGACTACATCGCCCACCTCGGTGCCGCGCTCGGCGGGCGCCGACTCGATGGCGTGTCCGTCGTGATCGACTGCGGCAACGGCGCCGCCTACGAGGTCGCGCCGTGGGCCCTGCGCGTTGCCGGAGCGCGCGTCCGGGTGCTCCACGACGAGCCCGACGGCACCAACATCAATGCCGGGTGCGGCTCGACGGACCCTGGCGAGCTCCAGGTCGCCGTCGTCGACGCCGGCGCGCAGGCCGGGCTCGCGTTCGACGGTGACGCCGATCGGATCATCGCGGTCGACGAAACGGGCGCGCTCGTCGACGGCGACCGGATGCTGGCGATCATCGCCCTCGACCTCCACGAGCGGGGCGAGCTTCGGGGAGACGCCGTCGTCGCGACCGTGATGTCGAACCTCGGCTTGCGGCGGGCGCTCGTCGAGCATGGCGTCGAGCTGGTCGAGACGCCGGTTGGCGACCGCGCCGTCCTCGTCGCGCTCGAGGAACGCGGCCTGTCGCTCGGCGGCGAGCAGTCGGGGCACATCATCGTGACCGACCTGGCAACGACCGGTGACGGCACGCTGACCGGCTTGTTGCTGCTGGACGTGATGGCGCGCACCGGCCGGACGCTGTCGGACCTCGCGGCCGTCGTCGAGCCGTTGCCGCAGGTGCTCCAGAGCGTGCGGGTCGCCGACCGCGCCGGCGTCGACCGCGACGGCGAGTTCCAGGCCGAGCTCGGCTCCGTCGAGCGGGAGCTCGGCGCCGATGGCCGCGTGCTCGTGCGGGCATCGGGCACCGAGCCCGTCGTGCGGGTGATGGTCGAGGCGCCGACGACGGCGCAGGCGGAGACGGTGGCGGCGCGCCTCACCGCCGCCGTCGAACGAGCCTGCGGGTCCGTCTAGCTCTTCGCGCCGCTCCCTTTTCCTCGGTGTGTTGCACTCCGTCGGAGTTCGCAGCCCGGAGCGCTCTGGACCACCCCAGGCCCTACCCTGGAGGACCTATGTGCGGCATCGTGGCCGTCCTGCGGCGGTCGAGCGGCCGGATGCCGCCCGACGGCCCCCACCTGCTCGCGGAGCTCGAACAGGCCGTCGCGGCCCTCGCCGTCGCCGGCACCGTCGGCGGGGCCGACCAGGAGATTGCCGGCCCGGACGTGCTGACGCCCGTCGCCGAGCGGGTCGAGGCCGTCGATGCCCTGCTCCACGGTGCACCGGGCGTTCGCGCGCTGCTCGCCGATCGTGCGCTCGCGGTCGGCATCGAGCACCACGTCGAGCAGCTCCAGGCGGGCGTGGATCGGATGGAGCACGCGCTCGACGCCAGTGCCGCCGACCTGTCGACCGTCGAGCTCGAGGACGTGAACGCCGCGCTCGTGCGACTCAAGGACGCGGTCTGGGCGGTGGGGCACGACCGGCTGCGCACGGCGCGTGCAGTCGCCGACCTCTGCGGCTCCGATCTCGGTCTCGCCGCCATCGAGGCGTTCACCTCCGTGCAGATCTCGTTGTCGGCGCTCGACCGGCTCGAAGTGCGCGGCCGCGACTCGGCCGGGCTCCACGTGTTCGTCCATCACCACGCGCTCGACCTGAACGACCCCGCGATCGCACACCTACTCGAGGAACGGCGCGACTCATTGTTCGGCTCGGGGGCCGTGTGGGGCGCCGGCGGTTGCCTGAGCTTCGTGTACAAGGCGGCGGCCGAGATCGGCGAGCTCGGCGACAACACCGCGTCGCTGCGGGCCGCCATCCGCGACGACGAGCTCCTGCACCTGGCCGTGGCCGCCGAGACGGCCCAGGCCGTCGTGCTCGCGCACACCCGGTGGGCGAGCGTCGGGATCATCTCCGAGGCCAACGCGCACCCGGTGAACAGCGAGGAAGTCGGACATGTCGACGGGCCGTACGTCATTGGGGCTCTCAACGGCGACGTCGACAACTTCGCCGACCTCGAGGCGATCGAGCGACTCGAGGTCCCGACCGAGATGACCACCGACGCCAAGGTCATCCCGACGCTGGTTTCCCGGCGCGTCGCCGCCGGCGAGGACCTCGACGAGGCGTTCCGGGCCACGGTCGCTTCCCTCGAGGGCTCGGTGGCGATCGCGGCGGGCGCGGCCGAGCACCCGGACCGCGTGCTCCTCGCGCTGCGAGGCAGCGGCCAGGCGCTCAACGTCGGCCTCGCCGAGGACACGTTCGTCGTCGCCAGCGAGCCCTACGGGCTCGTCGAGGAGACCTCCACCTACCTGCGCATGGACGGCGAGACCCCCGCCGACCCGCAGCGTCCCGGCGCCACCCGGGGTCAGATCGTGACCTTGGACGCAGACGCGGCCGGCGACCTGTCCGGCATCCGGCGCTTCGCCTACGACGGCGCCGAGCTGCCGGTGACGGGGGACGAGCTGCAACGCGCCGAGATCACCACGCGCGACATCGACCGCGGCGCTTCCCCGCACTACCTCCTCAAGGAGATCTCGGAAGCCCCGGCGTCGTTCCGCAAGACCCTGCGGGGCAAGATCGCCGCCGATGCCGACGGACGGTTGGCGGTCGAGCTCGGTCCCGAGACGCTGCCCGCCGCGGTGCGCACCGGCCTGCGTGACCGCACGTTGCGGCGCGTGATCGCGATCGGCCAGGGGACGGCCGCCGTCGCCGGCCAGAGCTTCGCCGCCGCGCTGCGGGGCGCGACCCCGCACCTGCTCGTCGACGCGATGCCGGCCACCGAGCTGTCGGGCTTCGCCTTGCGCCCCGACATGCACGACACGCTGGTCGTCGCCATCAGCCAGAGCGGCACCACCACCGACACGAACCGCACGGTCGACCTGGTCCGCGCCCGTGCCGCGGCGGTCGTGGCGATCGTGAACCGCCGGAACAGCGACCTCGTCGAGAAGTCGGACGGCGTGCTGTACACGTCCGACGGTCGCGACGTCGAGATGAGCGTGCCGTCGACGAAGGCGTTTTACTCGCAGCTCGCGGCCGGGTTCGTGCTCGCGCTGGCCATCGCGCAGGAGGCCGGTCCCACCGACGAGACCCGCAGCCACGAGCTGCTCACGGCACTGCGTGAGCTCCCCGATCGGATGCTCGAGGTCATCGGCGGCCGCGACGCGATCGCCGGTGTCGCCCAGCGCCACGCGCCGGCGAAGCGGTACTGGGCAGTGGTCGGCAACGGCCCCAACCGCATCGCTGCCTCCGAGCTGCGTATCAAGTTGTCGGAGCTCTGTTACAAGTCGATCGCCTGCGACTTCACGGAGGACAAGAAGCACATCGACCTGTCGTCGGAGCCGCTCATCCTCGTCTGCGCCTCGGGGCTCGTGGGCTCCAACGCCGACGACGTGGCGAAGGAGGTCGGGATCTACCGCGCCCACCGGGCGACCCCGATCGTCATCGCGACCGAAGGCGACGCCCGGTTCTCGGGCGCGGTCGAGACCATCACCGTCCCCGTCGTCCATCCCGCCGTCGGGTTCGTGCTCTCGACCGTCGCCGGGCACCTGTTCGGCTACGAGGCGGCGCTGGCCATCGACGCGTCGGCCCGGCCCTTGCGCGAAGCCCGCGCCGCGATCGAAGCTGCCGTCTCCACCGGAGACGGTGACGACCTGCTCGGCCGGCTTGCTCTCGGCGTGCACGCGCCTGCGACCGGGTTCTTCGACGGGCTTCGCACGGGGACATACGACGGCCACCTCGATGCCAGCAGCGCCGTTCGCATCGCGTCGGTGCTCCGTTACGCGACCGGTGCCGCGCCGCTCGACTCCTACCAGCTGGAGCTGGGCAAGGTCGGCACGCCCAGCACCGTGGTGGAGGACCTCACCGCCGCGCTCACCCAGGGGATCGACGAGCTCACCCGGCCTGTCGACGCCATCAAGCACCAGGCGAAGACGGTCACCGTCGGCATCTCGCGCTCCGACGAGACGCTGCTGGAGGTGCCACTGGTCCAGGAGGTGCTGGCCGCCGGGGTGGCGCGCGACAGCGTCAGCTACCGCGCGCTGCGTACCCTGGTGGACCTCGACCCCGCCGTGGAGCAGGTCACCGGGTTCACGCGGTACCGCATCGAGGGCGACGTCGACGGCGAGACTGCCACGCTCCACGTCGTCGACCGCGGCGGCATCGCCGCCAACCTGCCGTCGCGCACCGACACCGACCCGCGCCTCATCGGGACCAAGCACCGCGTCGCCTACGAGCGCGAGGTCACCGTCGCCCGGGGACGCCGCGACGGCCGCACGCTGGTGATCGTCCCCGAGCTCAAGGGCAACCAGACCACGGGACTGACGCTCCTGCACGTGGCGTTCCACCCCCGCCTGGCGCCCGAGGTGGCCCGTGGCGTGCTCCAGGGCTACCGGGGCCGCTACGCCGCGCTCAAGGACGCCGTCACCGAGACCGAGCCCACCTTCGACGACACGCGCCTCGCCGACGTCGACGTCGTCGACCTGCTCACCGAGCCCGTGTACGTGCTCGCCGAGCGGTGGCGCACCCGATGACCGCCTATGGCGTCGTGTATGCACCTCTGAGGTGCCTAGCTGACGCCAAAGCAAGATGAACATCGTCGGCGTGGGCACCGACCTGGTGGAGATCGAGCGGTTCCGGCTGGCGATGACGCGGCGGGCGCACCTGTCCGAGCGGCTCTTCAGCGACGACGAGCGCGCCTACGCGTTCCGGCATCGTGATCCGGCGCCCCGGCTGGCGGCCCGCTTCGGCGCCAAGGAGGCGGTGATGAAGGCGCTCGGCGTGGGTCTGGGCGCGTTCAAGCTGCGCGACGTCGAGGTGGTGCGCAAGCGCGGCGGCGCACCGGTCGTCGCGCTCCACGGCAAGGCGGCCGTGCTCGCCGACGAGCGCGGCGTCAGCGCCTGGCACCTCTCGCTCACCCACACCGACTCGATGGCGATGGCGGTGGCCATCGCCGTGGGCTAGCCGTCGTGCGCCCCGTCCTCACCCCCGCCGAGATGGGCGAGGCCGACCGGCGCACGATCGCGGCGGGAACGCCGGTCGACGTGCTCATGGAGCGCGCCGGCCGCGCCGTCGCGTGGGCCGTGCGGCGCGAGATGGGCGGCACGTACGGGCGGCGCGTCGTCGTCGTGTGCGGGAAGGGCAACAACGGCGGCGACGGGCACGTCGCCGCTCGGGCGCTGAGCAGCTGGGGCGTGCGGGTGGACGTGTTCACCCTCGACGGCGGCGTCGACCGTCAGCTTTGCGAGCGGGCGCTGCTGCGCGCCGACGGCGCCATCGACGCCATGTTCGGGACCGGGTTCCGTGGCGCGCTCGACGGCGACGCGGCGTGGGTCGCCCGCGCCTTCGGCGCCGTCCTCGGCCCGTGCGTGGCCGTCGACATCCCCTCGGGCGCCAACGGCCACACGGGCGCGGTCGAGAGTGAGGCCGTGCACGCGTCGCACACGGTGTCGTTCTCGGCGCTCAAGCCGGGCTTGCTGTTCCAACCGGGCGCCACGCACGCGGGGGAGGTCGAGGTCGCGGACATCGGGATCGACCTCGGCGAGTCGGCGGTGTTCGTGCCCGAGCCCCTCGACCTCGCGCTGGAGCTGCCCGACCGCGCGCCCGACGCCCACAAGTGGCTGAGCGGCGCGATGGTCGTGGGCGGCGCGGGCGGCATGACCGGCGCGCCGTCGATGGTCAGCCACGCCGCCATGCGCGCCGGCGCCGGCATCGTGTGGTGTGGTGTCCCCGGTGCCGACGCCGCCGCCCGGGCGTCCGGCACGGAAGTGATCAGCAAGGCGCTACCCGCGACCGCCGACGGCGCGCTCGACGAGCCCGCCGCGGCCGAGGTGCTCAAGGCGGTCGACCGGTTCCGGGTTCTCGTCGTCGGCCCCGGCCTCGGGCGTGACGACCGCACCGCGGCCGCCGTGCGCCGGATCGTGGCCGAGGCCCCGATCCCGCTCGTGCTCGACGCCGACGGCCTCAACGCCCTCGCCGGCGACCTCGGTCCGCTCCGCGCCCGCACCGCTCCGTCCGTGCTGACTCCGCACGCGGGTGAGTACGTGCACCTGGCGGGCGAGAAGGTCGGCGCGGACCGACTGGCGGCGGCGCGCCGACTCGCCGAGAACGCGCACGCCGTCGTGTTGCTGAAGGGGCCGGGCGAGGTGATCGCCGAACCTGCGCGGCGCACCGCGATCAACACGACCGTCGGCCCATGGCTGGCCAGCGCCGGCACCGGCGACGTGCTGTCGGGGATCATCGGCGGCTTCCTCGCCCGCGGCGCGGACCCGTTCTGGGCCGCCGCCGGCGGGGCGTTCATCCATGGGCGGGCGGCGGACGTCGCCGGGCATACTGGCCTCGTCGCCGGCGACCTCGTCAACGCGCTCCCGGCGGCGATCCGCTCGCTCGAGAGCCTCGAGAGCCTGGAGGAATAGATGCCCGACACCACGCCCGTGCGCGAGGTGATGACCGGCGACGTCGTGACGCTGCGGCCCGACCAGACGGTGCAGGAGGCGGCCGACGTCCTCGCCGGCAAGGAGATCGGTGCCGCGCCGGTGGTCGACGACGCCGGCAAGATCGTGGGCCTGCTGCGCGACGAGGACCTCATCGTGTCCGAGGCGCGCCTCCACGTTCCCACCGTGATCACGTTCCTCGGCGCCGACTTTGTGGTGCCGTCGGCACTGCATCGCTTCGAGCACGAGCTCAAGAAAGCCGCCGGCGCCACCGTCGCCGACGTCATGATCTCTGAGTTCCCGACCGTGAAGCCCGACGACACCGTCGACGGGCTGGCCGCCCAGATGCACGACCGCGACGTCACCCACGTCCCCGTCGTCGACGGCGACAAGCTCGTCGGCATCGTCGCCCGCGGCGACCTCGTCCGGTTCCTGTCGCAGACGTCGTGATGACCACGCCGACCACGATGCGCATCTCAACCGCGCTGAGCGCGGCTCAGATACGCATCGAGACGTGACGACGTACCGGCCCGTCTGGGCCGAGATCGACCTCGACGCGGTCCGGGCCAACGTGCGCACGCTCGCCGATGTCGCCCGACCGGCTGCCCTCATGGCCGTCGTGAAGGCGGACGGGTACGGCCACGGCGCGGTGCCGGTCGCGCGCGCCGCGCTCGACGCCGGTGCCGCGTGGCTCGGCGTCGCGCTGGTCGAGGAGGGCGCCGAGCTGCGGGCGGCGGGGATCGACGCGCCGGTCCTCGTGCTGTCGGAGCCGCCTCCGGACGCCGCCGCCGCCGTGGTCGCGCTCGGCCTCACGCCGGTCGTGTACACGCCGGCGGGCATCGAGGCGCTGGCCAAGGCGGTGGCCGACTCGGGCGCCGAGCCCCTGCGCGTCCACCTCAAGGTCGACACCGGCATGCACCGCGTCGGCTGCACCCTCGACGACGCGTTCGCGCTCGCCGAGTCGATTGCGGCGCGTACCGAGCTCCGCCTCGAGGGTGTCCTCACGCACCTCGCGGTGGCGGACGAGCCCGACAACCCGTACACGGGCGAGCAGCTCGACCGGTTCGGCGGTGTGCTCGACGCCTTGCGTGCCGCGGGGATCGAGTTCGATCTCGTCCACGCCGCGAACTCGGCCGGCCTGCTCGTGTTCACCGACCGCGCCCGCTTCGACCTGGTGCGTTGCGGCATCGCCGTCTACGGCGTGCCGCCCGCGCCGGAGCTCGCGGACCGCGTGCCGCTGCGCCCCGCGATGGCGCTCAAGGCGCGTGTGTCCCACGTGAAGCGGCTCCCGGCCGGGGCCCGCCTCTCGTACGGGCTGCGCTACACGATGCCCCGCGACGGCACGGTCGCCACCGTGCCGGTCGGGTACGCCGACGGCGTTCCGCGCGCGCTGTCGTCGACCGGCGGTGAGGTGCTGGTGGCCGGCAACCGCCATCCGATCGCCGGCACCGTGACCATGGACCAGCTGATGGTCGACGTCGGCGACGCCCCCGTCGAGGTGGGCGACGAGGTCGCGCTCCTCGGACGCGACGGCGGCGCCGAGATCACGGCCGACGAGTGGGCGGGCCGGCTCGGCACCATCGGCTACGAGATCGTGTGTGGCATCGGCCGCCGCGTCCCGAGGAGTTACGGCTGATGGCCCGGGCCGACGAGCACGGGGGACGCGCGGGGCGCGCGCTGAAGGGCGCGGGGATCTTCGCCGGGGCGGCGGCGGGCCTGGCGGGCGCCGCGTACGCGGTCGAGCGGGCCATCGTCGCCGGCGTGCGGCGCCGCCCCGACCCCGACGCGGGCAAGGCGCTGGTCCCGCCGTTCGACGAGGCGATGCGCTACCCGAGCCACGACGGCGGGAGCATCTACACGATCAGCCGCGGCAAGGGCACGCCCATCCTCTTCTCCCACGGCGTCACGCTCTCGACGCGGGTGTGGGTGAAGCAGTTCGAGAACCTGCCCGAGCAGGGGTTCCGCTGCATCGGCTTCGACCACCGCGGCCACGGCGACTCCGAGTGCGGGGAGTCGGGGCACTCGATCGTCAACCTCGCCGACGACGTGCGCACCGTGCTCGAGCGCATGGACCTGCGCGACGCCGTTCTCGTCGGCCACTCGATGGGCGGCATCGCACTGCAGGCGTTCGCGTCTCGTTATCCCGCGGTCGCCGCCGAGCGCGTACGCGGCATGGTGCTGATGTCGAGTGTGGCGAAGACGTACCTCTCGGAATCGAGCTGGCTGCGCAGGGTGTTCGAGCGTCTCACCGGCGGCGGACCGTCGGCCGGTGAGCTCATGACCCAGCAGAACCTCGGGTTCCTGCTCGCGCGCGTCGGCTTCGGGCGCGACCCGCAGGCCAGTCACGTCGAGCTCGTTCGCGAGATGATCGCCGCGTGCCCAAAGGCGGAGAGCCAGGCGGCCGTCACCGCGCTCGTCGGCCTCGGCATGACGGACGAGCTGGCCACGATCCGGGTGCCGACACTCGTCCTCAGCGGCAGCGCCGACGTGATCGCGCCACCGGCGCAGTCGCGGCGCATCGCCGAGCTGATTCCCGACGCGCGCCTCGAGGTGTTCAAGGGCGCCGGGCACATGCTCATGCTGGAGCGGACCGACGAGGTCGACGCGCTCGTCACCGAGTTCGCGCGCGATCTCGGCGCCGGCAAGCCGCTGCGCCGGTTTTGGTCTCGGCGCAAAGCCCCCCGGCGGCGCGCGCCGAAACGCGCCCGCCGCGAGGTCGTGTCGCGAGAGGCCGCCTCCTGATCACCGACGTCCCCGGGATCGGGGTCGGCCACTGGACGGGCTCCGGCACGGGCGTGACCGTGGTGACCGTTCCACCCGGCACGGTGGCGTCGGGTGAGGTGCGCGGCGGCGCCCCCGCCAGCCGCGAGACCGCGCTCCTCGATCCGCACCGGCTGGTCGAGCACGTCGACGCGATCGTGCTCACCGGCGGGTCCGCCTTCGGGCTCGCCGCCGCCGATGGCGTGATGCGGGCGCTCGGCGGCGAGGGTCGGGGTTTCGCGACCGCGGGCGGCCCGGTCCCGATCGTGCCGGCGGCGGCCGTGTACGACCTCGTGGCCTCGAGCGAGGCAGGAGGCGCCCCGCCCGGTCCCGAGGAGGGTGCCGCCGCGTTCGCGGCCGCGCAGCCGGGCGCGCCGTTCACGACCGGGCGCGTCGGGGCGGGCGCCGGTGCGACGGTGGGGAAGTGGAAGGGCGCCGACGACCGCGTCCCGGGCGGCCTCGGGTCGGCCGCGACCGCCGCCGGCGACGTCGTCGTCGGCGCGCTGGCGGTCGTGAACGCGATCGGGGATGTGGTCGGCGACGACGGGCGGGTCCTGGCGGGCTCGGCGGCACCCCCGGACACGCCGGCGTTCCCGGAGCCGCTGCCGTTCGAAGAGGGCGAGCACACCACGCTCGTGGTCGTGGCGACGAACGCCCGCCTCACCAAGCTCGAGTGTCATCTGGTGTCGCAGACCGCGCACGACGCCATGAGCCGAGCCGTCTCCCCGTCGCACACCCGCTTCGACGGCGACCTCACGATCGCCGTCGCCACCGGCGCCGTCGACGCACACCTCGATCGCCTGCGGGTGGTGGCCGCCGACGTCGTCGCCGCGGCCATCCGGGACGCGGTCGCTTGACGGCGGCATAGCATCGAGCGTGTCCCTGCTGGTCGATCCCCCGTCCTTCGCGTCGTTCGAGGAGCTCGAGCGGGTGGCGCTCGCGTGCACGAAGTGCCCGCTGGCCACCCAGGGCCGGTCCCAGGTGGTGTTCGGGGACGGCGACCCGCACGCCGACCTCGTCTTCGTGGGCGAAGGGCCGGGAGCAGAAGAGGACCGCCAGGGCATCCCGTTCGTGGGCCGGGCCGGAAAGCTGCTCACCCAGCTGATCGAGGGCATCGGCCTGCGGCGCGACCAGGTGTACATCGCCAACGTCGTCAAGTGCCGCCCGCCGGGCAACCGCGATCCACTCCCCGACGAGATCGAGAGCTGCCGCCCCTACCTCGAGGCGCAGTTGGCATTCATCGACCCGACGGTCCTCGTGACCCTCGGCAACTTCGCCACCAAGCTGCTGCTCGACACCAAGGAGGGCATCACCAAGCTGCGGGGGCGAGAGTTCCCGTTCCGCGACCGCGCGTTGCTCATCCCGACCCTCCATCCGGCTGCGGTGTTGCGCGGCGGCGGCACCACGCTCGCCCAGGTGCGCGCCGACTTCGTGCTCGTGAAGCGGGCGCTCCGGCGGGCGAGGCGATGACGGGCGCAACGCGCGCGGTCACGCGATCGACCGACGAGACCCTGGCGCTGGCCGGCTCGGTCGGGGAGCTGCTCCGGCCGGGTGACGTGGTGTCGCTCGTCGGCGGGCTCGGTGCGGGGAAGACCGTGTTCGCCCGAGGCGTCGCACGCGCGCTCGGGGTCACCGACCCTGTCGTGAGCCCGTCGTTCACGATCGTGCGCGAGTACGAGGGTCGGGTACCGCTCGTCCACATCGACGTGTACCGGCTCGACACGATCCAGGAGCTGCACGACCTCGGCTTCGAGGAGCTCGTGCGCGACGATGCCGTCACGCTCGTCGAGTGGGGCGACGCGATCGACGCGCTCCTGCCCGGCGACCGGCTCGACGTCCGTCTCGCCGCCGGCGACGGTGACGACGAGCGGGTCGTCGAGGTCCAGGGTCACGGGCGGTCGTGGCGCGCTCGCGCTGCCGAGCTGGCCGTGGGGAGCTGACGTGCACCTCCTCTGCTTCGACACCGCCACCCCGCAGGTGAGCGTGGCGATCGCGGCCGACGGGGCGGTGCTCGGCGAGGTGCGGCTGGGCCCCGACCGCCGCCACGCCGAGCACCTGGCGCCCGCGATCCAATACCTGTGCCGCGAGCTCGGCGTGGAGCTGGAGCGGCTGTCCGGCATCGCGGTCGGCCTCGGACCCGGCCTGTTCACGGGCCTGCGGGTCGGCGTGACGACGGCCAAGACCATGGCCCAGGCGCTGCGGGTCCCGGTCGTGGGCGTGCCGAGCCTCGATCTGGTCGCCTACCCGCTTCGCCACACCAACCGGCTCGTCGTCGTCGCGCTCGACGCGCGGCGGCGCGAGGTGTTCCACGCCCGCTACCGGCCCGTGCCCGGGGGCGTGCAGCGGGTGACCGACTACGAGGTCGGCGTGCCCGACGACCTCGTGGCCGAGCTGGTCGCGGCGGGTGACGACGTGCTGCTCGCGGGCGACGGCGCGCTGCAATACCGCGAGGAGTTCGCCGGCGTCGACCGGGCCGAGCAGGCCGGCCCGTCGTTCGCGTTCCCCAGCAGCGCAGCGCTGGTCGAGTTGGCCACCGCTCGCATGGAACGGGAGGATTTCTCGTCCGCGTGGGACGTCCAGCCGCTGTACCTGCGTCGGAGCGACGCGGAGATCGAGTGGGAGAGGAAGGAGGCGTCGTAGTGGCCGTCGAGCCGACGCCCGAGCCGCTCGTCGTGCACGTCGTGCCGATGCGGCGTCGGCACGTGCGCGGCGTTCTGCGCATCGAGCAGCAGGTCTACCCCCGGCCGTGGACGATGTCACTCTTCCTGAGCGAGCTCGCGCTGCGCTCGAGCCGCGCGTACTTCGTCGCCCGCGTCGGGCGCGATGTCGTCGGCTACGGCGGGCTGATGATGTCGGCGGACGACGGCCACATCACCACCTTGGCCGTCGACCCGCGCTGGCAGCGCCGCCAGATCGCCACGCGGCTGCTGCTCGTGCTGGCGCGGGAAGCGATCACGCGCCAGGCGCGCAGCCTGACGCTCGAGGTGCGGCTGTCGAACCGTCCCGCCCAGGAGCTCTATCGCCGCTTCGGCTTCGCCCCGGTCGGCGTGCGCAAGAACTACTACGCCGAGACCAACGAGGACGCACTCGTCATGTGGGCGCACGAGACCCAGCGCGGCGAGTACGCCGAGCTGCTCGATGCGCTCGAGCGCCAGGTCGAGGGCGAGACGGTGGTGGAGGAGCCCAAGCGCTGGTAGCTATGCGGATCCTCGGGATCGAAACGTCGTGCGACGAGACCGCCGCCGCCGTGGTGGAGGACGGCCGGCGGGTGCGCTCGTCGGTCGTGTCGAGCCAAGTGAAGGTCCACGCCCCCTACGGCGGCGTCGTGCCCGAGCTCGCCAGCCGCGCCCACGTCGAGCTCATCAATCCCGTCGTCGACGAGGCGCTGATGGAAGCGGGCATCCTCGACGTCGGCGAGCTCGACGCCGTCGCCGCGTGTCACGGTCCGGGCCTCGCCGGCGCCCTCCTGGTCGGGGTCAGCGCGGCGAAGGCGCTCGCGCTGTCAACGGGTCTGCCCTACGTACAGGTCAACCACCTCGAGGCGCACCTGTACGCGGGCTGGCTCGAGGAGCCGGACCTCGAGCCGCCCCTCGCGGTGCTGATCGTGTCCGGTGGCCACACGCTGCTCGTCGTGATGGAAGGCCACGGGCGCTACCGGATGATGGGCCAGACCGTCGACGACGCCGCCGGCGAGGCGTTCGACAAGGTCGCCCGCTTCCTGGGCCTCGGCTATCCGGGCGGTCCCGCCGTCGACCGTCTCGCCGCCGAGGGCGACCGCGCGGCGATCGCGTTCCCGCGCCCGATGCTCGACGAGGGCTACGACTTCTCGTTCTCCGGGCTCAAGACCGCGGTTGTGAACCACGTGCGCAAGCATCCCGGTGTCGCGACCCCGGACGTCGCCGCCTCGTTCCAGGAGGCGGTCGTCGACGTGCTCACCGCCAAGCTCGTGGCGGCAGCCGATGAGTCGGGGGCGCCGACGCTCGTGCTCGGCGGCGGGGTGGCCGCCAACTCGCGGCTGCGGGACCGGGTGGCGGCCGCCGCCGAGGCTTCGGGACGCCGGGTGTTCCTCCCGCCCCTCGCCCTCTGCACCGACAACGGCGCCATGATCGCCGCCGCCGCCTGGTGGCGGCTCCAAGCCGACGGCCCGACCCCCCTCGACGCCGGCATCGCCCCGTCGCTCGCCCTGCCCACGATCATCTAGGTCGATCACCCTGGTCCGCTCCGCGGACGGGTCGCCTTGCCGCGGGGCGGTGAGGGCTGTTACCTTGACCGCCTAGCACTCACACCCTTCGAGTGCTAACGACCCGCAGATGTGGCACACCGCCGAGGAGGCGCAACGATGAACCTGCAGCCGCTGGAGGACCGGATCGTCGTCCGGGCCCACGAGGCCGAGGAGACGACCACGAGCGGTCTGGTCATCCCCGACACCGCCAAGGAGAAGCCGCAGCAGGGCGAGGTCCTCGCCGCGGGCCCGGGCCGCCGCTCGGAGCAGACGGGCGAGGTCATCCCCGTCGACGTCAAGGTCGGCGACGTCGTCGTCTACTCGAAGTACGGCGGCACGGAGATCACCGTCGACGGCGAGGATCTCCTCATCCTGACCAGCCGCGACGTGCTGGCCAAGGTCGCGGGCAAGTAGCTCCCGAGAAGTAGCCACAGAGCGCGGCAAGGCCGCGACCGAGTTACTCGGTCGCGGCCTCCCCGTTCGTGGTGCCGGTGCTCGTCTCGAGCAGCCGGCGGATCTCGTCGGCGCGGAAGCGGTGCTGACCTCCCGGAGTTCGCAGCGCGGGAAGCCGTCCCCGCTTCGCCCACAGGACCACCGTCCGGCGATCCACCCCGAAGAGCGCAGCCACCTCGGCCGACGTCAGCAGATCGTCGGTCGCGGTCGTGCTCGACCGAGCAGGCCAGCCCCCGCTGCCCTGGCTCTTGCTGTTGCGTTCCATGTCATCTCCTTCGTGCAATCGCGCCGAGGCGCGAGCTGGTGTGCTGCACGAAAAGGAGCGGCTAGTCAGGCCGGAGCACGGGGTCGAGCAACAGGGTCGACGCGTACGAGCGCGCATCTGCGAGCAGCGCGGCGCGCCAGGTGGCGTCGTCGGTGCCGGATGGGAGGGACCCCGCCCAGTCGGCACGGCTGGTGTGTGAGGTTCCGCCACCGGGGCACGAGCGGAAGGGTGGCTGTGGCGGTGGCGGTGGGGCGCGCGCGGGCGCGTGGGCGAGGGCGAACGCAGGGATCGTCCATCCCGTGTCGAACACCTCGGCACGGGATCGAGCCGGCTCGGGCGCGGCGACCGTCGGCGCCCGATCCAGGGCGACCTCCGGCGCCGGTGCGTACGGGGTCACGGCGACGACATCCAGCAGCCCTTGCAGCGGTGGTACTTCGTCGGGGAGCGCCGGGAGCTCGGGCAGCTCCGCCTCCGGGGCCGAGACGGACGGGACGGCGGGGAGGGGGCCGACGGCTCGGGTGATCTTCTCGACGTCGACGCCCGGGATCTGCGGCGGCGTCGGCGCTGGCGATGCCGGCGGTGCCGGTGCGTCGGGGGCGCCCTCCGGCGGGGCCGGTGCCGGTGCGGTGATGGCAGGTACGAGCCCGTCCGGGACCGCCGGGACCGCCGTCAGGGCGGGGAGAGCGGGCACCGCAGGCGCAGGTACGGCGGGGAGTGGAACCGCCGGAGGCGGGCTGAGCGAGGGTGCGGGCGGAGGAGCAGGCGCCGGGAAGTCGACGGCCGGGAGCTCCGGGATCGTGTCTCCACCAATGGGCGGGTCGATCGCATCCGCGGGTCGGGCGCGGTCCAGCACGAAGAACAGCGCTCCCGCCGCGACCCCCAAGACCGCCAAACGGGCCAGAAGTCGGACAATCGTCCTCATTCGCCCGAAACTCTATGCCAACCGGCGCCGGCTCGCGCCGAGAGCCGGAAATGCCGAGGTCAGGCCCCTACTGCGGCTCGGGCGGTGTCGCGGGCCCAGGCGTAGTCGGCCTTGCCGTTCGGGCCCCGGGGCACGGCGTCGACCACGACCACGTGCCGGGGTCGCTTGAAGCGGGCGAGGCCGCTGCGCTCGACGGCGTCGGCGATGTCGCCCTCGTCCGCGTTGCTCCGTGGCGCGAGCGCCACCACGGCGGTGACGGCCTCGCCGAAGCGCTCGTCGGGCACCCCGACGACGACGGCGTCGGCGACACCAGGGTGCTGCTTGACGGCCTCCTCGACCTCTTCGGGGAAGATCTTCTCGCCGCCCGAGTTGATCGACACCGAGCCCCGGCCGAGCAGCGTGATCGTGCCGTCCTCCTCGACGGTCGCGTAGTCGCCGGGGATGGAGTACCGCTTCCCGTCGACGACGCGGAACGTTCCGGCCGTCTTGTCCGGGTCCTTGTAGTAGCCGACCGGGAGATACCCGCCCACGGCCAGGAGCCCTTCCTCACCCGAGCCGGGCTTCACCTCGTGCCCGTCGTCGGTGAACACCTTGGTGTCCGCCCCGATGCTGAACTGGGCGGTCTCGCCCTTGGAGTCGGCGGTCGTCAAGGCGGTCGCGAACCCGACGCCTTCACTCGAGCCGAGCGAGTCATACGCGATGACGGGGTGACGTTCGATCAGCGCCTGCTTCACGGGCGCGCTCCAGATGACGCCGGAGCTGATCACGAGCAGCAGCGACGACAGGTCGTACGGCTCGCCGCGCGCGTCCGCCTCGTCGAGCGCGCGCAGCATCGGCTTCGCGAACGCGTCGCCGACGATCGCGATCTGCGTGACGTGCTCGCGCTGCACCACCTGCCACAGCTCGTGCGGGTCGAAGTGGCGGCCTTCGAGGGTGACGATCGTCCCGCCGAGACAAAGCACCTGGAGCGTCGAGAACTGGCCGGTCCCGTGCATGAGGGGTGACGCCGGCAAGTGGACCGGCACGAGGCCCGACTCATGCACCTTGCGGACGAGCTCGCCCGCCGCGGACGAGACGTCGGGGACGGTGAGGCCGAAGAAGGAGTAGGCCGCCGGCGCCAGCGCCCCGAAGAGGTCCTCGTGCCGCCAGACGACGGCCTTCGGCATGCCCGTCGTGCCGCCGGTATAGAGAAAGAGGAGATTGTCGCCCGACCGCTCGATCCGCTCCATCGGTTCGTGCCCCGTGATCAGGTCCTCGTAGCGGAGTGCGCCGTCGACCAGCGGTGCCCCGTCGTCGACCTGCACCGCCGCCCGAACCCGAAGGCGCGGGTCGCGCACCGCGTCCACCTGCTTCCCGAGCGAACCGTGGAACACCACTGCCTCGGCGTCGGAGTTCTCGAGCAGGTACGCGAGCTCGTCGGCGGTATAGCGGTAGTTCACGTTGGCCGGGACGGCGCGCAGCTTGAAGCAGGCGAGGAGCGTCTCGAGGTACTCGTTCGAGTTGTAGAGGTAGAACGCGACCTTCGAGTCGGGCCCGAGCCCGAGGTCGCGCAGCGCCGCCGCCAGGCGCGCCGCGCGCTCATCGAGCTCTCGCCACGTGCGGCGCCGGTCGCCCTGCACGAGCGCGGTGTGCTCGGGGATCGTGTCGGCGACGGACTCGAACACGGTGCCGAAGTTCCAATCCACGGCCGCAGCGTACGCTGACCCCATGGCGGCGCGGGGCGGGCAGCAACGGATCCCACGTCCGCCGAGCGTCCGACCCGGTGGGCCCGCGCCGTGGAGCAACCTCCCCGCCGACGCCCGCCGGCTCTCGCTGGCCGAGGTGCGCGAGCGCTGCGCCGAGCTGCCGCCGCCACGGCCCCCGGCGGTGGTCGCGCCCGGGAGCCGGCCGGCGGCGGTCCTCGTCCCTCTGTTCGAGGCGGATGGCGAGGCGCACATGGTCCTCACGAAGCGGCCCGAGACGATGCCCACGCACCAGGGCGAGATCGTCTTCCCCGGAGGAGGCGTGCGCGCCGGCGTCGACGCCACCCCCCTCGACGCCGCGCTCCGCGAATCCGAGGAGGAGGTCGGCATATCCCGGTCGGCGGTCGAGATCGTGGCCGAGCTCGACTCGATCGCCACCTTCGCGACGCGCTTCACGATCACCCCGTTCGTCGGTCTGCTCGACCCGCTCCCGGAGCTCGTCCCCCATCCCGGTGAGGTCGTCAAGATCCTCGAGCTGCCGCTGTCCGAGCTGCTCGCCGACGGGGCCTTCCACGAGGAGTTCTGGGACGCGCCCGAGCGGCCCATCTTCTTCTTCGACCTGCCCGGCGAGACCGTGTGGGGCGCGACGGCGCGCATCCTCGTCGCGTTCCTCACCCATTTGACCGGGCATCGCTCTGACCGCCGGTAGGCGGGCGGTACCATTCCCTTTCCGGCCGAGGAGGGTGTGTGGAAGTCGAGATCGGGATCGGCAAGTCCGGGCGACGGGCCTACGGGCTCGACGACATCGCAATCGTCCCCAGCCGGCGGACCCGAGATCCCGAGGACATCGACGTCTCCTGGGACCTCGACGCGTTCCATTTCGAGCTGCCGCTCATGGCGGCGGCGATGGACGGCGCCACGTCGCCGGCGACCGCGGCCCGCATCGGTGAGCTCGGCGGCCTCGCGTGCCTCAACCTCGAAGGCCTCTGGACGCGCTACGAGGATCCCGAGTCGCTGTTCGAGGAGATCGCCGAGCTCGAGCCCGACAAGGCGACGCGCCGGCTGCAGGAGATCTACGCCGAGCCGATCAAGGAGGAGCTGATCGGCGCCCGCATCCAGGAGATCAAGTCGACGGGCGCCGTCGCCTGCGCGTCCCTCACGCCGCAGCGTGTCGAGCGGTACGCCAAGCTCGTCCTCGACGCCGAGCTCGACGTGCTGGTGATCCAGGGAACCGTCGTGTCGGCCGAGCACGTCGCGAAGACGACCGAGCCGCTGAACCTCAAGAAGTTCATCCGTGAGTTCGACCTCCCGGTGATCGTCGGGGGCTGCGCGTCGTATTCGACCGCGCTCCACCTGATGCGGACGGGCGCGGTCGGCATCCTCGTCGGCGTCGGCCCCGGCCATCAGTGCACGACGCGGGGCGTCCTCGGCGTGGGTGTGCCGCAGGCGACGGCCATCGCGGACGCGGCCGGCGCGCGCATCCGGCACCTCGACGAGACCGGGGTGTACGTGCACGTGATCGCGGACGGCGGCATGCGCACCGGCGGCGACATCGCCAAGGCGATCGCGTGCGGCGCCGACGCCGTGATGCTCGGTACCACCCTCGCCGGCGCGTACGAGGCGCCCGGGCGCGGGTTCAACTGGGGGATGTCGACGTTCCATCCCGACCTGCCCCGCGGCACCCGCGTCAACGCCGGTCAGCGCGGCACGCTCGACGAGATCCTGATCGGCCCCGCCCACGAGAACGACGGCACGCTCAACCTGTTCGGCGCCCTGCGCACGTCGATGGCCACCACCGGCTACGACTCGGTCAAGGACTTCCAGAAGGCCGAGGTCATGGTGGCCCCCGCGTTGCAGACCGAGGGCAAGAGCCTCCAGCGCAGCCAGGGCGTCGGCATGGGTCGCTGATGCGTATCTCGACCAACAATACGTTGGTCCAGATACGCATCGGGAGGTAGCGATGGACGCCCCGGGCTTCGACACCGTCCTCGTCGTCGACTTCGGGGCGCAGTACGCGCAGCTGATCGCGCGGCGCGTGCGCGAGGCGCACGTCTACTCGGAGATCGTGCCCCGCACGACACCGCTGGCCGAGATGCTCGCCCGGCGGCCGAAAGGGATCATCCTCTCGGGTGGCCCGGCATCAGTGCACGTCGACAACGCGCCGTCGATCGATTCCCGGCTGTACGAAGCCGGCGTTCCCGTCCTCGGTATCTGCTACGGCGCCCAGCTCGTCGCCCAACAGCTCGGGGGCGAGGTCCAACGCACCGGCGGCGGTGAGTACGGCCGCACCCCGCTCCACCGCACCGGCGCGGGCTCGCTCCTGTTCGGCTCGCTGTCCGACGAGCAGGTCGTGTGGATGAGCCACGGCGACGCGATCACCGGCGCGCCCGAGGGCTTCCGCGTCACCGCCACGACGCCCGGCGCGCCGGTCGCCGCCCTCGAGGACCGCGACCGCGCCGTCTACGGCGTGCAGTTCCACCCCGAGGTCGTGCACACCGAGCGCGGCCAGGAGGTGCTCAAGGCGTTCCTGTACGACGTGTGTGGATGCCGGCCGTCGTGGACCAACACGTCGATCATCGAGCAGGCGGTGGGCGAGATCCGGGCCCAGGTCGGGAGCGAGCGAGTGCTGTGCGGGCTGTCGGGCGGAGTCGACTCGGCCGTTGCCGCCGCCCTCGTGCACAAGGCGGTGCCCGACCAGCTGACGTGCGTGTTCGTCGACACCGGGCTGATGCGCATGGGTGAATCCGACCAGGTCGAGGACACGTTCCGGGGGCAGTTCCACGTCGACTTGATCCACGTGAAGGCGTCCGATCGGTTCCTGGCCGCGCTCGACGACGTCGCCGACCCGGAGCGCAAGCGCAAGATCATCGGCGAGACGTTCATCCGCGTCTTCGAGGAGGTGGCGCGCGACGTCGAAGACGCGCGCTTCCTGGTGCAGGGCACGCTGTACCCCGACATCGTCGAGTCGGGTGGCGCCGAGAACGCCACCATCAAGTCGCACCACAACGTGGGCGGTCTCCCGGACGACATGCAGTTCGAGCTGGTCGAGCCGCTGCGCAACCTGTTCAAGGACGAGGTGCGCGCGATCGGCGAGGAGCTCGGCCTGCCCGAGGAGATCGTGTGGCGCCAGCCGTTCCCCGGGCCGGGCCTCGCGGTGCGCGTCGCGGGGACGATCACGCCCGAGCGCCTCGACATCCTGCGGCGGGCCGACGCGATCGTCGTCGAGGAGATCAAGCGGGCCGGCCTGTACCGGGAGATCTGGCAGAGCTTC
>WNFU01005175.1_pt1 | contig 24522 bp, 28 predicted proteins | sample 5400121 | NCBI WGS metagenome assembly WNFU01 (sample SAMN13153360, study PRJNA577476) | soil metagenome | isolation source: 100 cm soil or saprolite under grassland replicate 1 | place: USA:California | collected 2016-06-15
GGCGTTCCTGCAGGAGTACTACAAGGGTCACGCGGAGGATCACTCGCAGATCCTGAGCCTCTCTGCCTCGATCCGCGTCCCATACACAACCTCGAAGCACGCACTGCTGACGAAGGAGTGGACGCCGCTCGAGCCAGATGTGATCGACCACAAGGTGTACGTCCGTGGCATTGGGATGGTGAAGGAAGAGACGGTCAAGGGCGGGGAGGAGCGCTTCGTGCTCGTGTCTGTACGCCGTCGCTAAGGCGCCGACTCGTCGGCGCCGCAGAGAGGCTGCGCGGGCTCTGCCTGCGCAGCCGTCTTCATGCGCCTTCTTTGATCGCTGCGGTCCGGAGAAGAGCCGCCCTACATGGCTAAGCTGCGTGCGTGGCGCGCGTCGAGATCTACTACTGCCCAGTCTGAGACGGCTATGACCGACGGGCCGCGAGTCTCGCGGCCGAGCTGAACGAGAGGACGTCACACGACGCTGCAGCCGTCTCCGGTGAGAAGAGTCAGTTCGACGTGGTCGCCGACGGCGGCCTGATCTTCTCGAAGCAGCGCGAAGGCCGCTTTCCCGAGGCCGAGGAGATCATCTCCGCATTGTCATAGCCTCGGTGCTATTATAGCACCTAGGCTATGGCACGACGACTGCTGGGCGAACCCGAAGAAGGTTGGTTCTTCGCCGCCATCGCTGGTCAAGTCATTGAGCAGCGTCGCGCCCGCAATCTCTCGCAACAGGACTTGGCCGAGCTCTGTGGGACGACCCAGTCCGCGATCGCCCGCTTCGAGCGAGGTGGTCGGCCACCTCGGATCGACACGCTGATGCGCATCGCCGAGGCGCTCGACTGCGAGCTCATCGTGCAGTTCCGGCCGAGGACGAGACCGAAGAAGAAAGGGGCGAAGAGATGAGGATCCGTGCGGACGTCGAGGACATTCAGACCACGAGGACCGAGAAGCTCCTCGCGGTCGTGCTCACGGCCTTCCTGCTGCTCGGCGGCATCTGGACGTACCAGAAGATCGACGACGTCGTTCGTCGGCACGTCTCCGTGCCGAGCTACGCAACCGCTGGTCCGGCGTCGCTGCGGCTCCAGCACGCCCAAGCGCGTGCCGCTGAGGCGAGCGGACGCCGGCAGCGCGCGCTGGAGAACCTCGAGTTGCGGCGCGAGGCCTATCGGACGGCGCTCGAGGCTCACGAGCCGGCAAGAGACCTGCGCCGAGACTACGACGCGGCGCAGGCGGAGTTCGGCGCGGCCGATCGCGAGCTCGCCGCGGCGCAAGCCGATGCAAACGCCGCAAGGCCGGCGGCGGAGGTCGAGCAGCGGTCGCTCTCGCAACGAATCGAGCGTGCGTACCACCGGCAGCAGCGTGATTCGTTCTTCGCCCGGCTCGGGCTGATCGCCCTGTGGATCGCGGCCGCGTACGGTTTGCTGGTGTGGGGCCGCCGCCGCGCCTCGCGCTGGTTCCCGCTCGCCGGCTCGGTCGTGGCCGCTGCCACGCTCATGGCCTTCGTTCTCGGAGCGGACTACCTCACCGATTACCTCGAGCCATTCGACTGGGGTGTGGCGGGAATCGCCGCACTGGGGATCGCAGCCACCCTGCTCGTGTACTGGGGATTGCAGCGGTACCTGATCCGCCGCATCCCGCAGCGCCGCGTCAAGCGGCGGCAATGCCCGTTCTGCGGCTATCCCGTCGGCGTGAACGTCCACTGCGAAGGCTGCGGACGTGACGTTGTCGCACCGTGTACGAAGTGCGAGTCGCCGCGCCGCGTGGGAACCGTTTACTGCGGCGTCTGCGGCTCGACGGGCGGAGCGAGTCTTGGATAGCGGGACGTCACCAGCAGGAGATAGGCCTCCGTCTCGAGCTCGTAGCGCAGACAGAAGGTTCCCAGTTCCTGGAGACCGGCCGTCGTCCGGCCGAGTGCGAGCGCGACGAACCACGCCCCGATCGCGACGGTCGAGAGGATCACGCGGAAGACGCTCGACAGAACGATCGCCGGCACGGCGAGGGGCAGCCGAAACAACGTGACGAGGCGCCGCTGGCGCGGCCGCTCTGGAATCTCGATCCCGAACGGATGCTCACGGGTGTGGAGTGGGTCGGGATACCGCCCCGACAGCAGATCGAGCCACGCGTTGGCTTGTCCGGAATAGCGCAGGAAGGCGGCAAGGAAGTTGTGCAGCCATGTCGGGAGGCGACCTTCGATGAGCAATGCCAGCCACGCGACGGGCACGAAGATGACGAGGAGAAAGCTCCAGACCGAGAGCACCAGATACTGGGGAACGAAAAGCAGGGCGCGGAACAGAACGGCAAGCCGCCGTCGCCGCAGCGGCTCCTGGTCCCGCACTCGGATGCGTCCTTCGTCCACCGGAGGCGTTACGGTACTCGTGTGCGCCGCGCCGTCTTCCTCGTGCTCGCACTCGTCCTGCTCGCCGGCTGCGGCGGCGGTGGCGGCAAGCGTCTATCCCGCGAGGAGTACGTCTCGAAGGCCGACGGGATCTGCGGGAAGTACAACCAGCAGACGAAGGCGCTCGCGAATCCCTCGAACCTCACGGAGCTCGCGGCAGTCGCCGACAAGACGCTCCCGATCCTCGACAACGCGTTGAAGGACCTGCGCAAGCTCAAGCCCCCCGCGGACGAGCAGGCCACCGTCGATAAGTGGCTCGATCAGGTCGCAAACCTCAAAGGCGACCTCAAGGACATCCGCGACAAGGCGAAGAGCAACGACATGCGGGGCGTCCAGGCCGTCGTTCCGAAGGCCCAGGAGCACAACAACCGCAGCAACCAGCTCGCCACCCAGCTGGGCCTGAAGGTCTGCAACAAGAACTAGCTCCTCGCTAGGACCCGCGAAACCGGGGCGGGCGCTTCTCGAGGAAGGCGGCGACGCCTTCGCGGAAGTCGTCGGTCTGCGTCGCCGCGGTCTGGAGCTGCGCCTCGCGTTCGAGTTGTTCCTCCAGCGACGCGTCGCCGGCGTGATCGAGGAGGCGCTTCGTCATGCCGATCCCCCGTGTCGGCAAGGTTGCGAGCTGCGCGGCGAGCTCTCGCGCGCGAGCGGCCAGCGCGTCGCTCTCCACCACCTCCGAGACGAGTCCCCAGGCCTGCGCCTCTGCCGCCGTCAGCTTGCGACCGGAGGCAAGCCACTCGAACGCACGGGCCGGTCCGAGGATCCGGGTGACGAAATACGAGCCGCCCGAGTCCGGGATCAGCCCGATGTTGATGAAGGCGGGAATGAAGGCTGCCGCATCGGCCGCGATGCGGATGTCGCAGGCGCACGCGATCGAGAGCCCCGCCCCCGCGGCTGCGCCGTTGACCGCTGCGATCACGGGCTTCTCGAGCGCGCGGATCCCCAGCAGGTTCGGGTGGTAGTTCTCACGCAGGCGTGCGCCGATGTCGCCCGGCGCCTCGCGAAACTCCGTCAGGTCCTGGCCGACGCAGAAGCCGCGTCCCGCTCCGGTGAGGACCACGGCTCGGACATCGGCGTCGCGGGCCTCCTTGAGCGCCGCCGCCAGCGCTCTCTGCATCTCGGTGTTGAAGGCATTGAGGACGTCGGGGCGGTTGAGGATGATCGTCAGGACCGCTCCCTCGCGGCTGGTCTCCACCTCGGCCATCGCGAGGACTTTCGCAGATCGACGGAGCCACGATCGCGGTTGCTAGCTTGGCCGAATGGATCTGACCTTCATCTCGTCGACGCCGGAGGGCGTCACCGAGGATGAGGCACTCGACGCCTACTCCCGGGCCGTGACCACGGTTGCGGAGTGCCTTTCCCCGTCCGTTGCGAATCTCCGTGTGTCGAGGCGAGTCCGAGGCGGCCGCATCCTGGACGGCGGCGGCAGTGCCGTCGTCATCACGCCTGACGGCTTCATGCTGACGTCCGCACACGTCGTCTCCCGAACGGAGGGGCACGGGCGCGCGTCGTTCGTCGACGGCCGAGAGCTCGAGTTCGAGGTCGTCGGCTCGGATCCACTTTCCGATCTCGCCGTCCTGCGGGTAGAGGGCCGCGATCTCGTCGCGGCTGAGCTCGGAGACGCCGAGCAGCTGCGCGTGGGTCAGCTCGTCGTGGCGATCGGCAACCCGCACGGCTTCACCGGGTCCGTCACGGCAGGCGTCGTCTCGGCGCTCGGCCGCTCGTTGCCGACCCGTTCCGGCGCGAACGTCCGGATCGTGGACAACGTCATCCAGACCGACGCTGCGCTCAATCCCGGAAACTCTGGCGGGGCGCTCGCTGATGGGCGCGGCCGCGTCGTCGGGATCAACACCGCCGTTGCAGGCGTCGGCCTCGGCCTGGCCGTCCCGATCAACGCCGCCACCCGTCGCATCATTGCGGCGCTCATGACCGAAGGACGCTTTCGGCGAGCCTATCTCGGCATCGCCGGCGGCCCCCGACCGCTGCCGCCGCGCCTCTCGCGCAGGCTCGGGCGTACCAGCGGTGTCGAAATCGTCCAGGTCGTCGAAGGCGGGCCGGCAGACCGCGCCGGCCTGCGTCCCGAGGATCTCATCGTCGAGCTGGACGGCACGGCGATCGAGGGGATGGACGAGCTTCAGCGCGTCGTGGTCAGCGAGCTGATCGGGCGTCCGGTGCAGGCAAAGGTCGTCCGGGAGGGGCGCGAGCAGGACGTCGAGATCGTCCCGGCTGAGCTGGAGGCGTAGCTCAAGCGCGTCAGCGGCCGCGGAAGTCCGGCTTGCGCTTCTCGGTGAAGGCTTGCAGGCCCTCTTTTGCGTCCTCCGACGCGAACGAGAGATAGAGCGCGCGCCGCTCGTACTCGAGCCCGAGCTGCAACGTCGACTCGTACGCGCGGTTCACCGCCTCCTTCGCAAGCCGCGTCGCGACCGGGCCCTTCGAAGCGATGTCACGCGCAACGCGCTTCGACTCCTCCAGCCACGCCTCGCGCGCGACGACGCGTGCGACGAGCCCGGCAGCGTGCGCCTCCTCCGCGGACAGGAGCCGCCCGCTCAGGATGACGTCCATCGCCGTCGCCTTGCCGACCGCGCGCGTGAGCCGTTGGGTTCCACCGGCGCCGGGGATGATCCCGAGCGAGGTCTCGGGCTGGCCGAAGCGGGCCGTCTCGGAGGCGATGATCAGGTCGCATGACATCGCCAGCTCGCAGCCGCCGCCGAGGCAGTAGCCGGAGACCGCCGCGACGAGCGGGGTCCAGAGGTTGCGAATCGCGTCCCAGCGCTCGACACGGCGCGCGTAGTAGAGCTCGATCGCGGAGCTTTGCGCGAGCTCGCCGATGTCGGCGCCCGCCGCGAACGCACGCTCGGAGCCGCCGAGTACGATGCAGCGAATCGCCTCGTCGCGATCGAGACGCTGCAGCTCCGAGACGAGCTCGTCCATGAGCTCGTCCGAGAGCGCGTTCAGCTGTCGCGGGCGGTTGAGGAGGACGACCGCGATCGGATCGTCTCGCTCGACGAGAACTAGCTCAGGCATCGCCGAGGCCTGGTCCGAACCGACGTCTCTCCGCGGAACCGGTCTGGGGTCTGTCCCCGGCCACGTCCCGCAGGGACGTGGCCGAACTGCTCTGACGGGACATGGAGATCGTGCCGAAAGTGTGACTTTTCATCCACAGGCACGTCACGTTCGGTCGCCCCTTCGCTTTTCTGATCGGGTCGTAAAGGAGCGCACCGCCTCCTGGGCCTCGTCGCCGAGCATGGAGAGCGCGAGCCAGTCGCGCGCGTGGTTCACCGTCTCGTGCCAGGACAGGTCGCGCCAGAAGTTGAGCTGCTGCTTCGCATACCGCGTCGTCTGCGGAAGCTTCGTCGCGAGCTTCTCGACCACCTCGTCGACCTTCGCATCGAGCCGGTCCGCCGGCACGACCCAGTTGACGAGGCCCCACTCGGCCGCCTGCGCCGCAGGAATCTCCTCGCACATGAGGATGATCTCGCGCGCACGGCGATCGCCGACGAAGACCGGCAGCCATTGGGTCGCGCCCCCGGCGGGTACCGAGCCGTGCTCCAACCCAACGTGGCGGATGAACGCGTCCCCCACCATCACCGCGAGATCGCACGCCATCTGGAGCTCGTTCCCCCCGCCCACCGCGATCCCGTTGATGCGCGCAAGCGTCGGCTTGCCGATCTCCCGGAGCTTGTCGTGCGCGTCCTTGAACGCGCCGAACCACTTCCAGTACTCCTTCGGATTCCCGAGATAGTCGGCCGACCACGACTTGAGATCCGCCCCAACGCAGAATGCGCGACCTGCGCCGGTGAGCACGACGACGCGGACCTCGTCGTCCCACGAGGCGTCCTCGCACGCGCGCGCGAGCTCGCGCAGCATTCGGAAGTCGAAGGCGTTGAGCACCTCCGGCCGGTTGAGCGTGATCGTCGCGCGCGGAGGCGTCTTCTCGTAGAGGATCGACTCGAATCCGAGCTCGCCGGGAGCACTCGGATGCGGATGCGTCGGCTCAGTCAACGTCCGCGAACATGTCCGTGAAGCGCCCGCCCATCTCCATCGCATCCTTGCCGGTGGCCATGAACTCCTCGCTGCGCGCCGCACTCTTGAACGCGTCCATGTCGGGCCACTCCCACTCCGCGTAGTAGCGGTACGCCGGCTCGCCCATCGGCGCGCCGAACACGCGCCCGTGGCGGAACGTCCCGCCCGGCACCTTGCGGCAGAGCTCCGCGTGTTGCTCGTAGCGAGCCGCGTCCGGCTCCTCGTCGTACAGCACGATCGCGCGAACCATCGCCTCCCTTTCGCTCGTAGAGGCGTGAGCGTATAGCTTCACCACACCACCGAAGGGAGGATTGGATATGGGCAAGAAGGTCGTGCACGTCGAGTTCCCCGCGCAGGACCTCGAGCGGGGAAAGACGTTCTGGGAGGGCGTCGGCGGCTGGTCGCTGAACGATGCGGGAATGCCGGGAATCCAGTACCTCATGTTCCAGGAAGGCGATCAGGGCGGTGCCGTCTTCAGCATGGAGGGCACAAAGGGGACGACCATCTACCTCGGGAGCGACGACATCGACGCGGATCTCGGCAAGGTGAGCGAGCTCGGCGGAGACGCGGAGGACAAGCAGCCGATCCCCGGCATCGGTTGGTTCGCGCGCTGCAAGGACAGCGAAGGCAACGAGTTCAGCCTTTACCAGAGCGACGAGTCGGCGCCGATGCCGGAGGGAGCGCCGGGAGCGTGACGGCGGTCGCGATCGCGCTCGCGGTGGCGGCCGGCCTCGCGGGAGCGGTCCAGGCCGCGGTGATGGGGGGGCTAGGCGAGCGCGCGGGTGTCTTCCCCGCGCTCGCCTTCTCCGGCGTCGTCGCCTTTGCGCTCGGCGTCGTCTTGCTCCTGCTCGTCAAGCAGAGCTTCCGCGGTCTCGGCGACGTGGCGCGCCAGCCCTTGTGGCTGTGGACCGGCGGGGCGCTTTCGGTGCTGATCATCCTCGCGATCACGGTCGCGTCGCCGCGCATCGGTCTTGCGGCCACGATCGGGACGATCATCGCGTTCAACCTCGGCGTCGCGGCGCTGATCGACCGCTTCGGCTGGTTCGGCTTCGACCGCATCCCGATCGGCTGGGCGCGCGTGCTCGGTCTCGTCTTGCTCAGGGCCGGCGCGATGCTCTCTCTGCGCAAGAGTGGCTGACGAGCTCCTCGTTGGGACCGTCGTTCGCGTCGACGAGCATCCCGGCGGGCGGGCGCCCTCGCTCCTCCTGACGCTCGATCTCGGCACATACGGCACGCACGAGGCCGTGCTTTCCACGGGCAGCTATGAACGAAGGGAGCTCAGCGGCCGCCAGCTCCTGTGTCGGCGGGACGAGAACGGCGCCGTCGTCGTCGCGGCGCACTCGCACGGTGCCGGCCTGGTCATCCTGCGGCCCGACCGGGAGGTCGAGCCCGGCACCATCGTCGGCTAGAGCCCGACGATTTCGTCGGGACGCACGGGGACGCGCGTGAGCTCGCGTCCTGTCGCGTTACGCAACGCCGCGACGATCGCGGCCGTCGAGACGACCGTTGGCGGCTCGCCGACGCCCTTGACTCCGTAGGGGGCATTCGGCTCGGCCTCTTCGATCAGCTCCGAGACGACCTGCGGCATGTCGAGCGTCGTGGGGATCAGGTAGTCGGTGAAGCTCGCGTTCGTGATCAGCCCCTCGCGCGTCTGGATCTCCTCCATCAGCGCCAGGCCGAGGCCCTGTGCAGTGCCGCCTTCGATCTGGCCGGTGACGGCCTGTGGATTGACCGCCTTGCCGACGTCCTGCGCAGTTCCGATCCAGACGACGCGCGTCAGGCCGAGCTCGACGTCCACCTCGGCGACCACGCGCATCGCCGCGCACGCGTAGGCGACGTGTGAGCGCTCCCCGGTCGTTTGTCCCGTCTCGGGATCGAGCGGGGAGGTGCGGGGGTGGCGGTAGATACGCTCGACGTCCACTTCGCCGCCCGTGCGCTCCCGTTCTTCGAGCGCCGCGCGACAGGCGTCGCGCACGGCACCCGACGCCATCCAGGTCATGCGGGACGCCGAGGCCGAGCCGGCCGAATCGACGGTCGCAGTCGTGTGCGGCGCGAGCACGACGTCGTCGGTGCCGAGCTCAGTGCGGGCAACCTGCAAGATCACGTTCGCAACGCCTTGGCCCACCTCGGCGGCGGCGCAGTGCACCTCGGCGCTTCCGTCCGCGAACAGGCGCACGCGTGCCGCGGTGTAGTCGTCGAATCCCTCCGAGTAGCCGATGTTCTTGAAGCCGACCGCGAACCCGACGCCGCGCTTCACGCCCTCGCCGCGCGTGGTGTTGCCGGACCCGCCCGGTAGGCGGATGGGATCGCGCGGCAGCTCTTCGGGCTCGGGGATCGGCAGCTCGGCCGCACGACGGATCACCTCGGCGACCGGCAGCGAGCCGGTGATCCGCTGGCCGGTCGACAGCGAGCCGCCGGGCCCGAGCGCGTTGAGCAGCCGCAGCTCGACGGGATCGATCTCGAGCGCAGCCGCCAGCTTGTCCATTTGCGCCTCGTAGGCAAAGCACACCTGCACCGCCCCGAACCCGCGCATCGCGCCGCAAGGCGGATTGTTCGTATAGACGCAGAGGCTCTCGATCAGCGCGTTCTCGACGGCGTACGGCCCGCACGCGAACGAGGCCGCGTTCGACGTGACGGCGGTCGAGCTGGACGCGTACGCGCCTCCGTCGAGGAGGATGCGGACGCGAACGCAGACGAGCTTTCCGTCACGGGTTGCGCGATGCTCGGCCCAGATCTTCGCGGGATGCCTGTGGATGTGGCCGACGAACGACTCCTCGCGGCTGTAGACGATCTTCACCGGCCGGTTCGTGTGCAGCGCGAGCATCGCGCCGTGGATCTGCATGGACAGGTCTTCGCGGCCGCCGAACGCACCGCCGACGCCCGCGAGATGGATGCGCACCTGCTCCGGTTTCACCCCGAGGCACGGCGCGACCTGGTCGCGGTCGACGTGCAGCCACTGCGTCGCGACGTAGACGTCGACGCCGCCCTCTCCGTCGGGAACCGCAAGCCCCGATTCCGGTCCCAGGAAGGCCTGATCCTGGATACCGACCTCGTACACCCCCGAGACGGAGACGTCTCCGACGGCGTCGGGATCGCCGTGCCGGATCACGAGCGAGCGCACCACGTTCTGCCGCGGATCGTCGCGATAGCCGTGACCCATCGTCGGGCGGTCGGGATGGAGGGGCTCTTCCTCCGTCGCACGTTCCGGATCGACGATCGGCGGGAGCGGCTCGTACTCCACGCGGATCCGCTCGGCGGCGCGCCGCGCCTGCTCGGGATGCTCGGCCGCGACAATCGCGACCGGCTCGCCGAAGTAGCGCACACGGTCGACAGCGAGTACGGGCTGGTCCTGGAACTCGAGCCCGTAGCGCTTCTCGCCCGGTACGTCCTCGTGCGTCAGCACTGCGTGCACGCCGGGCATCGCGACGGCCTTCGAGACGTCGATTGCCGCGATGCGCGCGTGAGCATGCGGGCTGCGCAGCGTGTGTCCCCAAAGCATTCCCGCCGCCTGGAGGTCGCTCGAGTACGCGAACTCGCCGGTGACCTTCGGGATCCCGTCCGCGCGCGGGACGATCTCGCCGACGCGGCCGAGCTCGAGCTTCGGGACAACGGTCTCACTCACGACGCGGCGATCCTCACGGCGTCGAAGATCTTCGCGTAGCCCGTGCAGCGGCAGAGATTGCCGGACAGAGCCTCGCGGATCTCGTCCTCGCTCGGGTCGGGATTGTGCTCGAGGAGATCGGCGGCCGCGACGACGAGGCCGGGTGTGCAGAATCCGCACTGCACTGCGCCGGCCGCAACGAAAGCCTCCTGTACGCGGTGTAGCCGCCCGTCCTCGGCGAGGCCCTCGACTGTTACCACCTCGTGTCTCTCCGCCTGCGCCGCGAGCACGAGACACGAGCAGACGAGCTTCCCGTCAAGCAGGACGGAGCAGGATCCGCACTCGCCCTGCTCGCAGGCGTTCTTCGAGCCGGGAAAGCCGAGCCGCTCGCGGAGGGCGTACAGCAGGCTCTCACCCTCCCACACGTCCGCCTCGCACCGCTCGCCGTTGACAATCAAGTTGATTCTCATGTTCCTTAGGGTCTTCCCCCATCTCCCGAGCGAAGCGAAGGGACTAACCAGCCCCGCGGAAAATGCGCAGCATTTTTCGCGGTAGTCATGCGAGACAGCGCTCCAGTGCCCGCTTCGTGAGAACGCGTAGCGCGTGCCGCCGGTATGCGGCCGTGCCGCGCACGTCGTCGATCGGACTTGCGGCCTCCGCCACCCGGTCGGGAAACGAGTGGGCCTCGTCGAGCGAAGCGCGTACGAGTGTCGGCACCGGTCCGGCGGAGCCGAACGCCGCCCGCAGCTCGTCGTCGACGCGCAGCGCAAGTGACACGACCGCGATCACCATCGCGTTTCTCGGGCCCACCTTCATGAAGGTCTGGCGACTTTCCCCGGCGGCGACGGAGACGCCCAGAATCAGCTCGTCGTCGGCGAGCACGTTGCGCTTCGGGCCGAGGACGAAGTCCTGCAACGAGACACTGCGTTCACCGCGCACGCTTGCAAGCTTCACGTCAGTTCCGCACACGAGCAGCGGCGGCAGCGCATCGCCGGCGGGCGAAGCGGTGCCGAGATTGCCGCCGACCGTACCCCTGTTGCGGATCTGCGGTCCGCCCACGGTGCGGGACGCCTCCGCCAGCGCGGGCAGCAGCTCGGCGAGCGGCGGCTCCATCGCTTCCGCATAGGTCAGCCCCGATCCGAGCCAAAGTGCGCCGTTCTCCCGCGACCAGCCGCGCAGCTCCTCCACCTCGTTCAGGTTGAGGAGCGCTGCCGGCCGAGCGCGGTCGAAGTTCAGCTCCACCATGACGTCCGTCCCGCCCTGAATCGGCAAGGCGTCCGGGCGCTCCGCCTTCAGCGCAAGCGCTTCCTCGAGGGTGCCCGGGGTCAGAACGTCCACGGAATCAAGCGTAACCCGCTGCCGTGAGAGGATTTCGCGCATGGCCGCCGACCTGGCCCGACGACTGGCCGTCGCCCGCGGCGACGAGCCTGCCGACGTGGTCGTCCGCGGCGGGCGCGTACTCTCCGTCTTCACCCGCGAGTGGCTCGACGTGGACGTCGCGGTCGCGGACGGCTGGATCGCCGGCCTCGGCGAGTACGAAGGGCGCGAGGTCGTCGATGCCTCGGACCGGTACGTCGTACCGGGGTTCATCGACGCGCACATGCATCTCGAGTCGACGAAGCTCCTCCCGGACGAGTTCGCCCGGCTCGTGCTGCCGCTCGGGACGACCGCGGTCGTACTGGATCCGCACGAGCTCGCCAACGTCCTCGGAACGGACGGCGTGCACTGGCTGCTCGACGCCTGCGACGGACTGCCGCTCGACTTCTACTTCATGGCCTCCTCGTGCATCCCGGCCTCCGAATTCGAATCGCCGCGGCGACCGCTCCTGAGCGGCGACCTCGAAAGCCTGCTGCGGCGCAGGCGCGTGATCGGCCTCGCGGAGATGATGAATTTCCCCGGCGTCATCAACGCCGAAGAGAGCGAGCTCGAGAAGCTAGAGCTGGCAACCGGAGTTCACGTGGACGGCCACGCTCCGGGTGTGCTCGGGAAAGCGCTCAATGCGTACGTGGCCGCGGGCATCCGCTCTGATCACGAGGCGCTCACGGTCGAGGAGGGACGCGAGCGGCTTCGGAACGGAATGTGGCTGCTGATCCGCGAGGCCTCGATGGCGCGCAACCTGCATGCTCTCCTCCCGCTGGTGCAGGAGTTCGGGACGAACGGGATCGCGTTCTGCACGGACGACCGCGATCCGGAGGACATCGCCGAGAACGGCCACATCAACGGCATGGTTCGCGAGGCGGTGGCGGCAGGGATCCCACCGGAGGACGCGGTCGTCCTCGCGACGCTGAATCCGGCCACCTGGCACCGGCTGTGGCACCTCGGCGCGATCGCGCCGGGCTACCAGGCGGACCTACTCATCCTCTCCGAGCTGAAACGGTTCGAGCCCGAAACCGTGCTCAAGGCCGGTCGGCCTGCCGCAGAGATCCCACGGCCGGACGTCCCCGAGTGGGTCAAGCACTCCGTGCGCAACCAGCCGGTCGGCGAGAGCGACTTCCTGATCCAGTGGGCGCGTGGCACGGCACGCGTGATCGGACTCATCCCGGATCAGGTGGTCACCGAGGCGCTCGTCCAGGAGCCCGCGACCGCCGACGGCGCGGCGATCGCCGACGCGAGCAGGGATCTCGCCAAGATCGCGGTGATCGAGCGCCACCTCGGGACCGGCCGCATCGGTCTCGGCTTCGTGCACGGTTCCGGCCTGCAGCGGGGGGCGCTAGCGTCCACCGTCGCGCACGACGCGCACAACATCGTGGTCGTGGGCATGGACGACGCAGACATGGCCCGTGCCGTCCAGCGACTCGGTGAGCTCGGAGGCGGCATCGTCGTGATCGACGGTGGTGAGATCTCGGCCGAGCTGCCGCTACCGGTCGCGGGTTTGCTTGCGGACGCGCCGCTTGCCGAGGTGATCGAGAAGAGCCTTGCTTGCAACGACGCGGCCCGCGCAGTCGGGTGGTCGGGCGCGACCCCGTTCCTCACGCTCTCCTTCCTCGGCCTCTCCGTGATCCCGAGCCTGAAGATCACCGACCGCGGGCTCGTCGACGTCGACCGCTTCGAGCTCGTCCCGCTGAAGGCGTGAGCACATTGCTCGCCAACGCGCACGTCGTGACGATGGACGACGACGGCACCGAGCACGCGGGCGGCTGGATCTTGATCGAGGACGGGTTCGTCGCCGGCGTCGGCTCAGGCGAACGGCCCGAAGCCGATGAGGTGTACGACCTCGGCGGTGCGGTCGCGACCCCTGGGCTCGTGAACACCCACCACCATCTCTGGCAGAACCTCACCCGCGCACGAGCACAGCAGGAGAACCTGTTCGGCTGGCTGAAGGAGCTCTACCCGGTCTGGGCGGCCATCGACGACGAGTCGGAGTACGCAGCCGCGCGCGCAGGGCTCGCCGAGCTCGCTCTCTCCGGCTGCACAACCGTCTTCGACCACCACTACCTCTTCCCGCCGGGTACCGCCGGCCTGCTCGAGGCGGAGATCCGTGCAGCCCGCGAGCTCGGGGTGCGCATCGTGGCCTCGCGCGGCTCGATGGATCTGGGCGAGTCGGACGGAGGTCTCCCACCCGACGCGATCGTCGAGACAAGGGACGACGTGCTGGCGGCGACCGAGCAGGCGGCCGGACTGGCGGACGGCGCGCAGGTTCAGATCGCGGTGGCGCCTTGCTCGCCGTTCTCCGTCACTTCGGAGCTTATGAGGGAGTCGGCGGAGCTCGCGCGTCGACTCGGGCTGAAGCTGCACACGCACCTGGCGGAGACCACCGAGGAGGAGGAGTACGCACGCGGGCGTTTCGGCTGCACGCCGGTCGAGTACGTCGAGGAGCTCGGCTGGCTCGCCGAGGACGTCTGGTGTGCGCACTGCGTGCACCTTTCGAAGGACGACGTCTCGAAGTTCGGCGAGCTCGGCGTCGGCGTCGCTCACTGTCCGAGCTCCAACATGCGGCTCGGCGCGGGCCTCGCGCCCGTCCGCGAGCTGCTGGACGCCGGCGTTCGCGTCGGCCTGGGCGTCGACGGCTCGGCGTCGAACGAGCGCGGCGACCTCTTCCTCGAGGTCAAGCAGGCGCTCCTGGTCGCACGCGCGCGCGGGGGGCCGGAGGCGCTGACCGCACGCGATGCGCTCCGGCTCGGCACGCGTGGTGGCGCGGCCGTGCTCTGCCGTGACGACATCGGCGAGCTCTCGGCGGGCAAGCGTGCCGACCTCGCCGTCTGGAGCACCGACGGATTGGAGCTCGGCGGCGCCACGGATCCCGTCGCCGGACTGGTCTTCTCCGGCCCGCACCGAGTCGACCGCCTCTACGTGGCGGGAGCAGAGATCGTGCGCGACGGACACCTCGTCCGTGCCGATGAGGACGAGATCGCGCGCGAGCATCGTCGCCACGCGGGAAGATTCGCGTCGTGAGCGCTTCGCTCTCGACACACGTCCTCGACGTGGAGCGCGGCCGCCCCGCGAGCGGCGTCCGCGTCGAGCTCTGGCGCGATGAGCTCCTCACCGCCGGCGAGACGGACGGCGACGGCCGCATCTCGGAGCTCGCCTCCGGGCTCGAGCCCGGTGTCTACCGGCTCCTCTTCCGCCCGCAGTCACCGTTCTTCAAGGGCGTGGGGATCGAGGTCGCGCTGGAAGACGGCCACTACCACGTCCCACTCCTGCTCTCGTCCTACTCGTGCACGACATATCGCGGAAGTTAGAAGAGCTCGCGGAGCTCTTCGAAGGCCGGACCCGGCTCGTCGAACGGCTCGCCGAGCTCGACGATCCGCTCGGCTCGGCACACGAGGTCATCCGGGGGCTGAGCGAGGCCGAGAAGCTCGAGGCGCTGAACGCCCATCCGGCGATCGGCTCGAGCAAGCTCTCGGCCCGTTCTGCCGAGGAGCAGGGAGTGGGTGGCGACCCGGTGGTCCTGACTGAGCTCGCCTACCTCAACCAGGTCTACGAGGAGAAGTTCGGCTTCCGCTTCGTGGTGTTCGTCAATCGGCGCTCGAAGGCGGAGATTCTCGACGTCCTCCGCGAGCGGCTCGAACGCACGCGCGAAGAGGAGCTCGACACCGCGCTGGAGGAGCTCGTCGCGATCGCGGAGGATCGTTGGCGTCGCTCGTAGTAGCGGTCGACCCGTACGTCACCGACTGGCTCAACCTGCTGGCGCGCTGGCTGCACGTCATCGCGGGGATCGTCTGGATCGGCTCCTCGTTCTACTTCATCGCGCTCGACAACCATCTGCTACCGCCCAAGGACGAGCGCGACTCGGATGCCGGCGTCGGCGGCGAGTCGTGGGAGATCCACGGCGGCGGCTTCTACCAGGTGCAGAAGTACCGCGTCGCCCCACGCACGCTCCCGGAACCGTTGCATTGGTTCAAGTGGGAGGCGTACACGACGTGGCTGAGCGGCTTCGCGCTCCTGATCGTCCTCTACTACCTCAACGCGGACACGTACCTCATAGACAAGAGCGTCGCCGACCTGTCCACGGGCTGGGCGATCGCGATCAGCGTCGCGCTGCTCGCCGCTGCGTGGCTCGTGTACGACGGGCTTTGCCGGATCTTCGGGGCGAGGCCGCTGGTCCTTGCGGCGACGCTGCTCGCGCTCGTCACGCTCGCCGCCTGGGGCGTCGGCCACCTCTTCAGCGGACGGGGCGCGTACATCCAGATCGGCGCGATGCTCGGGACGATGATGGTCGGGAACGTCTTCTTCGTCATCATCCCCGCGCACTGGGAGCTCATGCGCGCAAAGCAGGGCGGGCGGGAACCGGATCCGGCGGCAAACGAGCGCGGAAAGCTGCGCTCCGTGCACAACAACTACCTGACGTTGCCGGTGGTGTTCACGATGTTCTCGAACCACTTCCCGTTCACGTACGGGCACAGCTACGCGTGGCTGATCCTCGTCGTGCTGCTCGTGATCGGCGCATGGGTGCGCCACTTCTTCAACCTCCGGCATACCGGACGCACCGTGTGGGCGATCCCGGTGACGGCCGCGCTCGCGATCGCCGCGCTGGCTATCGTGATCCGCCCCGAGACCGAATCCGCCGCGGGCTCGCCACAGGTGCCGTTCGAGCAGGTGGCGCGGATCGTGGGCCAGCGCTGCGCCGCCTGCCATTCCGATCACCCGACGAAGGTGGCGACTGCTCCGCGGGGCCTGAAGCTGGACACGCCGGCCGAGATCAAGGCGCAGGCCGCCGCGATCGAGCAGCAGGCGGTGCAGACGAAGGCGATGCCGCTCGGGAACGTCACGAAGATGACGCCCGCGGAGCGCAAGCTCCTCGGACGCTGGATCGCCCAAGGAGCGAAGATCCCGTAGCGATGCTGGAGATCGTCACGGGAGATTTCCGCTTCAGCGCGCGGCTCGAGGACGAGGCCGCGCCGCAAACGGTAAGCTCATCCAGGCTCGTTGGAGCGGCCAGTCGGCATGGATTCCGTTCGGCGAGCTCGACGTGGGGATCGGACCGGAGAACGCAACGAGCTATCCCTCGCCCGGCGAGTTGCTCCTCTACCCGGGAGGCGTCAGCGAGACCGAGCTGCTCTTCCCCTACGGCCCGACGTGCTTCGCGAGCAAGGCCGGTCAGCTTGCCGGGAACCACTTCGCCACGATCGCGGAGGGCGCCGAACGTTTGCAGGAGCTGGGCGACCTAGTGCTCTGGCAGGGAGCCCAGCCGATCTCGTTCCGCGAAAAGGACTCCGGCTAGCGCTCCTCGCGCACGTAAGGGAGCCCCAACGCCGCGGGCGCGCCGAAGCGCAGGCGGGCCGCGCGCGAGGACACGAGGACGAGCGCCACGACGGTCGCCACATAGGGAAGCGTCTGGAAGAGCTCTGGCGCAAGCGTGACGCCGTGTCCTTGCAGCGCGAACGGCAGCGCGGTGAACGCGCCGAAGAAGTACGCGCCGACAAGACAGAGCGTGGGTCGCCAGAACGCGAAGATGACGAGCGCAATCGCGATCCAACCCGCCCCCCTCGTGATCCCGTCCACCCACTGGGGCGTGATCGACAGGCTGAACGTCGCTCCCGCGATTCCGGCAAAGGCTCCGCCCACGAGCGTGTGCGCATAGCGGTAGCCGGCGACGTTGATCCCCATCGCATCGGCGGCGGCCGGGGATTCGCCCACGGCGCGGACGTTCAGGCCGACGCGGGTCCTCGTGAGGTACAGCGCGACGAGGACGACGCAGATCCACGAGGCATACACGAGGATCGATTGGCCGAAGACGATCGGGCCGACCACCGGCAAGTCCTGGAGCGACTTCGGAAAGATCTCCTGGAACTGATGCCTCGCCGGCTCGCCGGCGAGCTTAAGATCGTTCCCGAGGTACGAGGAAAGGCCGACCGCGCCCGCAAAGATTGTCAACGCGAGCCCCGAGACGATCTGGTTCGCACGCAAGGTAATGACCAGGAAGGCATGGATCGCGGCCATCACGGCGCCTGCCAGCGCTGCGACCCCGATCGCGCCGACGAGCACCAAGCTGGATGCACCGTGTAAGCGCTGCACCGTCCAGAAACCCATGACGGCGCCCACGAGCATCATCCCTTCGACGCCCAGATTGAGCACGCCGGACCGCTCGGCCAGGAGCTCGCCGAGCGCTGCGTACAGCAGCGGCGTCCCGTAGGCGACGCCGGATGCGAGCACGACAACGAGGAGGCTGTTGTTCACGGGGCAGGCTCCAATGCCGGCTCGGCGCCCTTCCGCTGTCGGCGTTCGAAACGGACGCGGTAACGGACGAAGAGCTCTCCGCCGAGAGCGCAGAAGAGGATCAGCCCCTGCATAACGCCGACCAGACCCTGCGGGAAGTCGGCGCCCTGCAGCGTGTAACCGGCGTTGACCAGCCCGCCGAGGAGGAGTGCGACGAGTACGACCGCGAATGGGTTGTACCGCGCGAGCGCGGCGACGACGATGCCGGTGTAGCCGTAGTTCGCCTGTCGCAGTCCGCGCGGGTCGAGCTGATGGCGAAAGTCGCCGTCCTGGCTCGCGCCGCCGAGCCCCGCGATCGCGCCCGAGAGGCACATCACCGCGAGGATCTTCCGCCGCGTTCGCATGCCGGCGTAGCGACCCGCTCGCGATGAGTCTCCGATGACCTGCACCTCGAAGCCGAAGCGCGTGCGCGAGTAGAGCCCCCAAGCGAGCGCCGCGACGACAGTCGCGACGATGAATCCCAGCGGAAGGGCAAGGCCGTGAACCGTCCAGCTCGACCAGGTGGCCTCGTCCGGAAGCGTCTTGCCCTGAGGGAAGACACTCGCCTCGAAACCGGACGTATCGCGCAGGTAGGAGTGACTATCGAAGATCAGGTACTCGAGCACCAGCCCGACGACGTAGTTGAGCATCAGCGACGTGATGATCTCGTTCGTCGCGAAGAACGCCCGCAGGATCCCGGGTATCGCCGCGAGCAACGCGCCGCCCGCCGCGCCTGCGGCAATCATTCCGGCGATGACCAGCGGCGAGGGCGCGCCGGCCATCAGCAGCGCCACCGTTGCGCCCGTTATCGCGCCGGCGTAGAGCTGGCCTTCGCCGCCGATGTTGAAGAGGTTCATGCGAAAGGCGACGGCTGCAGCGAGCCCCGTGAAAGCAAGCGGCGTGGCCGACACGACCGTGTCGCTGAGGGCGCCCTTCGCGAGAAAGGCAGCGTCGAAGAGGCGCCGGAAGGAATGCAGCGCCGGATGCCCGGTCAGCAGCAGAACGAGCGCCGAGAGGAGAATGGCCGCGCCGATCGAGGCCACCGGCACGACAATCGCGAGCCACCACGGCTGGCGCAGGCGGCGCTCGATCCGCATCACGCGTCTTCCTCGCCGCCGGCCATCAGCAGACCCAGCTCCTCGACCGTCGCACTCGCCGCGTCGCGCTCGCCGACGATGCTGCCCTCGTACATCACCACGATCCTGTCGGCGAGCCCGAGGATCTCGTCGAGGTCCTCGCTGATCAGCAGGACTCCGACCCCGTTCGAGGCCGCCTGCCGGAGGTAGGCATGGACCGTTTCGATCCCGCCGACGTCGAGCCCCCGCGTCGGCGACGCCGCGACGAGGATGGCGGGGGCACCGGAGAACTCCCGGGCGAGCACGACCTTCTGCAGGTTCCCGCCCGAGAGCTGCCACGCCGGAACGTGATGTCCCGGAGCGCGTACGTCGTAATCGTGCATCACCTGCTGCGCGAACTCCCGGATACGGTGGAACAACAACACCGGGCCGCGCGACATGGGCGACTCCCGATACGACTTGAGCACGACGTTGGAGGCCACGCTGAGCCGCGGGGCGACGCCGGTGCCGAGGCGATCTTCGGGGACGTATGCGACACCAGCCTTGATCGACTCACGTGGATGGCCGCTGCGAAGCAACCGGTTTTTTACGCGGATCGTTCCTTCTGTCGCACGCCGCATCCCGGCAATCACGTCTGCAAGCTCACGCTGTCCATTGCCGGCGACGCCAGCGACCCCAACGATCTCGCCGGCCCGCACCGTCAGGGACACGTTCTTCACGGCCGGCGCGCCGCGATCGCCGTCGGCCCAGACGCCCGCGAGCTCAAGAACGGCCTCGCCGGCCGGATCGCGGGCGTGCTGCCGGCGCCCGATCTCCACCTCGGGATGCGCGCTTCCCGGTAGAGGGCCTTCAGGATCTCGACCCGCTGCTGCTCGCCCACGGACAGTTGCCAGATGCGCGCCCGTGGCTCGACGGCTAGGCCGTAGCGGCGGGAGAGCTCCGCGACGCGTTTCTCGATCGTGCGCGGCCGGAGCAGGAACAAGCGGCCGACGTCTCGGTGATCGCCGAGGACCACGTTCTCCGCGACCGTGAAGGGAGAGACGAGACGGAAGTGCTGGTGCACCATCGCGATCCCGACGTCGAGAGCATCGCGCGGCGAGTGGAACTCCACGGGTTTGCCGAAGAGGGCGATTTCCCCTTCGTCGGGGCGATAGAGACCGGTTAGGATGTTCGAAAGCGTCGTCTTTCCGGCGCCGTTCTCTCCGAGCAGCGCGTGCACCTCGCCCTCCGCCGCCTCGAAGTCGACGTGGTCGTTCGCGACGACCGCAGGGAAACGCTTCGTGATTCCGCGCAGCGCGACGGCCGGTTCCATCGCAGTAGAGGAGAGCGGGGAAGCACCGGCCTCCCCGCTCATCCGAGCATCAGCCCTTGGCGCTGCCGATCACGCCTCTGACGAGCCAATTCATCGCGTACAGGTCCTTGACCGTCAGCCGCTTGCCTTTCCGTACGCGGAGTTTGCCTTTCTGGTCGTACAGCGGACCCGTGAACTCGTAGAAGCTGCCCTTGATCAGGGCGGCCTTCTTCTTCGCGATCGCTCTCTTCGTCTTTGCGGTCACCCTCGGGCCGTACGAGGCGAGCCCGACGAAGCCGTCCTTGAGGTTCCCGTAATAGAAGCCGCTCTTCCAGGTTCCGTTCATGGCTGCTTTGGTCCTGCGCAGGTAGTAGGGGCCCCAGTTGTAGATCGCCGCCGTGAGCCAGGACTTCGGCGCAAACTGGTGCGCGTCGGAGTCGTAGCCGACCCAGGGAATGCCCTTTGACTCGGCGTACTGTCCGGTCGAAGGGGTGTCGACGTTTTGGCCGAGGACGTCTGCACCGGCCGCGACGAGGCTCTCGGCCGCCTTTCTCTCCTTGTCGGGCGCGACCCAGTCGTTCGTCCAAATCAGCCTGACCTTCGCGCCCCGATGCATCGCCTGCGCCCCGAGGGCAAAGGCATTCGCGTGCCGGATGACCTCGGGAATCGCAAACGGGACGACATAGCCGATGACGCCCTTCTTCGTCGCCGCACCGGCAGCCATCCCGGACAAGTAGATCGCATCTTCGCCGGCCCCGAAGTACTCGGCGAGGTTCTTCGACCGCGCCGTACCGGTGGCTTGCTCGAAGTAGACATCCTGGTACTTCTTTGCTTCCGACACCATGCAGGGCTGGAAACCGAACGAAGTCGAGAAGATGATCTTGTTGCCGTCGCGGATGAGGCTCTCGATCACCTGACACGTTTGAGGCCCCTCGGGGACGTTCTCCTTGAACGTCGTCTCCACCTTAGAGCCAAGCGCCTTCTGAACGTAGAGGCGGCCCTTGTCGTGCGCCTGGGACCAGCCGCCGTCACTGTGCGGGCCAACGTAGATCCACGCTGCCTTGAACGCTGCCGCTTTCTTCTGCGTCCTCGCCGAGCCGGTCGAGACGCCGAGCGCGAGGATCAGCGCGGCGGCGAGCGCGATCGGCAGAGCGAAGGCGAACATCCTTTTCCTCATGTTCTCCTCTCTCCTGTGCCGGGGGCGTGCGCCCGCGACTATAGGACGGCGGACCGGCGCTGACTAGAGGCTCTCGCCCGTCAGCTGCGAGAGAGCCCCCGCCAGGACCTCGACTGCGAGCGCGACGTCCTCCGGCGCAGAGTCCTCCTGCGGTGAATGGCTGACGCCGCCGTTCAGGCTCCGGACGAACAGCATCGCCGTGGGGACGCCTGCCGCCGCGAGGATCGCCGCGTCGTGGCCGGCGCCCGACGGGAGCTCGACGGCCGGCAGGCCGCGGGCCTCCAGCTCCGCCCGGAGCGCCGCCACCGGCTCGGCGGCCATCGGCACCGGCTCGAGGCGGAAGTCCGGCCTGAGCTCGAGCTCGGAGACGAGGCGGTCGAGGCGCTCTCGGTCGGGCGCCCGCGCATCGACGGAGACCCGTACCCGTCCGGGAATCACGTTCACTGCCGCAGGCTCGACGTCGATCTGGCCGACCGTCGCCACGGCGCCCTCGACGGCGGTCGCGATGTCGCGGACCCGCAGGACGTATTCAGCCGCGGCGACGAGCGCATCCGCGCGGCCGTCCATCGGCACCGTGCCGGCATGGCCGGCCCGACCCTCGAAGACGCGTTCCCCCCGAGCGATGCCGACAATGCCCATGGCGAGTCCGAGCGGGGCGGCCGCCCGTTCGAGCACCGGTCCCTGCTCGATGTGCACCTCGAGGAAGCACTCGGGTAAGCGGCCGACCTCGACGAACGCCGAGCTGCCGATGCAGCCGCGCTCCTCGTCGCGAAAGACGACGACAGTCCCGGCCCCGATGCGCTCGACCGCCTCGATCGCGGCGACGACGCCGAGCGCGCCGTCGAACTTCCCGCCGTTCGGCACCGAGTCGAGATGCGAGCCGGTCCAGACGTTCGCTCCGCCGGCGTGGCCGATGAGGTTCCCGGCATCGTCGACCTCCACCTGCAGGCCTGCCTCGGTCATCCAGAGGGCTGCCAGGTCGTGCGCGCGCTGTTCGCCTTCGCTGCCGCCGACGCGCTGGGCGCCGACGCCGTCTCCGATGGCGTAGAGCTCGTCGAGCCGTTCCAGCACGCGCATTGGCGCAATCATCGCTCCTCCAGCCACGGCCCCAACAGCAGGTTCTGACCCTAGGTGTTGGAAGAGCGTGACTTTTTGTCCCCACCTTCGGCCCGGCGTCCGAGCCGTGGCCCGAACGTCAGGGTCTGACCCTGGCTGTTACGAAAGCGTGTCTTTTCGTCCCCACCAGAGTTAGAGGCCGAACGGGTTGAACGGCTTCGGGCTCGTCGAGACGAGGACGCTCTTCGTCTCGAGATAGAGCTCGAGCGTCTCGAGGCCGAGCTCGCGGCCGAAGCCGGACTGCTTGTAACCGCCGAACGGGATCCCCGGGAAGGCGGTATACGGCATGTTGATCCCGACGGTTCCCGCCTTGATCCGGCTCGCGACTCGGTGGCCACGCGCGGGATCGCCCGTCCACACGGTTGCCATCAGCCCGTACCTGACGTCGTTGGCGATGCCGATCGCATCCTTCTCGTCCTGGAACGGGATCACGGTCACGACCGGCCCAAAGATCTCCTCCTGGGCGACGGTCATCGAGCTCTCGACCTGGGCGAGGACCGTCGGTCGGTAGAACGCGCCCTTGCCGTCGCCGGCCTCGCCGCCGGTGACGATCTCGGCGCCTTCATCGCGACCCTGCTCGACGAAGCGGTGGACCTTGTCGCGATGTTCGGCGGAGATGAGCGAACCGACCTGCGTCTCGGGATCGAGCGGATCCCCGACTCGCAGCTGCTCTGCCTTGCCGGAGAACTCCGAGACGAAGTCGTCGTAGATCGACTGCTCAACGAGGACGCGCGAGCGCGCCTCGCAGCTCTGACCTGCCGAGTAGTAGATCGCCCACACGGAACTGGGAATCGCATCCTCGAGGTTCGCGTCCGCGAAGACGAGGTTCGGACTCTTGCCGCCGAGCTCGAGCGTGATGCGCTTGATCGGGCCCGAGGCCAGCCGCATGATCTCGCCGCCGGTCTCGGTCGAGCCCGTGAACGCGATCTTGTCGACGCCGGGGTGGCGGACGAGATAGGCGCCGGTCGTCTTGCCCGGGCCCGGGACGATGTTGACGGCACCGGGCGGGAAGCCGACCTCGGCCGCAAGCTCGCCGAGCCGCAACGCCGTCAACGGCGTGGCGGAGTCCGGCTTGAGCACCGCCGAGCAGCCAGCGGCGAGCGCCGGCGCGAGCTTCCACGTGGTCATCATCAGCGGGTAGTTCCAGGGGACGATCTGCCCGGCGACGCCGACCGGCTCCTTCAGCGAGTAGAACAGGAGCGAGCCGCCGATCGTGTTCGCGCGTCCGGCGATCGAGGCGATCGCGGACCCGTAGAAGCGGAAGTTCTCCACGGCCTGGTTCAACTCCGCCTTGACCGACGAGATCGCCTTGCCGACATTGCGAACCTCGAGGTCGGCGAGCTCCTTGCGGTTGGCGACGATCGCGTCGGCAAGTGCGTGCAGGAGCCGCGACCGCTCGTTCGGCGGCGTCTTCCCCCATGGTCCCTCGAGCGCAGCCCGGGCGGCCTCGACTGCACGATCGATGTCCGCCTCTCCGCCCATCGCTGCGCGGGCGAGGGGATCGCCGGTCGCGGGCTCCCTCAGCTCACGGATCTCGCCGGAGTGCGGCTCGACCAGCTCGCCGTTGATGAAGAGCCCGTATTCGCGCTCCGTGGCGACGGCCATCGGCGCGGAGGATACGGGTTTGGCCCCGCAACAGGAGGGAGAGATCCGATCCATGGCCTCGACCGTCCAGGTGGAAGCGGCACGCATTCCCGACCGTGACCGGCTGCTCCAGGAACTCCGGGAAGCCGGTCTCGCCGCCCGACCGATCGAGGAGGTCTGCATCGAGGTTCCGTGCGACGGTGACAGCGAGGCCGCCTGCGACGACCTGATGGTTCATGCGGAGAGCGTGAACACGAGCATCGGAGCACCGTTCGTGCCGATCAAGCACGACGGCGTGATCTACATCCGCCCGCCGGTCAGCTAAGGAAGCAGGTCGGGCGGCGCCGGAAGCTCGGTCGGGAGATCGAGCGGAGGTACGTCGACGGTCGGAAGGGAGATCTCGGGGACCGTGACCGTCGGCGCCACCGGAATCGCGGGCACCGTGACGTCGGGCATCGCCGCCGCAGGGGGAACCAGATTGCCGTCAGACGAGTCCGTGCCGGCAGGCGGTGGTTCGATCGCGGCAGGCGAGCTTTCGCGCTCGGCCGGCGGTGCTGCGCTCACCGGCGACCTCTCCACAGGCGGCACGGTCGTCCGAGCGACGGACGGCCGCACCGAGCGGTGCTGCACCGGGCTCTGCCG
>WNFU01002597.1_pt1 | contig 24520 bp, 27 predicted proteins | sample 5400121 | NCBI WGS metagenome assembly WNFU01 (sample SAMN13153360, study PRJNA577476) | soil metagenome | isolation source: 100 cm soil or saprolite under grassland replicate 1 | place: USA:California | collected 2016-06-15
ACCCAGCCCGAGCAGGTGGAGTTGGCCGCCGACCGGATCAACGACGCGCTGGAAGCCGAAGACCACGAGGGTGTCGACCTAGACCGCGTCAAGCAGGCCAAGGAGGCGCTGGCAGCCGGCGACATGCTCAAGACCCAGCTGCTGCTGGAGCAGGCGCTTGGCGCCTGCCCGGGCCAGCCGGTCACAAGCCCCACGGGCGTGCGCGCCAAGCTGCCCCAGACCCCCTGCCCGACGCCTGCCCATGAGCTGGCACTGGGCCGCGTGCCCCTCCACGGGACGACCAAGCCGGTGCTGCTTGGGATCGGTGCGGTGCTGGCGCTGGGTGGCCTGGCGCTTTCCTGGAGGATCCGATGAGCGACGCCACCATGGACCGCCGCGTGGCCGAGCAGCCGCCGGTCGGGTGGGGCAGGCGCTTGGTTGACGCGTTGGACGAGCGGCTGGGGCTCAAGGCACTCCAGTACCCGGTGCCCGCCCACGCCAACACGTTGGCCTACTCGCTGGGTGGGCTGGCGCTGATCAGCTTCGTGCTCATGGTCGCCACCGGGATCTTCCTGACCCAGTACTACAACCCCGACCCAGCAGCAGCCCACGAGAGCGTCCGGCAGATCATCACCGGCGTCACCCTCGGTAGCTTCATCCGCGCGTTCCATTACTGGGGCGCGATGGCCATGATCGTGCTGGTCGGCCTGCACCTGCTGCGGGTGTTCGCCAGCGCCTCGTTCAAGCGGCCCCGCGAGGGCAATTGGGTCATTGGCGTGCTGCTGGCGGCGATCACCGCCGGGCTGTTCTTCACCGGCAGCGTGCTCAAATGGGACCAGGAGTCGCTGGAGGCGCTGGAGCACAACATCGAGGTCGGCAAGCTGCTCGGCAGGTTCGGCTTCTGGTTCTCCGACACCTTCGGCGGCCTCGCGCTGCTGACCCGCCTGTACGTGGTCCACATCAGCGTGCTGCCGGCGCTGTTTTCGCTGGCGGTCGTGGTCCACCTGCTGCTGGTCAAGCGCCACGGCATGGCGCCCTCCCCGTTCCGCCGCGACACCACCAAGGACACCGGGCCCGAGCCCACTCGCCCGTTCACCCGCCACCTGGCCGAGCTGGGCGCGCTGGGGCTGCTGCTGGTGGGCGTGCTGATGCTGCTGGCGGTCCTGTTGCCGCCTTCGCACGGGCCGGCGCCGATCGAGGGCATCGAGGTGACCAAGCCGCCATGGCCGCTGCTGTGGGTCTATCCGGTGGAGGACTGGGTCGGCGTGTCCGGGATCCTGTGGGCCACCCTGGCGATCTTCGCGGCGCTGCTGCTGGTGCCGCTGGTGGACCGCTCCCCTGAGCGTCACCCCCTTGCTCGTCGGCGGCTGCCGGTGGTGATCGCCGCCGGGGTGGTGGTGGGGTTCATCGTCGCCCTGATCGTCTATGCGGCGGTGCAGCCGGTCGTCAGCCATATCGAGATGTGACGACGATGCCCGGTCGCGTCCAGGTCGTGTTCTGGTCGGCCACCATCGTCGCGGTGGTGCTGCTCGGGGTGGCCTGGACGCTTGCCGACCGGGTGGGCGCCGGCGCCGCCAGCATCGAAGATGAGGTGCTGCTGGCGGTTGCGAGCGCTGGGCTGGCTGCCGCGTCGCTGGTCGCCGCGCGGATCGTGTTCGTCGTCGGGCGGCTCAAGCGGCGCGGCCGGGAGGACGGTAGGCGGTAGGCCACCCGCCACGGTCGCCTCGGTCCCTCTCGCCGTCGAGGCGGGGCTATCGGAATGGCTGCCATGTGGGTAGGGTGCGTGAGTCACGGAGCCGCCCACGACTGAGATGGGGGTACGCGATGCTACGACGAGCCGTCGGTGTAGCCATGCTCACGGCGGGGCTGTTGCTCGGCGCGGCCGCTCCTGGCGTCGCCCAGGACGTGGCCCCTGGCGGGGGGAACGCGTTCGGGCAGCATGTGGCCGGCATGACGCCGGAGCATGCCATCGCGCATGGAGCGGAGTTCGGAGCGTGCGTCAGCGCGATGGCGCGTGGGCTTGATTGTCCGCACGCCCATCCATAGCTGGACCGCCAGCACATCCACACGTAGACCGGCCGGCCGGAGAAGCGGATCGGTGCTTCGCGCAGCGGTGACGAAGGACGGTCCCGAATATGGACCTCACCTCCACCGCCGTTGTCCGATGATCCCGGCTCCTTACCGCTCCAGCAGTTCGGGGATCCTCCGAGTGCTGCTTGCCGTCTGGGTGCTGGCCGGGTCACGGTGGCGGTTGCATGCGCGACCGACCCGGGTGGGCGCGGTGTAGGGTGTTGCCCGGCTACGACATCGAGTAGGACCACCGCGAAGGTGGATCCGATGGCCCGCAGGGTGGGAGGGGAGAGCCATGGAGACCAGCAAGGAGCATGCCACCGCGGTGCTCGATGTGCGTGGTCTGAACTGGGCCAGTGAGAAGGCGGTGGTGGAGGCGGTGCTGGGCCGCCGGCCGGGGGTGCGGTGGGTGGAGGCGAACCCGGTCGCGCAGACCGCGACGGTCGAGTTCGATCCGCGGGTGACGTCGCTTGCCGAGTTGCGTGGCTGGGTGATCGAGTGCGGCTACCACTGTGCCGGTCAGTCGGTCCCGGCCCACGTGTGCGATCCGATGGTCGAGCCTGACCCGCCGCACGACGGGGACGGCGGAGCGGCCGTGGCGGCGCTGGCCGGACCGGCCCCGCCCGGGGCGGTCGCCCATGCGGGTCATGTGGGGCGTGCCGCCCCGGGCGAGCGGGTGCGCGCGCCGGAGGAGGCGGGGGGCCATGGCGGGCATGGCGGGATGTCGATGGCGGCGATGGTGGCCGACATGCGCAACCGCTTCCTGGTCGCCGCGGTGTTCTCGATCCCGATCCTGTTGTGGTCGCCGATCGGCCGGGACGTGCTGGGCTTCACGGTGGCGGCGCCGTTTGGGCTGCGCGACGACGTCTGGATGCTGCTGTGGAGCCTGCCGGTGATCTTCTACTCGTGCTGGATCTTCTTCGACGGCGCGGTCCGCGCGCTGCGGGCCCGCACCCTGGACATGATGGTGCTGGTCGCCGTGGCGGTCGGCGCTGGCTGGCTGTACTCGCTGTACGTCACCCTCTCGGGCGGCGGGGACGTGTTCTACGAGGCCGCCACCGTGCTGGCCGCCTTCGTGCTGCTGGGCCACTGGTTCGAGATGCGCGCCCGCGGCGGCGCCAACGACGCCATCCGCACCCTGCTGGACCTCGCCCCACCCCAGGCGCTGGTCATCCGAGGGGGCGAGCCGGTCGAAGTCTCCACCGCCGAGGTGGTGGTCGGTGACCTGCTGCTGGTCCGGCCGGGCGCCAAGATCGCCGTCGACGGGGTGGTGGAGGATGGCGACAGCGAGGTCGACGAGTCGATGGTCACCGGCGAGAGCCTGCCGGTGCACAAGCAACCCGGCTCGGCCGTGGTCGGCGCGACCATCAACACCAACGGGACCCTGCGGGTGCGCGCCACCAAGGTGGGCGCCGACACCGCGCTGGCGCAGATCGTCAGGCTGGTCCAGCAGGCGCAGAACTCCAAGGCGCCGGGGCAGCGGCTGGCCGACCGGGCGGCGTTCTGGCTGGTTCTGGTCGCCCTGCTGGGCGGCGGGTTGACTCTTGTCGTGTGGCTGCTGGCGGGCCGGCCGCTGAGTGAGGCGGTGTTGTTTGCGATCACGGTGGTGGTGATCACCTGTCCGGACGCGCTGGGGCTGGCGACCCCGACGGCGATCATGGTGGGCAGCGGCCTTGGCGCTGGGCGGGGGGTGCTGTTCAAGAACGCGATGGCGTTGGAGACCTCGGCGCGCATCCAGGCGATGGTGATGGACAAGACCGGCACGCTGACCAAGGGCGAGCCAGAGGTCACCGACCTGGTCTGTGCCGACGGGGTAGAGGAGGCCGAGCTGCTGCTGCTGGCCGCCGCGGTGGAGCGGGAGTCGGAGCATCCGCTGGCCGAGGCGATCGTGCGCCGCGCCGAGCAGGCTGGGGTCGCGAAGGTGGCGGCTAGCACGTTCGAGAATGTGCCCGGCCACGGCGCGGTCGCAGTCGTGGACGGGCGGCGGGTCGCGGTCGGCAACCTGCGGCTGCTGGACCGCGAGGGGGTCGAGCTGGGCCCGCTGGCCGCTCGCCGGGAGGAGCTGGCCGCCGGAGGGCGGACGGTCGTCGTGGTGGCGGTCGACGGGCGCGCCGCGGGGCTGGTGGCCATCGCGGACGCGCCACGGCCGACCGCCAGGGCGGCGGTGGATGCGTTGCACGAGCTGGGCGTCGAGGTGGTGATGCTGACCGGCGACAACCGCGCCACCGCCGAGCGGATCGCCGCCGAGCTCGGCATCGACACCGTGATCGCCGAGGTCCTGCCGGGCGACAAGGCGGCCAGGGTCGCCGAGCTGCAGCGCGCCGGCCGCAAGGTCGCCATGGTCGGCGATGGCGTCAATGACGCGCCCGCCCTGGCCCAGGCCGACCTTGGCATCGCGATTGGCGCGGGCACCGACGTGGCGATCGAGACCGCCGACGTGGTGCTGATGCGCTCCGACCCCCTCGATGTGCCCACGGCGCTGCGCATCGGGCGGGGCACGCTGCGCAAGATGCGCCAGAACCTGGGCTGGGCGGTCGGCTACAACGCCATCGCGCTCCCGATCGCGGCGGGGGTGTTCGAGCCGGCCTTCGGGCTGGTGCTGCGCCCGGAGATCGCCGCGCTGTCGATGTCGGGGTCGAGCTTCATCGTCGCGGTCAACGCGCTGGCGCTCAAGCGGCTGCGGTTGCCCGAGCCGCAGCCCACCGCCGAGGAGCGATCGCGCCCCGCCGCCGGCGCGCCAGCGGAGACCGTCTCGTAACCACAGCACCCAGGCTGCCCGGCGAGCGTCCGTCAGGCGCCGCTCCGCCGCTGACCACCACAGGAGGGAGCACCACGTCATGCTGCAGACGGTCGATGTCGGTCAGCGCTCGATCGACGACTACCGCCAGATCGCGCCCGAGGCGACGCTGGAGGAGCTGCGCCAGGTCGCCAAGGACCTGCAGGGCGCGCGCATCCTCCAGCTCAACGTCACCCCCTATGGCGGCGGCGTGTCGGAGCTGCTGCGCTCGGGCGTGCCGCTGCTCCACAGCCTCGGGCTGGTCGCGGACTGGAAGATCATCAGCGGCGACGACGCCTTCTTCGGGGTGACCAAGGCGATCCACAACGGCCTGCAGGGCGCCAGGCAGGAGCTGACCGAGCCCGACCGCGCCACCTACCGGCGCACCGCCGAGCGCAACGCCCGGGCGCTGGAGGAGCGGTACGACTTCGTGGTCGTCCACGACCCGCAGCCGGCCGCCATCCTGGCACTACATGGCAAGGGCGACGCCACCTGGGTGTGGCGCTGCCACATCGACACCTCGGACCCGGACCCGGGGGTATGGGCGTTCGTGCGCCCGTTCCTTGAGGGCTACGACGCGGCCGTGTTCACCATGCACGAGTTCGTCCCGGCTGACCTGCCGGTGGACCGGGTGGAGATCATGCCGCCCGCGATCGACCCGCTCTCCCCGAAGAACCTCCCCCTGGCCGACGACACCGCCAGGCAGGTGCTCTGCTGGATCGGGGTGGACCCCGGCCGCCCGCTGGTCACCCAGGTGTCGCGGTTCGACCCCTGGAAGGACCCGCTGGGGGTGATCGCCGCCTACCGCCTGGCTCGCGAGGCGCTGCCGCGGCTGCAGCTGGCGCTGGTCGGGTCGATGGCGCTGGACGACCCGGAGGGGTGGGAGGTGTACCGGCAGATCATGCGGGCCGGCGAGGCCGATCCCGCGATCCATGTGTTCACCAACCTCACCGGCGTGGGCAACATCGAGGTCAACGCGTTCCAGCGCCTGTCGAGGGTGGTGGTGCAGAAGTCGGTCCGGGAGGGCTTTGGGCTGGTGGTGTCGGAGGCGCTGTGGAAGCAGACCCCGGTGGTGGCCGGCCGGGCCGGCGGGATCCCCCTGCAGATGGCCGACGGGGTCGGCGGCGTCCTGGTCGACGATGTGGAGGGGTGCGCCGCCGCGCTGGTCGAGCTGGCCCAAGACGCCGACCGGGCCCGCGAGCTCGCCCGGGCGGGCCGGGAGCGCGTCAGGGAGCACTTCCTGCTGCCCAGGCTGCTGCTCAACGAGCTGGCCCTGCTCGCCCAGCTCGCCGACGGTCGGCCCGCCGGCCGCGTCCCGGCCGCCGCGGCGGTCCCGCGCGATCCCGTCTGCGGCATGGCGGTCACCGACGAGCCCGCCGTCCCCGCCACGACGTTCAACGGCCGCAGGGTGGCGTTTTGCTCGCAGGCGTGCCTGGCCAGGTTCCTCGACCAGCCCGAGCGTTACCTGCGTCCAGGGGCCGATGCCCGCTGACCGGGCCGAGGGGAGGTGCGGTCTGGTGTCCGAGCTCCGCCACGATCCCTTCACGCGCGGCTGGGTGATCGTCGCGCCCCAGCGCAGCAACCGGCCCCACCAGGTCAGCCTGCCGGCGGCGCCACCACCGCCACCCCCGCGCCACGTGCCGGCGTGCCCGTTCTGCCCCGGCCGCGAGCTCGACACCCCGCCGGAGCTGTGGCGGGCCGCCGGTGCGGGCGGCCAGTGGCAGGTGCGGGTGGTGGGCAACCGCTTCCCGGCGCTGGCCGGCACCGGCCGCCCACGCCGTCGGGTGGAGGGCCACGGCTTCCTGGCCATGGACGGGCTCGGCCACCACGAGGTCGTCATCGAGTCGCCCCGCCACGACTGGGACCCCGCCACCGCCGAGGCCGCCGAGGTCCGCCGCGTGCTGGAGGCCTACCGCGCCCGCTACCGCGCCCTGCAGGACGAGCGGCCCGGGGTGATCCTGCCGTTCCGCAACCACGGCGCCGCGGCCGGGACCTCGCTGCCACATCCCCACTCGCAGATCGTCAAGACCCCGGTCGTGCCCCTGCGGCTGCGGCAGTTGCTGGACGTGGCCCGCGCCTACTACGACGACCGGGGCGCGTGCCTGTACGTGGAGGTCGCCGAGCAGGAGCTGGCCGACGGCAGCCGGGTGGTGCTGGCCACCCCCGAGCTAGTCGCGTTCCAGCCGTTCGCCTCGGCCAGCCCGCACGAGACCTGGATCATGCCCCGCGTCCACCAGGCCTCCTTCGGGGAGGTGGCCGATCAGACCCTGGACGCGCTGGCCGGCACGCTGCGGGCGGTGCTGGCGGGCCTGTCGGGGCTGCTGGGCGATCCCGACTACAACTACGTGGTCCACAGCGTTCCGGTGGGGGAGGAGCGCACCGAGTACTTCCTGTGGCACGTGCAGATCCTGCCGCGCCTTCAGGTCCCGGCTGGCTTCGAGCTGGGCTCGGGGATGGCCATCAACCCCTCGCTGCCGGAGGCCACCGCGGCCGCGCTGCGGGACGCGATCGCCAAGCCCGACCAGCGCTGAGCGCGCCGCGCCCGGACACGCCCCCACGGACTCACCGTGCCGGAACCTGCCGGACCAGGCGGGCCGGTGGGGTCAGGGTTTTGGTGCAGGCAGGATCGGGGGATGTCGCGGATGGCGGGCCCGACGCCGCCGGAGACCATTGGCTCGCGCACAGGCCCGGGCAGCAGGTCGGCCGCGACAGCCGGGTCGGACTCTGCCGGCGGGAGGTTGTGGAGGTCATGAGCGAGCAAGCCGTCAGGACGGAAACCATCAGCAAGGCAACCTGGGCGCTGCTGGCCCTGGTCGTCGCGGTCACCGTCGCGGTGTTCGTGGCGAGCGCCGTCGTGGGGCCCCGCCAGGCCCCTACGGGCTCCACCAGCTACACCCACACCCAGCTGCAGTCGGACGCCGACATGACCCAGCAGATGTCGGCGCCGGGCGCCTCCGGTCCCATGGCAGGCGGCGGCGTCGCCGATGACCAGCTCCGCCGCGCGCAGCAGGACCCCGCCTACCTGGCGGAGCTGGAAGCCCACCAGCGCCAGACCGACCAGATGCTGGCACGGGCGCCGAATTGAGGTCGGACGTCGGGTCGGCGCGGTAGCGCCCACGCGGCGGCGACCAGAACCGCAGCGGTGGTGCCGAGCCAGACCCGGGGTTCCCGCCGCGGTGACGCGGTGTCGGCCGGACCCGACGACGGCGTCGGCACAGGACACGGGGCTGAGACACAGAGGCCTCGCGCGCAGGGCCGCGCGGCGATCCCCATCCAGCCGGTCCGGGCGTTGCCGCACCATCTGCGGGCCAGGATCAGTGGTTGACCCCGATGGTGGCCGAGCCCCTGCCCGGTGACCCTTGACCCCGAACCGGCCGGGACGGGTCCCGCCGACGGACGCGAAGGCGCACGGACGGGGCCGAGACCGGAATGTGCGTCACCGCGAGGAGACCGACGATGACCGAGTATACCGATGGCTCCACGAAGCACCCGACGAGCCCGGCCAATTCCGGGCCGCCCCCAGGGAGGCCGGCGCCGCCGCCGCCGCCGGCCCCGCCGAAGTGGCGGGCGTGGCTGCTGCCCGCAGGCCTGGTGCTGAGCATGCTGCTGTTGCTGTGGCCGCGGGTGCCGCACGGGCCGCAGGTCATCTATGACTACACCAGCTTCGTCGCCAAGGTCGACCAGGGGCAGGTCCGCTCGGTCTCGGTCGCACCCGACGGCGCGCTGGAGGGGCGGCTCAAGGACGGCACCCACTTCACCTCGGGGGTCCCGACCGCGCTCGGGGACACCGGGCTGGCCAAGCGCCTGCAGGCCAAGGAGGTCCAGGTCAAGGCCGTGGGCTCCAAGACATCGGCGTGGTCGGTCGTCTTCGGCCTGCTGCCGCTGCTGCTGTTCGTGGGCTTTTCGTCTGGATGGGCCGCTCGGCCAAAGGGCAGCTCGCTGGCGGCCTCGGCGGGGTGGGCCGCTCCCGGACCAAGGTGTTCGACGCCGAACGGCCCCAGACCACCTTCGCGGAGGTGGCCGGCTACCACGGCGCCAAGCGCGAGGTCACCGAGGTCGTCGACTTCCTCAAGCACCCCGACCGCTACCGCCGCGCCGGCGCGGTCGGCCCCAAGGGCGTGCTCCTGGTCGGCCCGCCCGGGACCGGCAAGACGCTGCTTGCCCGGGCGGTCGCCGGCGAGGCCGGGGTGCCGTTCCTGTCGGTGACCGGCTCCAGCTTCGTGGAGATGTTCGTGGGGGTGGGGGCCGCGCGGGTGCGGGACCTGTTCGCCGACGCACGAAAGCGGGCTCCCTCGATCGTGTTCATCGACGAGGTCGACGCGATCGGTCAGCGCCGCGGCGGCCAGGTCGTCTCCAACGACGAGCGCGACCAGACGCTGAACCAGATGCTGTCGGAGATGGACGGCTTCGACCCGGCGACCGGCGTGGTGGTGATCGCCGCCACCAACCGCCCAGAGGTGCTGGACCCGGCGCTGCTGCGGCCCGGCCGCTTCGACCGGCAGGTCGTCATCCCCCTGCCCACCCAGAAGGAGCGCCTGGCGATCGTGGCGGTGCACGCCCGCGGCAAGCCGCTCGGCACCGACGTCGACCTGAACCTGGTCGCGCGCGGCACCCCCGGGTTCTCCGGTGCGGACCTGGCCAACCTGGTCAACGAGGCGGCGATCTTCGCGGTCCGCGCCGGCCGGGACGTGATCGGGGCGGTCGACTTCTCCGAGGCCAGAGACCGTGTCCTGCTGGGCCGCCGGGAGTCGTCCAACGCGCTGCTGCCCGACGAGAAGCGCGCGGTGGCGGTGCACGAGTCCGGCCACGCCCTCGTCGCGGCCTTGTCGGCCCATGGCGATCCAGTCGCCAAGGTGACCATCCTGCCCGCTGGCCAGGCCTTGGGCGTCACCGAGCAGCTGCCCGTGGACGAGCGCCACCTGTACTCCGAGGGGTACCTCAAGGATTCGCTGGCGATCCGTATGGGTGGCCGTGCCGCCGAGCAGTTGGTGCTCGGCGAGACCTCGACCGGCGCGGCCAACGACCTGGCCGGCGCGACCGACCTGGCCACCCGCATGGTGCGGGAGTTTGGCATGAGCCCGGCGCTCGGTCCGGCCGGCTTTGCCAGCGGCAGCCCCATGTATCTGGGTGGCCAGCAGGTGCGCTCGCGGCCGTATGCCGAGGCGACCCAGCGGGTCATCGACACCGAGGTCGCCAAGCTGCTGCGCGAGGCCGAGCAGCGCGCCCTGGAGTTGCTGCGCTCCCACCGCGAGGTGCTGGGCCTGCTCATCGAGCTGCTGCTGGAGCGCGAGACCGTCGACGGCAACGATGTCGACCAGATCCTCGGCGGCACCCCCGGAGCAACCGGTCCTGTCGGCGAGACCGTGGCCAGCGGCCGAGGTTCACAAGGGCCCCGGCGGCTCGTCCCGGTCGCAGAGGGCCGTTCGGCCCTACTGGCAGACCGTCCAGCGGATACCCTACCGGGGTAGGCGATTACGGAGGAGCGCGAGATGAAGCGGGAGCAGGAGCACGTTGCGGCTGGAGCCGACCCGGATGCCGCGGTGGGGGACCCTGGTGCCGGATCGGCCGAGGGGCCGGTCGACCGCGAGGAAGCGGCCAGGCAACGCGAGTACCGCATGCTGCTTGGGAAGTTCTGGGTGTCGGCGGCGGTCTCGGTGCCGGTCGTGCTGCTGTCATACCCGTGGCTGTTCCCTGGCCTCAGGAGCGTCTGGTGGCTGGCGCGCGGCTCGGTGGGGCTGCTGTGGGTGTGGCGGGGCCTTGGGCTGGTCACCCTGCCGGTGCTGCTGTGGGGCGGCAGCCAGTTCTACGCGGGCCTGTGGGCGGCGGCGAAGTCGCGCTCGGCCAACATGCACACCCTGATCGGGGTCGGCATCGCCGCCGCCTGGGCGTACTCCACCGTGGCGGTGATCTGGCCGGGGATCTTCCCCAAGGCCAGCCTGGCCGAGACCTACTACGACGTCACCGCGGTGGTGACCGCCCTGGTGCTGCTGGGCATGGCGCTGGAGGTCAAGGCCAGGGGCAGGACCAGCGAGGCGCTGAAGAAGCTGATCGGGCTGCGGGCCAAAACCGCGCGGGTCCTGCGCGACGGCCAGGAGCTGGACGTCCCCGCCGAGGAGGTCGTCGTGGGGGACCTGGTCCTGGTGCGCCCGGGCGAGAAGGTGCCGGTGGACGGCGTGGTCGTGGACGGGGCCTCGGCCGTCGACGAGTCGATGATCACCGGCGAGTCCATTCCCGCCGAGAAGGTCCCGGGCGACGAGGTCATCGGCGCCACCATCAACAAGACCGGCTCGTTCCGGCTGCGGGCCACCAAGGTCGGCGCCGACACCGCCCTGGCCAGCATCATCCGCATGGTGCAGGACGCCCAGGGCTCCAAGGCGCCCATCCAGCGCACCGTCGACCGCGTCGCCGGCTGGTTCGCCCCGGCGGTGCTGATCCTGGGGCTGCTGGCGTTTGTCGCCTGGTACAACCTCGGCCCGGCACCGACGGCCGCCTACGCGGTGATCGCGTTCGTGACCGTGCTGATCATCGCCTGCCCCTGCGCGCTGGGGCTGGCCACGCCGACGTCGCTGACGGTGGGGATCGGCAAGGCCGCCCAGCACGGCATCCTGATCCGCTCCGGCGACGCCCTGCAGACCGCCAAGCGCCTGACCACGGTGGTGCTGGACAAGACCGGCACGATCACGGTGGGCAAGCCCTCGCTCACCGACGTCGTGGCGGCCGCCGGGCTCGGCCAAACCGAGGTGCTGCGCCTGGCCGCCAGCGTCGAGCGCGCCTCCGAGCACCCCTTGGCCGAGGCGATCGTGCAGGCCGCCAAGGGCAGGGGCGTGGAGCTGGCCGAGCCCACCGAGTTCCACGCGATCGCGGGCCACGGTGTGCAGGCCCGCGTGCAGGGACGCGCGGTGCTGCTGGGCAACCGCAAGCTGCTGGACGACCACGGCGTGGACGTCGGCGAGTTGCAGGCGAGGGCGGAGGCGCTGGCCGCGGCCGGCAAGACCCCCATGTACCTGGCGGTCGACGGGCGAGCGGCCGGGCTGGTGGCCTGCGCCGACACCGTCAAGGACGACTCCCGCCAGGCGATCGCCCGGCTGGAGGCCCTGGGGGTCCAGGTGGTCATGCTCACCGGCGACAACCGCCGCACCGCCCAGGCCATCGCCGCCGAGGTCGGCGTGGAGCGGGTGCTGGCCGAGGTGCTGCCCGCCGACAAGGCCCATGAGGTCCAACGGCTCCAGCTCGAGGGCAAGGTCGTGGCCATGGTCGGCGACGGGATCAACGACGCCCCCGCGCTGGCCCAGGCCGACGTGGGGATCGCGATTGGCACCGGCACCGACGTGGCCATGGAGGCCGCCGACGTGACGCTGATCTCGGGGAGTCTGCGCGGCGTGGTCACCGCGATCGAGGTGTCGCGGGCGACCATGCGCAACGTCTACCAGAACCTGTTCGGCGCCTTCGTCTACAACTCGGCGGGCCTGCCGGTCGCGGCGGGGCTTTTGTACCCGCTGTTGGGGATCCTGCTGTCGCCGCTGCTGGCCGCCGCGGCGATGGCCTTCTCGTCGGTCACGGTCGTCTCCAATGCCAACCGGCTGCGCCGGTTCACTCCGGTGGAGGTGTGAGCCATGCTGGACAACGTCGTGGTGACCGCGATCGGGCTCGGCCTGATCGGCGGCATCGTGTGGTTCTTCTGGGGACCACGCAAGCAGGGCTTCAGGGCGGCGCTGGCCTCCTCCGGCTACCAGGAGGCCACCATCCCCTGGTCAAGGGCGGCTACGCCCCCGACACCATCGTCGTGCGCGCCGGCAAGCCCGTGCGGCTGACCTTCCGCCGCCAGGAGGCCTCCCCGTGCTCGGAGATGGTGGTGTTCGGCGACTTCGCCAAGAGCGCCAGGCTCCCCGAGGGCGAGCTGGTCCCCGTCGAGCTCCTCCCCAACCAGCCGGGCACCTTCGAGTTCACCTGCCAGATGGGGATGCTGCGCGGCAGGCTGGTCGTGGAGCCGGCGTCGTGACCCGGCCCCGCCTCACCCTCGCCCGACCTGCCACCGCCGCGAAGGCGCGGCCCCTGCAGGTCTTGACCTTGGGATGCAACAGCCTCGCCGACCTGCCGCCGCAGGGGCTGGCGGTCACCTACTGGTTCGATCCCGCCCCCGCGGGCGCGCCGTACCCGGTGTCCATCCGGTTCGCCGGGCAGCGCCTCGGCGCAGCGCACCGGCGGGGCCCGCGTGACCGGTTCAGCGTCGTCGAGGCGCTGGAGGTCGTGCCGGGTAGCGGCCCTGTGGCGATCACTGCTCGGGTCAACGGCGTCGCCGCTGGCGACTGACGGGTCACGGCCACCCCGCTGAGCCCTGGTGGCCAGCGCAAGGGCGCTGCCCGGTCCGCCAGTGTGGCCACCGCCAGTCTCCCGAAAGCCTCCGGGTCTGGCAGGACCACGTATGCGCCGATCGCGAGGATCCTCGCGCCGGGCGCGCGCCTTGGGGCCTGGCCGGCGCTGGTCGGCTTCGGGGTCGCCGTCGCCCTCGTGGCGCAAGCGCTGCTCGCCGGCCACCTGCAGGTTGGTGTCCCGCGCGTGCTGGGGGTCTCGCTGGTGGCAAGCGTCGTCGGGCTGGTCGGGGCCAAGCTCTACCACGCCAGCGGCCACTACCTCACCGGAGAGCGCGGTGCGCTTCGGCTGCTTTCCGGCACCTGCATCCAGGGCTTCGTGGCTGGTGCCGTGGCAGCCCTGCTGGTCGGCACCCGCGTGGCGCAGCTGCCGCTGTGGCCGCTGCTGGACCACACGGCGCCCGGGCTGATGCTGGGGATGGTCATCGGCCGCTACGGTTGCTTCTTCGGAGGATGCTGCGCGGGCAGGCCCACCGCGTCACGGTGGGGGCTGTGGTCCTCTGACCGCCGGGTCGGCGTCCGCCGCATCCCAACCCAGCTGCTGGAGTCCGCCGTTGCGCTCCTGATCGGCGTCGCGGCACTGCTGGCGCTGTGGCTTGTGGAGCCGCGGCCCGCCGGGGTGGTGTTCGTCGGCTCGATCGCCGCCTACACGCTGGGCCGGCAGCTGCTGTTCCCGCTCCGCGACCGTCCCCGCCGCCCCGCCTGGCGCCGCATCCTCGTCCTGGCGCTGTGCGCGGGCGTCGTCGTGGCCGATGTCGCGGTGGCCGTGCTCGCCGGATAGGCGAGGAAGGAGCCGGATGCCGTGGGCCTTCGGCCTATGATCCCTCGAGGGTCCGGCGCCGGCGCCGGTACTCCTCCTCGTCGAGCTCCCCACGGGCGAACCGCTCCTCCAGGATCCGCAGGCTGCTGTCCTCGCGCTGGTCGGGCGTCGACCTGGACGGCCCTCGCACCAGCAGGACGATCCCGATCACGATGAGGGCCAGGAACAGCAGCGAGCCCAGGCCCCAGCCCCAGGGTCCCGACATCATCGGCGTCTCCTTGTCGTTGGTGGTGGCGCTCAACCGGGTGGCACAGCGTCATCGAGGTGGCGGGCATGGCGTTGTCTACGGGCTCATGTTCCCGCAGATGCGCGGCGCCGACATCTCCCAGCACCAGGCTCCTGCCCGATAGGGGTAGGGGGCAGGGACCTTCGCCCCTGCTCGGCGCGGGCCCATCGGCCCTGCTGCCGGGATGCGCGACGGCGGACCCTGGAGCGTGTAACGGCGTGAGGGGCGCGCCGCTGAAGGAGGTGACGAGCGTGCGCGGCTACAGCATGGACAAGCAGGCGTACCTGAGCCGGCTGCGCAAGATCGAGGGGCAGGTCCGCGGGCTCGAGCGCATGGTCGACCAGGACGAGTACTGCATCGACGTGCTCACCCAGATCACCGCGGCCACGCGGGCGCTGCAGGCGGTTGCGCTCGGGCTGCTGGACGACCATCTGCGCCACTGCGTGATGGCGGCCGCCGCCAGCCCCAACGGGGACGGCGAGGCGAAGCTGACCGAGGCCACCCGGGCGATCGAGCGGCTGGTCAGGGCCTGATCGGGTGCTGTGATGGGTTCCGCAACCGTTCTGGTCGTCGACGACGAGCGCAAGATCCGCGAGCTGGTCCGCGCCTACCTGGAACGCGACGGCTACGCGGTGCTGCTGGCCGACTGCGGCGAGCAGGCGCTTGCGACCGCGGCGCGGGCGCGCCCGGACCTGGTGGTGCTGGACCTGATGCTGCCCGATCTGGCCGGCGAGGAGGTCGCCCGGTCGCTGCGCGCGCTGTCTGCGGTGCCGATCGTGATGCTGACCGCCAAGGCTGGCGAGGACGACCGGGTGGCCGGGTTGCGGCTTGGCGCCGACGACTACCTGGTCAAGCCGTTCAGCCCCCGGGAGCTGGTCGCCCGGGTGGAGGCGGTGCTGCGGCGGGCACGCGGCCACGGAGGAGATGGCGCGGTGGCATTCGACCACGGGCGGCTGGTGGTGGACAGGGAGGCGCACGAGGTCCGCCTGGACGGGGTGGCGGTCGCGCTCACGCGCAGCGAGTTCGACCTGCTGGGCGCGCTGGCGGGCCGGGCGGGCCGGGCCTGGTCGCGCTACGAGCTGGTCACCCGCGTGCAGGGCTACGACTACGACGGCTATGAGCGCACCATCGACGCGCACGTCAAGAACCTGCGCCGCAAGCTCGGCGAGGACCCACGCCAGCCGCGCTATGTGGTGACCGTACCTGGGGTGGGCTACAAGTTCGGGATGCGGCCCGATGCGTAGGGGATCGTTCACGCTGCGGCTGGCGCTGGGCTTTGCCGGCGTCGCCGTGGCCGGGGCAGCGCTGACCGCGCTGCTGGTGAACCTGGCGTTCGGTGCCCGCTTCACCAGCTACCTGGAGCAGCAGCAGCGCACCCGTCAGGAGCGGCTGGTCGCCGCCCTGGCGGACTCCTTCAGGCGGGCGGGTGGCTGGGACACCGCCGCGCTGGCTCGGATCGACCTGGTCGACCTGCTGGGCGGGGGCGAGCTCACCCTGCTCGACCCCGGGGGGCGGGTCGTGTGGCAGACGACCGGGGCGCCGCACGACGGCGCGATGGGCGGGATGCACCAGCAGATGCTGACCACGGCGCTGGGACCGACCCAGCGCCTGCCGGTCCGCGCCGGCGGCACGACCCTCGGCACGGCGGTGGTGCGGCTCCCCGCGGTCGGCGCGCAGCCCGCCGACCGGGCCCTGCGCAGCGCGGTCAACTGGCTGCTGCTGCTTGGCGGGCTGGTCGCCGCGCTGGTGGCGGTCGCCATCGGCCTGGTGCTGGCGCGCCGGGCGACCGCCCCTGCCCGCGCCCTCACCCGGGCGGCCGGCGCGCTGGCCTCCGGTGACCGTTCGCAGCGGGTGGCGGCCACGGCCGGCGACGAGTTCGGCCAGATGGGGCGTGCGTTCAACCAGATGGCCGACCGGATCGAGCGCGAGGACCTGCTGCGCCGGCAGTTCGCCTCTTCGGTCGCCCACGAGCTGCGCACCCCGCTGGCGATCCTGCGCTCCCAGGTCGAGGCGCTCCAGGACGGCGTCGTGCAGGCCACCCCGAAGGAGCTGGCCTCGCTGCACGAGGAGATCCTGCGGACCAGCCGGCTGGTCGACGACCTCCAGACGCTGGCGTCCGCGGAGGCCGCCGGCTTCACGCTGGAGCGTCAGCCGGTGGCGCTGCGCCCGCTGCTGGAGCGGGCCGTGCGCGAGCTCACCGCCCTGTTCGCCGCTCGGCAGGTCCGGGTCCACACGCGGCTGGCCGACCTGGTCGTGGTCGGCGACCCCGCGCGGCTGCGGCAGGTCGCCGCCAACCTGCTGTCCAATGCGCTGAAGTTCACCGCGCCCGGCGGCCGGGTCCGCGTCGAGCTGACCGGCGAGGGCGGCCAGGCGGTCCTGCGGGTGGCCGACTCCGGTCCAGGGATCCCACCCGAGGAGCTGCCCCAGGTGTTCGACCGGTTCTTCCGCGGCAGCGGCGTGCGTGCCGGCGGCTCGGGGATCGGTCTTGCGGTGGTGCGGGAGCTGGTCGCCGCGCACGGTGGCAGCGTCGAGGCCACCAGCCCGCCCGGCGCGGGCGCGACGTTCACCGTTCGGCTGCCGGCCGCACCGATCCCGCAGCGGTCCTTCACAGCTCCTTCACAGCGCGCGGCTACGGTGCGGGTCGAAGGAGGCGAACGACGATGACGATCACGACGAGGACACGCTGGATCGTGGTGGTGGTGGTGCTGGCGGTGGTGGTGCTCGCGCTTGCCGCTGGGGTCGCCTACGCGGCCGCCCGCCCGGCGGCTGGCGCGACCGGCCAGCAGGGCACCGCCGCGGCCGCGGCGCAGGCGTGCGACCGCATGCACGACAGCGCCGCCATGCAGCAGCTGCGCGCGCAGATGCCGGCCCAGGCGCGCCAGCAGTGCGACGCCATGCACGAGCAGATGCAGCAGGCCAACGGCCAGATGATGAACGGCCAGATGATGAGCGGCAGCTCCATGACCGGTGGCGGGATGATGACCGGCCAGATGATGAGCGGCCACCACGCCACGGCGCAGCGGTAGGCAACGCACGGGGGCGGCAGGACACCGCCTCGACAGGGGACCGCCCGGTGTGACCCGGGCGGTCCCGACTGTCTTGCCGGTGGCCCGGCGGCGCGGCGCTGTCCGCGGCATCGGTCGTGGTGCGTGGAGCGCTGGGTGGGCGATAGGCTCGGCCCGAGTGGGCGGCGCGGGCGGCGCGCCGCGCTGGTCGATGGTCGAGGGGATGGTTGTGGGACGACGTGGAACCGTCGGTGGCGCCGTGTTGGCGGTCCTGGCGGAGCGTGGGCCCTTGGAGCTTGGCGAGCTGGCGCGGCTGGTCGCCAAGCGGGGGGCGACCCGGGCGAAGCGGCCGGAGGTGTCGGTGCGGCGGGCGGCGGACCGGGAGCCGCGGGTGCTCCCGCTGCTGGATGGCCGCTGGGTGTCGGTGCCCGCGGTGCTCGAAGGCGCGGCGCTGACCCACAGGCTCGACCAGGACGAGGCGGACGGTGAGATGGTGCCGCTGGATCCTGATCTTGGGCCCTTGGCCCCGCTGGCCATCGGCGGCCTGCGGCTGGTCTCGGGCGGGGACCTGGAGTTGTGCTCCGACGCACACCTGCACGGGCCGTCTGGCTGGCTCGGCGGCCTGGGGCCGGGGGAGTTGGTCGCGCTGCGGGTACGCGGGGGCGCGGTCGAGGTCGGCCCCGCACAGGTGCCGGCCGAGGTGGAGGATCTCGGCGTCCGCCGGCTGCTGGCGGTGGTGGAGCGTGAGCTGTCCAAGCTGGGCACGCCGGGCGAGGGTGGGCTGGCGGCGGCGCTCCCGCTCGCGCTGGTGGTGCTGCAGGCGATGGTGGAGGCGCCGGGGCTGCTGCGCCGGGCCACGGTGCCGCTTGGTGAGCTGCTGGCCGGGGCGGGGTTCGAGACGCGCTCCTGGCTGGTGGCCCGCTGTGGCGCGGACTGGCGGGAGTGGGACGAGATCCTCGGGGACGGCGGGGACCCGCAGGATGAGGATCTCGGGGACGGCGACGGCGAGGAGGCCACGATCGCCGACGTCGCCGGCATGTTGGGGCTGGACCAGCGGGCGGTCGAGGGCGCCGCGATGATTGTCGGGGTGATCGAGCTGTGCGCGCACCAGCCGGGGGCGCTCGAGGAGCTGCGCGGGGTTGCGGGGCTGGCGGGCAGGCTGGCGCAGGTCCTGGGCGTGGAGGGGGTGGCGGAGCTGGTGCGGGAGTTCGGCCTTGGGCAGCCCGCCGCAGAGGGGTTGCTGCGCGCGGTCGCGGAGGCGGCTCCCGGACGGCTGCGCGCGGCGCCGACGTGGCTGCTGGCCCGGGTGGCCGAGCAGCACGGCGACGCTGTGGCCGCCGAGGCGCTGGACCTGCTCGCGGCCGAGTCGGATCCGGGCTTTGCGCCCGCGCTGCTGGACGCCGCGCGGGCGGCCGAGGACCGCGGCGACGCCCGTGGCGCCAGGCAACTCCTGCTGCGGGCAGGGGTGGACCGGGATGACGTGCAGCTTCACCGCGTGGAGCACTATGTGCGGCTGCGTCCAGCGGCTGGGGTTGGCCGCAACGCCCCGTGCCCGTGCGGCTCGGGCCGCAAGTACAAGCTGTGCTGCATGCGGCGTGCGGCGCTGCCGCTGCGCGACCGGGCGGTGTGGCTGCTGGAGCGTGCGGCCCACTGGGCGACGCTGCCGGCCCAGCGGCGTGCCGTGGCCGGGCTGCTGGCCGCCGACGATGATGAGCTGCTGGGCGTGCTCGCCGAGGACGTGGCCCTGTTCGACCGCGGGCTGCTGGCGCGCTACCTGGAGCTGCGCGGTGGGTTGCTGCAGGCCGACGAGGTCGGGCTCGCGCGGCGCTGGCTGGGCACCGAGCGGGGGGGATCTGGGAGGTGCGGCAGGCAACCGCCGGCACCCGTCTGCGGCTGTGCAATCTGCTGACCGGCGAGGTCGCCGAGGTCACCCGCCGCTCCCCGGAGGCGCCGCTTGCCCGCTTGGACCTGTTGTACGCGCGTGTCGGGCCGGACGGCTCGGCGGATGGCCGGATGCTGCTGGGCGGCACGGTCAAGCTGCACCGCATGCTGCGCGGGCGGCTGCAGCAGTTCCTGGAGGGCCGGCCCACCGCGGAGGGGCTGCTGGACTGGTTCCGGGAGGCCATGCGGCCGCAGCCGCCGGCCATGGTGAACTTCGAGGGCGAGCCGATCCTGCTGTCGACCGTCCGCTACCGCGTGGCGGATCCGGCGGTCGCGGCCCAGCGGCTTCGCAGGCGGCTGGTGGAGGAATCCGAGGGGGTCTTCCTGGAGACGGCCGAGGTCGACGGCCGGCCGATCCACCGGGGCCGGGTGCGGCTGGACGGCGACGTGCTGGAGATCCAGACCAACTCGGCCGAGCGGCTGCGCCGGCTCGAGCGGCTGGTGCGCTCGGCCGCCCCGGGCGCTCGCCTGCTGGGCCGCGAGCAGCGCACCGCGGAGGAGGCGATGGCCAGCCCGGACGCCGCCGGGGCGGCGCCGCCCACCGACCTGCCGCCCGAAGCGGTCGCCGGCGCGCTCGAGGCATACATGGCCGAGCAGGAGGAGCGCTGGATCGACGAGCCGGTCCCCGCGCTGGGTGGGCTGACCCCCCGGCAGGCGGCCGCCGACCAGGCATGCCGTCTCGAGCTCGAGGCGCTGCTGGACGATTTCGACTGGATGGACGCGCAAGCCGCGCCCGGCGACATGGGACAGGGCATGGACACCGCCCGCTTGCGCAAGCTGCTCGGCGTGCCCGGCGGACCGAGCTGAACGGCGCGCAGGCGTCCCGCGGTACCCAGCACGGCAGCGCCTCGCCGGCCCTGGCGATTGCGCCCCGGCGCGGATGGCTGCAGCGTGCTCAGGGTGCCGCGCGGCCGAGCATCCGGTCGGTCTGGCGCTGGTGTGCCTCGAGCGCGGCGGCGTAGGCGGGGTCCTGGGAGCGGCGCAGCTGGTCGTCGGTCACGGCGCCGTTGGACATCGGCCCGCTCGCGCCGGGCGCCGACATCTGCTGGGTCATCTGCAGATCCGCCTGGAGTTGCGCGTGCGGGTAGCCGGTCGGCGCGGACGTGGCGGTCGGCCCGGTGCGCGCCGCCACCACGAACACCGCGACCGTGACGACCGCGATGAGGATCCACAGGGACCATGCCAGCTTGCTGGCGGTGCCCATGACGGTCACCTCCTCCTCGCTCAGCGAGTCCGTGGGTATGGTCCGCCTGGCTTGATGACCGCTGGCAGGGGCGTTCGACCCCGTGGGTCCAGGGCCGTTCGGCACGGTCCTGCGACCGTACGGTAGGCGGGTAGGGCAACAGGCCCCCCAGGGTCGGGACCTTGGGACCTACTTCGACGCGGCGCGTCTGCCGATCTTGAACACGACACTCAATGTGATCGGAAGGAGCCGCGATGCACCGTAAGCACGGGCCGCGACGATCGTCGTCTGGCCGCCGGAGGTGGCACCGATGAGCGCCCGCAGCGTCCGGCTGGGGATGCTCGCGGGCGGGCTGCTCGCCGGCATGTACGTGGCCGTCGTCGGTGGCGCGTCAGGGCTGGACCATCTGGTTGGTCAGGCCCGCGGCGACTGGTACCTGCTGGTACCGATCGTCGCCGGGTTCGGGGTGCAGGTGGCCCTCATGGCGGAGTTGCGCCAGCGGCGCCGCCAAGCGCACCTGGCCGTGGCGGCGACCGGTGGCGGGGCGGGTGCCTCGGCGGTGGGTATGGTGGCCTGCTGCGCCCACCATGTGGCCGACCTGGCGCCGCTAGCGGGGCTTTCCGGCGCCGCGACGTTCCTGGGCGAGCGGCGGGTCGCCTTCATGGTCGCGGGTCTTGGCGTCAACGCGGTGGCGGTGGGGCTGGCGACCAGACGGCTGCGCCAGGTGTCCCGATCTTCCCGGAAGGAGCCGGCATGCGCACCCGTGTCCTCGTCGCCGTAGCCGTGCTGGTCGTGGCGGCCGGCGGGGTGGCCGTCTGGCTCGCCCGGCCCAGTGGTGATGGCACCCAGCCGGCCGCGAAGCCGTCCGCTGGGCTTGCCACAAGGACCGTCCAAGCCGGGGGTGTCCAGGTCGCCATCCAGCCGCTGCAGCTCGACCAACGGGGCGCGGCGTTCCAGGTCACGCTCACCACCCATTCCGGCAGGCTCGATGTCGACGTCGCCGGCCAGGCGCGCCTTCAGGTCGACGGCATCGCCTGGGGCGGGGCGAGCTGGTCGGGCAGCCCACCCGGCGGCCACCACCGGCAGGGCACCCTACGGTTCGCCCCGGGGAGCCAGTCAGGCGCGGCCCGCACCGCGAGCCTGCGGATCGGCGGGCTGCCCGCGCCGGTCGAGGCGACCTGGCAGCTTGCGGGCGGATCGCCATGATCGAGATCACCGTGGTGGAGGGCCCCGCCTGCCACCTGTGCCAGGACGCGGCCGCCACCATCGCCGAGCAGGGCCGCACGCTGCCGGTCACGCTGCGCACGGTCCAGGTGACCAGCCAGGAGGGACGCGAGCTGCTCGGGCGGACCCGCGCCCAGCTGCTGCCCATCGTCCTGGTCGACGGCGAGCTGCTCGGCTGGGGCCGGCTGTCACGCGGCAAGCTCGCCGCGCTGGGCCCGCCGGCCCAGGCTCAGGAGGTGCGATAGGTGGGCGGGCTGCTGGCCGGCGGGTCGATCCTGGCGGCGTTCTTCGGCGGCATGGTCGCGCTGTTCAGCCCCTGCTGCATCGTCTTCCTGCTGCCCTCCTACCTGGCCGTCGCGGTCAAGAACCGCCGCTGGCGCATCCTGCCGATCACCGGGTTCTTCGCCCTCGGCGTGGCCGCCGTGCTGCTGCCGATCACGCTCGGGGTCAGCCTGCTGTCGGCCACCTTGGCGCGCTTCCACACCCCGCTGTATGCCGCCGGCGGCGTGCTGCTACTGGCCCTGGCCTCGCTGGCGCTGAGCGGTAGGAGCTGGTCGCTGCCCGGGTTCATCCACACCCCGGAGCTGGGCCGCACCGACTCGGCCGGCAGCTTCGCGCTCGGGCTGTTCTCCGGGGTCGCCTCCTCATGCTGCGCCCCGGTGCTGGCCGGCATCATGACCCTGTCGGCGCTGTCGCGGTCGCTTGGCGGCGCGGCAACGCTCGGCTTGGCCTACGTGTTCGGGATGACCTTCCCGCTGCTGCTGGCGGCGCTGAGCTGGGACCGGCTGCGGCTGGGAGAGCGGCGGCTGCTCAAGGCCCACCCCGTCCGCCTGCGGCTTGGCGGGCGCACCCTGCACACCAACACCCTCAACCTGGCGGTCGCTGTCGCGTTCAGCGTCATGGGCGCCATGGTCCTTGGCCTGGCGGCCACCGGCGAGACGACCACCGCGCCGGGCGCGCAGCTGGCCATGGGGCGCTGGCTGCAGGTCCTGTTCGGCCGCGTACTGGGCTGGCTCGACCCCGTTCCCGAGCCGCTCCTCGGCCTGGGCCTGCTCGCCCTGGCCGCAGCCATCGTCTGGTTCGGGCTCAGGGCCAAGCCGCCCACACCCGACCACGGCGGGGACAGCCCGCCCGCGCCAATCCCGCACGACACCTCGAGGAGCTTGAGCTGATGGCCCACAACCGCACCCACACCAAGGCGCGGCCACAAGCCCGCAGGCCAGCCGCCACACAGCGCGCCAGGCAACGCCGCAACCGGCGACGCCAACCCCGGCGGCTGCGCTGGGGCCTGCTGGCGGTCGTGGCCGCGGCGCTCGCGGTCACCGCCATGCTGGTGGCCACCAGCCGCGACAGCAACCGCCAGGCAACGCGGCAGGCGGCCAGGCCCGCGCCCGCGTTCAGCCTGACCGCAACCGACGGCCGCAGCGTGTCGCTGGCCGACTACACCGGCCGCAACGTCATGCTGTACTTCAGCGAAGGGGTCGGCTGCGACGGCTGCTGGTACCAGATGGCCGACCTCGAGCAGCGCCAGGGCGACCTCGACAAGCTCGGGCTCACCGTGCTGCCCGTGGTCGTCAACGACCCCGCCACCACCCGCGCGGAGATGCGCCGCTTCAACCTGCGCACCCCGTTCCTCACCGACCCCGGCGGGCAGGTCGCGCGTGCCTACCAGGCGGTTGGCGACGCCTCCGCGATGCACGCCACCCTGCCCGGCCACACCTTCATCCTGATCGACCCGACCGGCCGGATCGCCTGGCGGGGCGAGTACCCGTCCATGTTCGTCCCCACAAGCCAGCTGCTCGCCTCCATCCGGGGCGTCCTCGCCACTCCCACGGCCACCACCATCGGCCAGGGGTGACCCTGCGCCGGACCAAACGTCCCAGCCCTCCCGGTCCGAAGGTCCCTACCAGGTAGGGGTATGCCGTACGAGGCTGGGACGCGATGACGTGAGGTACGGCCGGGGGAGATCCACCCGAAGCGGTCACCCACGCTGGGAAGGAGAGGTGTGATGGCTGACGCAGCCTACGGCCTGTGGCCGCTGGTGGTGCTCAACACCGCGCTGTTCATCGCCTTCGCGGTCAGTTTCTTCCACCCCCGCACCTCGCGGGACTGGCGGGCGATGGGCGCCTACTCGGCGTTCCTGGTCGCGCTGTTCACCGAGATGTACGGCACGCCGCTGACGGTCTACCTGCTGGGCAGCTGGCTCGGCTCGCGGTTCCCCGGGCTGCGCGCCACCCATGCGGGCGGGCACCTGTGGAACGACCTGATCGGCTGGCAGGGCGACCCGCACCTGAGCCCCTTCCACCTGGCCAGCTACGTCGCGATCGGCGGCGGGTTCTGGCTGATCGCGGCCGCCTGGCGGGTCCTGCATGAGGCCGCCCGGTCCGGCCGGCTGGCCACCACGGGGCCCTACGCGCGCGTGCGCCACCCCCAGTACGACGGGTTCCTGCTGGTCATGGTCGGCTTCCTGCTGCAGTGGCCGACCATCCCAACCCTGGTCATGTTCCCGATCCTGGTGGTGGTGTACGCGCGGCTGGCCCGCGCAGAGGAACGCGAGGTGGCCGCCCGGTTCGGCAAGACCTGGGCCGACTACGCAGCCCACACCCCCGCCTTCATTCCCCGCCGCCACCCACCCACGCCACCGCGCCACGGCGGCTCGCCACCGCGGCCGGACACGTTCGCGGCCAGCCGCGACCGACAAGCGTAACCGGCACCAAGCAACGCTCGACGGGGGCGTCGGGCATGGCTCGATTCCGTTCGGGAACCGCAGAATGCGACCGCTCGTCGCTACAGATCCTTTCGGCGCCGTCGTTCCAGGTTCCGCCGGCGCAACGCGCGGTTGCGCCGCGCTCGCCGGTGCAGCTCTTGCGCCTCCTCGTCTCCCAGGACCTTGGTGGCCAGGTCATCCTCCTGCCCCTCACGAGGAG
>WNFU01002777.1_pt1 | contig 24508 bp, 26 predicted proteins | sample 5400121 | NCBI WGS metagenome assembly WNFU01 (sample SAMN13153360, study PRJNA577476) | soil metagenome | isolation source: 100 cm soil or saprolite under grassland replicate 1 | place: USA:California | collected 2016-06-15
GATTGCCGGTTCGCGCTGGGCGAGAGCCCCGATACCCATCCAGCGGCAGCGCCCGCTCGATGATTCGAGTGCCGCCGTCGAAGCGATAGAGAACCCGCAGCTCCGGATGCGTGAGCTGGGAGGCGTGCAGCAGCCACCAGAAGAACGCCTCGGCCTCCCTCGGGCATCCGAGCCTCAGCAGGCTGTCAAGCGTGAACGCCGAGTCGCGGATCCAGGAGAAGCGGTAGTCCCAGTTGCGCTCGCCGCCGATCATCTCGGGCAGCGAGGTCGTCGCCGCGGCGGCGATCGCCCCGGACGGCGAGTGGATGAGCAGCTTGAGCGCGAGGGCGCTTCGGGTGACCGCGGCGCGCCACGGCCCGTCGTAAGCCCGCGCCGTCGCCCAGCGCCGCCAGAAGTCGATGGTGGCATCGAGCCGGGCCTCGACCTCGTCGCGAAACGGGAAGACCAGTGGGTCGCCGTGGGCGGCGCTGAGGGCGATCAGGGCCTGATCACCGCCACGGATCGCGAAACGACCGCCGATGGAATCCTCCTCGCAGAGCGGCTCGCCTGCGGACCACGCGTTGACCGCCAGCGCCTCCCGCTCGGTGGAGGCGATCGGGATGCCGGAGCGTCGCCCGATCCGCGGGACCGCGGCGCCGTAGTCGAACCGGGGCTCCACGCTCCAGCTGATCGGGATCGTCCCGGAGATCCCCTCGATCCGGCGAGCGATCTCGCGCGCCGGCGCGAGTCCGGCCAGCGGCAGCGGCATCGCGTCCGTGACCCGAGCGGTTCCGTCGCTCGTGCAGAACGTCGTCTCGAGCACATTCGCATCCGGCAAATACCGCCGTGCCGCGGTGAAGGGGATGGTCGGGGCGAGGCGGAACGAACCGCCTCGTCCGGCGTCGAGAATCGCGCCGAAGACGCTCGAGGAGTCGCCGTCCGGCAGGCACAGCCAGTCGATCGCTCCGTCGAGTGCCACCAGAGCGGTCGTCCGCCCGTCGCCGATCGCCGCATAGTCGGCGATCGGGGCGTAGCCGTCCGTTCTGTGCGGCAGCCGCCTCGTCAGGTCTCCGTGAGCTGCCGCTGCTCGAGTTGTTTCTTCGCCGGTCCCCTAATCACGGTCCCGTCGGGCCCAAAGCGCGAGCCATGGCAGGGGCAGTCCCAGGTTCGCTCCGAGCCGTTCCACTCCACCAGGCACCCGAGATGGGTGCAAACCGGCGACAACGCCAGGAGTTGACCTGATTCGTCTCGCGAGACGGCGAGTTTGGTGCCGTCGACCTGGAGCACCTTTCCCTCTCCGGCGCCAAGCTCCGAGGCGGGGGCCGACTCGGCCCTTCCGAAGCGGCCCTGGACGAAGCGGCGCGGAAAGTTGAATCCGTCCTGAAGCACCTGCGTGAGGCCGCGGCCGCGGCCGGGTTCGCCCGAGACCTCGCCGAGCGCGACGTTGGGATCGGTGAGCCGTGCGACGTTCACCTCCCGGCGGGAGCGGATCAGGTCCTGGATGTCGTCGGTGACGTCCCAGACGTTGACGTTCATCCCGGCAACCACGCGGCCCCCGTGGAGCCAGAAGGCGATGAACTCGCGGCTCGACGGATCGCCCCGAAAGACGACCTCGTCCCACTCGGTCGCGTAGCCCGCGTACTCCATTCCGACGTCGTATTGGTCGGAGAAGAAATAGGGGATGCGGTCGTAAGGCTCCCGCCGCCCGAGCATGTTCCTCGCCGCGGCGGGGCCCTGGTTGAGTGCGTTTGCCCAGTGTTCGACGCGGATTGGTTTCCCGTAGAGCGGATGCATCGCATTGGCCGCGTCGCCGGCGGCGAAGATCCCGGTCCCCTCCGTCTCGAGCAGCTCGTTGACGAGGATTCCGTTGTCCGTGGGGATCCCGGCTCGCTCGGCGAGCTCGGTCCTGGGGGCCACGCCCACTCCGACGACCACGAAGTCCGCGTCGATGCGGCGCCCGTCGTCGGTCCGCACCGCCTCGACCCGGTCCTCGCCCTCGAATGCCTCGAGGCCGGTGTTGGCAACGAACTCGACGCCATGGTCGGTGTGGATGTCGCGGTAGATCGCCCCGACCTCCGCTCCGAGCACCCGCTCCAGCGGGACCGAGGCCATCTCGACGATCGCCACCTCGCAGCCCTTCTCGCGTGCCGATGCCGCGACCTCGGCACCGATCCAGCCCGCCCCGATCGTCACGAGCTTGCCGCCGCGCTCGATGCGCTCGCGGATCGCGTCCGAATCCTCGACGTCGCGGAGATAGAGAACGCCGTCGAGCTCCGCCCCGGGCACCGGCAGGCGCCGTGGCTCGGCCCCGGTCGTGACCAGAAGCTGGTCGTAGGAGAGCCGCTCCCCACCCTGGACGACCACCTCGGAAGCGGCGGGATCGATGGACTCGACACGGGTCGATGTACGCAGCTCGATCTGCTGGTCGGCGTAGAAGCCGTCGTCGTGGACGTATGGCCTGTCCGTGGCTTCTCCCCGCAGGTAGTCCTTTGACAGAGGTGGGCGCTCATAGGGGCGTTGCGCCTCGGCGCCCAGCAGCACCAGGCGCCCGTCGAAGCCCTCCTCGCGGAGGGTCTCGGCAGCCTTCGCCCCCGCGAGGCTGGCGCCGACGATGACGATGGTCTGGTCAGAGGACACTGTGCACTCCTCTCGTCGGGGTAACGGTCAATCCTTGGCGGGCTCCAGCTTCAGGGTGCAGCGGCGGCGGCCCGGGTCGTGTTTGCCGAGGCCGACGCGAATCCCACTGTGAGACCCGGTGAGTACGCCCTCGATCACGGCATCCGTCAGCCCGCAGATCAACTCGGGGCGTTCGGGCGCCACGATCGGGCAGGGACAGCCCGAGAGCCGTAGCTCCCCACCCATCACCCGGGCCTGAAACCCGAGCCGCTCGAGGACTCGCGGTAGCTCGCGCGCGATGTCGATGTCGCGGTCCCCTGGACGGCCCAGCAGGTAGCGCCCCCAGTCCATCCCAAGCGAGCGCAGCTCAGCGGAGCTCGGGCCGACCCGCAGCAGGGCAGCCGCGAGCAGCTCGGTGAGCGCGAGGAAGCCGTCGACCGGTATGGCCCAGCCCTCGGCCAGGCGATAGCGCAATCGCGGGCGGCCCCGCCCGCCCTGGCTTTCGCTCTCCCGAGCAACGAGGCCGGTGCGCTCGAGGGCGGCGAGGTGGGCGCGAACGGTGTTCTGGTGGACGCCCGCGGCCTCGGCCAGCTCTTGGAGCGAGGAGGACTCGTGCTCCGCGAGGTGGCGGACCACGCGGAGGCGCACGGGATCGGCGATTGCACCCAGGTACGAGGCCATTGGCTACAAATTACTATGATAATTTCCAGAAAACACAGTTTTATTCATGGAGCCTCCTGGCTTCCAGGTATCGAGAGAAGGGAGCGTCATGAACGGATCAACTCCAGCATCGCTCTACGCAGGGGTCGTCGGCGCCGTGCTGGTGGTCGCCGGGATCATCGGCTTCTTCTACAACTCCGAGTTCACCAGCGACGAGGCGGTACGGGACTCCGTCTTCGGGATCCTCGACGTGAACGGGTGGCATAACGTCGTCCATATCGCCACGGGAGCGCTCGGGCTTCTGGCGTTCGCGGCCGGCGCCTACGCGGCGCGGACCTACGCGTTCGGGCTCGGTGTCGTCTACCTCGCGGTGGCGATCTGGGGGTTCGCCGTCGGCGATGGCGACTCGATCCTCAGCATCGTCCCCGTCAACACCGAGGACAACGTCCTGCACCTGGCGCTCGGCCTGCTCGGCGTCGCGGCCGGGGTGGCGAGCCCGGCGACGGCACCACCCCCGGCACGAACGCGGCCGGCCTAGCACGAGGGCGGAGACGCCGAGACGCGGGCTAATGGCGCCGCTCGCCCGTTGGGGAGGACGCGCTGCCGAAGCGATCCGCGAGGTTGCGCACTACCGCCACGAAGCGCCTGCGCATCCACCACCGGCCCCCGAGCAGGAGCAGGAATCGGTCGAGGAGTCCGGCCTGGTCCAGTGTCGCGGTCAGCCGAACCGAGGTGCCGCGCCCCGAAGGCGTCAGGGTCCAGCTGACGCAGGCGCGGCTCCGCCTTCCCATCTCGGCGGCTCCGATCATGAGGTGGGTGGGGTGCGCTGCCTCCACGCGGGTCCTGGCCGTCCTTCCAAGTCCGAGTGGGCCGTGCATCCGCACGCGACCTCCGTCGCGCGCGCCCGGCGTGCCGCTGAGCTCGAGCACCTCGATGAAACGGTCGGCGAGCGCCCAGTGGTTCTCGAGATCGGCGAGGAACGCGAAGACTTCTTCCGGTGGGGCCGCGACGAGGGCTGCCGCGGAGAGCTCGCCCTTTCCCCCGTGACAGGACTCGGTGGGCTCTGCGCTGAAAGCCGGCGTCTCCGCTACGAGGTGTTCGTTGATCATGGTGCAGATCACTCGGTCCGCCCGCCCGGGCATCCGGTTTCCGAGCCAGGACCGAGGCCATGAACATACCCGTGGGCCGAAACGAGGAGGTGCATTGATGATTGGACTGATCAAGGGCTGGGCCGGCAAGCCGTCGCACCCGCCGCTGACCGATGCGAGCATCGGCGCGTACACCGTCGGTGTGGCGATGCTGGTGCTGGGCGCGCTGGGAGTCGAGGAGGAGAAGATGGCGGCGGGGGCGCTGCTCGCGATCGGGGGCGGCCTGGTGGTAGCGGCGCCGACCGCGCTGACGGGGCTGCTCGACTGGCTCGACATCGAGAAGGGGACTCCGGCGCGAACCGTCGCGACGGTCCACCTGTTCACGATGCTCTCGGCGACGGTGCTGTTCGCGCTGACCTTCGTCGCCCACCTCGACGGGTACGACGACGGCGAGGTGGAGACGCTGTCGTGGGTCCTCGGCCTCGGCGCCGAGGCTCTGCTCGCCGCGGGCGGCTACATCGGCGGATCGCTGGTGTTCGTCTACGGCGTGCGGTCGCTGAAGAACCCGCAGACTCCCGTGGCCGACGCCTTGATCCCGGGACGTGCCGGGACTGAGGGGCACCTGCCGCCGGGGGGCGGCGGACGCGACCGCGTCTAGCTAACAGCCGCTCAGGCGGTCCTTGCGGTCCGCCTTGACCTCGTCGTCCCCGCTTCCGCAGTCGATCCGGTCGCGCGCCTTGTCGCGCGACCGGATTTTGTCGTCACCACCGCCCCCGCTGAGCTCGTCGCGACCGAGCCCGCCCTCGATGGTGTCGGCGCCGCCGCCGCCGTCGATGACGTCGCCCGCCGTGCCTCCGAGCAGGAGGTCGTCGCCGCCAGATCCGACGATGCTGACCGGCCGGTCGAGCGGCGCGGTGAATTCGGCGAACGGGGCGTAGCTTCCCGCGCCGGACAGGAACTCGTCGCCCTTGTCGCCGCGCAGCACGGCGCTCAGCATCCCGCCGAGCGCGACCTCGGCGTCCCAGGGGTCCTCGAAGGCGCGGTTGAGGTTGAGCCGGGCGCCGTCGGCGGCCAGCCCAAGGCCGATCGCGTCGCTGCCGGGCAGGGAGTTGACCACGAGGACGCCGTCCTGCCAGTCGAGCTTCCACTCGATCTCGGAGCCGGCCAGCGGGTCGAGCGTGGCCCCTGGCGTGAACGGGCCGCCGCGCTCGTCGATCACGAGGCTCGCGGCGGGCGCGCCGCTGAAGTCGATCGAGTCGATGTTCGTGACGGTGGGGGTGCCGCCGCCGCACGGCACCTGAACGCCGATCGCGTCGTTGGAGACGACGATCTCGTCGCCCGAGCGCTGCACGGCGACGACGTCGAGCTCGCTCGTGGCGCTGATCGAGAGCACGTTGCCGGCCGGGCCCGGCGCGCCCGACTCCGAGTAGGCGCACGAGATGTCGGCGGAGGCGCTCGGCGGGACCGCGAGGGCCGCCGCGAGGGCGAGCGCGGCCGCGGTCGGTATGGCGGGGCGCCTCAGCCGCCGCGCGAGCGGGCGTAAGGGTCGAGTCCCTCGATCACGCGCTTGATCGACCAGTGTCGGATCGTATATGCGGCGGCTGGCCTGGATCGGATCAGCTCGGGCCGCCGCGCCAGTAGCCGCGCAACATGCGCAGCGCGTTGTCCGACGTGATCAGCTCGGCGTCCTCGGCGCCGTAGCGCTCGACGAGTGCCGCCTCGAGGCGGGCGAGGCGGCCGGCGTCCTCGAGCCCAGCGAGGGTGGGCTTGATGAAGCCGTCGAGGTCGGTGCCGATCGCGGTGTGGCGGTGCGAGCCGGTGATCTCGCGCAGCCGGTCGACGTGGCGGAACAGGACGTCGAGCGACTGCTCGAGCTTCGTGGTGCGGCGAAGGCGGACGCCATCGGTGGCGAGCTTCTCGGCGAGGATCAGCCCGATCACGCCGTCGCGCTGGGCGACGCGCTCGATGGTCGCCGCGGAGAGGTTGTATGCGTCGTGGCCGAAGCGCACCGCCCCGTGGGAGACGACGACCGGGATCTCGCCGCCCGGATCGAGCTCGTCGAGCAGGGCGAAGGTGTCGTCGACCGCCCGGTCGCTCATGTGGGTGAGGTCGATGAGCACCCGCTCGGCGACCATCGCCCGGACGACGGCCTCCCCCAGCGGCGTCAGCCCGAGGTGCGGCTGGGGGAAGAGCAGCCGGTAGATCGGGTCGGGGAGGAAGGGGATCGCGTTGGCGTTGGTCGCGACGCGGCGGTAGAAGAGGTGGGCGATCGTGATGTAGGCGACGCCGCGGCGGGCCAGCTCGCGCACGGCCTCGTCCATCCGGTCGGGGTCGGGGCCGAGGTGAAAGCCGCCCTCGATGCAGTGGACGAGCGCGACCTTTCCGGCCTCCAGGGCGGCGTCGAGCTCGGCGGGGTTGCGGGCGATGGCGGCCTCGAAGTCGAAGTTGCCGGCGATGTCGCGCTCGACCGCCTCGAGCTGGCGCAGGATCGTCTGGAAATAGTGGTCCTGGGGCTCGCCCGGATAGCGCAGACCGAGGTCCATCTCGTCGAAGGGGGAGTAGAGGACCGACAGCGCGACGCCGACGCCGCCCGAGCGCAGCAGCGGGACGGTGACGCGCGGGCCCGACTCGAACGACCGGTAGTTGCCGAGCTTGCTCGCCAGCCCGACGAGCATCGCCCGCAGGCGATCGAGCAGCCGCCAGCGGGCGCGCGGCGAGGTGACGAGCTTGAGCACGTCGCGCTCCGCCGCAGGCACGAGGTGCATCGGGTAGTGGCTGTGGAGGTCGGCGATCAGGTCGGGGCGAGCCTAGTCGTCTATCGAACTCCGGGGGGAGGATTCGAACCTCCGCTGCGGCATCCAAAGTGCCGAGTGCTCAGCCAACTACACCACCCCGGATCGCTTGTCAGTGTAGGCGCGGCAGGGGGCAGCGTCGGGCGAAGCCCAAGGATTCCGTCCGGCCGGTGTGCGAACATATGTTCGCTATGACAGCGCGCCGCCCGCGGTTTACGGAGGAGGAGCTAAGGAAGGCGATTGCCTCCGCGCGATCGTGGTCCGAGACCTTGCGTCTGCTTCATTACCGCAGCGCGGGCGGCAACTTCAAGACGCTCCAGAAGTACGCGGCGAAGTGGAGGATCTCGACCGATCACTTCGACCCCTACGCGGCGAGCCGTGGCTCTCGCGGCAAAGCCGGCCGGCGCCTTGAGGAGATCCTGGTCAAAGCGTCCACATATCACCGAGGTCACCTCAAGAGACGTCTCTTCCTCGAGGGGCTGAAGGAGAGGGAATGTGAGCTGTGTGGCCAGCGGGAGCTCTGGAGGGGACGGCGGATGGCGCTCATTCTCGACCACATCAACGGGGAACCAAACGACAACCGGCTCGAGAACCTGAGAATCGTCTGCCCAAACTGCGACGCGACGCTAGAAACACATTGCGGACGTAAGAATCGGCTCGCACCAATGCCGCGGCCCTGCTTGCACTGCGGCGAAGAGTTCTTCCCCAACTACAGGAACCAGCGCTACTGCTCGCGGGCGTGTGGCTCACGATGGGATCGGACGGCGATTCTGAGGGGCGTGCCGAAACCCGAAATTCGGCTCGTCGAGCGTCCGCCGTACGAGCAGCTCATGCGCGAGATCGAGCAAACGAGCTACCTCGCCGTCGGTCGCAAGTACGGCGTCTCCGACAACGCGATCCGCAAGTGGGTGCGTCAGTACGAGCGCGAGCGGGAGATGGGCGGGCAGCTGCGGCTCGCAGCCTGACCGCGTGGCGGTTCCACGGAACCGCGATCGACCCAGCGCCTGGGAGTAATCTCGCCGCGTGGCTTCCCCCGACGAAGAATCGACCCGTGCGGGTCCCTACCTCCTCTGCTACGACGGCTCGCCGGAGGCGGCGCTGGCGATCGAGACGGTGGGCAGGATCGCGGGCGGGGGAGAGGCGCTCGCGCTCAACGCGTGGTCGCCGCCATCGGCCTTCTTTCTCGGCGGACGGGTCATCGACGAGGCGGAGAGCCCGCTTGCGCCGGCCGCCGCGGAGTTCGACGCCGCGGCCGCCGAGGATGCCGAGCGGATCGCGGCGGAGGGCGCCGAGTTGGCGCGGCGAGCGGGCTTCGACGCCACCCCGCTGACCGAGCGGACGAAGGGCGCGGTGTGGCACGCGATCGTGCGGATCGCCGAGGAGCGGCAGGCGCGCCTCGTCGTGGTCGGCTCGCAGGGCATGTCGACGCTCCAGCGCGCCGTGCTCGGCTCGAGCGCGCTTTCGATCGTCAGCCACTGCGAGCGCCCCGTGCTCGTGGTCCCCGCCCCGGCCTAGCGCTAGTCCTCGCCCCCGCGCCACTACCATTCCGCCGTGAGCGCGCCCACCGTTCTGATCATGGCCGCGGGCGAGGGCACGCGGATGCGGTCGAAGCTCCCCAAGGTCCTGCACCCCGTGTGCGGGCGGCCGATGGTGAGCTGGCCGATCCTGGCCGCGCGCGAGGCGGGGGCGGGCCGGATCGCGGTGATCGTCTCTTCCGACCGCGACATCTCTCCCGCGCTCCCCGACGGAGTCGAGACCGTCGTCCAACCCGAGCCCGACGGAACCGGCGGCGCGCTGCGCTCCGCCACCGAGCTGATCGACGGGAGCGGCACCGTCGTGGTGCTGTCCGGCGACCACCCGCTCGTCTCCGCCGAGGTGATCTCCGCGCTGCTCGAGGCCCACCGCTCCTCGGGCGCGGCGGCAACCGTGATGACGACCGATCTCGACGACCCGGGGAGCTACGGGCGCATCGTGCGCGACGGCTCCGGCGACGTCGAGCGCATCGTCGAGGCCAAGCCCCCGACCGACGCGACCCCCGATGAGCTGGCGATCCGCGAGATCAACACCGGCACGTACGTCTTCGAGTCCGAGCCGCTCGCCGACGCGCTCGGGCGGATCACCAACGACAACTCCCAGGGCGAGTACTTCCTCGGCGACGTGCTCCCCGTGCTGCGCGCCTCCGGGCTGCGCGTGGCCGCTCACCGCGAGCCCGACGCCGGCGTCAATCTCGGCATCAACGACCGCGCCGACCTCGCGCTCGCGACGGCCGAGACCCGGCGTCGCATCCTCGTTGATCACATGCGCGCCGGGGTCACGATCATCGATCCCGCCGCGACCTGGATCGACGCCGGCATCGAGATCGAGCCCGACGCGATCGTCGAGCCCGGCTGCTCGCTGCGCGGCGCGACCCGGGTCGGCCGCGGCTCGGTGATCGGGCCGCACTCCACCGTGATCGACTCGACGATCGGGGCCGGCGCCAGCGTCGTCCACTCCTACCTCGTCGACTGCGAGGTCCTCGACGGCTGCACGGTCGGCCCGTTCACCTACCTGCGACCCGAGACCCGCCTCGGCGAGGGCGCCAAGGCGGGCGCCTTCGTCGAGATAAAGAAGTCCAGGATCGGCGAGGGCGCCAAGGTCCCGCACCTCTCCTACATCGGCGACGCCGAGATCGGCGAGGACGCCAATATCGGCGCCGGAACGATCACCGCGAACTACGACGGAATCCGCAAACACCGCACGGTGATCGGCGACCATGTGCGCATAGGGGTTGACACCTCCCTCGTCGCACCCGTAAACATCGGCGATGCGGCCTACACTGGGGCCGGGTCGGTGATCACAAGCGACGTGCCGCCCGGCGCGCTCGGGATCACCAGACCGCGACAGGAAAACATCGAGGGCTACACCGAGAAGCGGGCCAAAGAGGCGAACGAGGAAGGGACGGACTCGTGAGCACCGTCGAGGAGCAACGCGTAACCACGGTCGAGGCCGAGCCGACGCCGGACCTCGAGCAGCGCAGCAAGGTAGTCAGCTCGCTGCCCCAGGACTACACCAAGCGCCTGATGGTCTTCGGCGGGCGCTGCTCGATGGAGCTCGCGGCGCGGATCGCCGCCAAGCTCGACGTCGACCTCGGCCAGGTCGACCTGCGCACCTTCGCCGACGGCGAGGTCTACTGCCGCTACGAGGAGTCGATTCGCGGCGCCGACGTCTTCCTCGTCCAGTCGACTGCCGCCAACGAGGCGCAAGGGATGACCCCGAACGACGCGTTGCTCGAGCTGCTGGTGATGATCGACGCCGCCAAGGGTGCTTCGGCGCACCGCATCATCGCCGTCATGCCCTGGTACGGCTACTCGCGCCAGGACAAGAAGTCGGCCCCCCGTGAGCCGATCTCAGCCCGCGTCGTGGCCCAGTGCCTCGAGGCCGTCGGCGTCGACCGCGTGCTCACCATGGACCTTCACTCCGGCCAGGTGCAGGGCTTCTTCTCGAAGCCCGTCGATCACATGACCGCGATGCCGATGCTCACCCAGTACTTCATGGACCAGGCCTTCGCCGAGGAGCTGGTGATCGTCTCGCCCGACGCCGGCCGGGTGAAGGTGGCGCGCAACTTCGCGCGCAAGATCGGCGTTCACTGGGCGGTCATGGAGAAGGAGCGCCCCGCCCAGCAGGTCGCCGAGATCGGCTATGTGGTCGGCGACGTGAGGGGAAAGACCGCTGTGCTCGTCGACGACATGATCGACACGGCCGGAACCCTGACCGCGGCGGCGCGCACCGTCCGGGACGAAGGCGCCGCGCGCGTGATCGCGTGCGCCACCCACGGGGTGTTCTCGGGCCCCGCGTTCGAGCGTCTGCGCTACGACAACTCGGGCATCGAGCGCATCGTCGTAACCGACACCATCCCGCCGCGCCCCGGCGCGCCCGACAACATCACCGTGCTCTCCACGGCTCAGACCCTGGCCGACTCGATGCGGCGGATCTTCGCCGACGACTCGGTGAGCGAGATCTTCGCCGGGGAGAACCAGCTCTTCTAGCTCCCTGGGCAGCGACGGTGTCAAGGGATCTCAAGCGGGTCTTGATCGGGCTCGCCTCAGTCCTCGTGCTCGCGTTCTTCGCCCAGCAGCTGGTCAGCCCCGGCGAATCCGAGGGCCCGACGTTCTCCGAGTTCCTCGACGAGCTCGAACGGGGCGAGGTCGAAAGCGTGGCGATCGATGCTGGTCGAGGCGAGCTCGAGGTCGTACCCGGCCCCGGTGCGACGGTCGAAGAGCAATACGAGACCGATTACCCGTACGGCTATGACGAGGCGCTCGTCAAGCAGCTGCGGGCAAAGGACGTACCGTTCGAAGTCGACTCAGGCGGCGGGGGCTCTGTGGCTTCGTGGGTCGTCTACCTCCTTCCGCTCGCCATCTTCGGCCTCTTCTGGCGCTGGCTCGCTCGGCGTCTCGCCGAGCTCGCGCCCCGGGATCGGTGAGCGCAGCCGAACGATCCCGCGCGGACCGGTTCCGCGCCGCGATAGCCGAGTGGAACGAGCACGGCATCCAGGCGATCGAGCGCAGGTGGCACGAGGACGCGGTCTGGGAAGAGCCCTCCGGATTCCCCGATGCGGACACGAGGCGCGGGCGTGAGGCCGTCTTCGATCGCATGCGCGACCGCTTCGCGTTCCTGGGCGTGGTCGAGCTCGAGATCGTGGAGGTCGAGGAGATCGGCGATCGCCTCTACTCGGAGATGATCGTCCGCGGCCGCGGAGCGGCCAGCGGCGCCCCGGCGGAGATGCACTCGTTCTGGGTCTACGACTACGCCGAGGACGGCAGGATCATCCGCTGGCGCGAGTTCCTGAGCCGCGAGGAGGCGCTCGCGGCGGTCCGGCAAGCCGAATAGCCGTCCAAGCCGCCCCGGCCCGGCTAGCTCGTGATCACCTGGCGAGTGATCAGCCACTCGCCGTCGGGACTGAGCTCGAGCTCGACCGGAAGATCCCTGCCCTTCGGGACGTCCTCGGTCTTCACGATCACCTCGGCCACCGCGCGCGGGCCGCTGACCCGCACGCTCTCGATCTTGACGTTCAGCTTCGCGTCCTGCTCGTCCGCGGCGCCGACGCGGGCCTCGAGCACCTCGACGCACCCCTTGGGCTCGCCGTGCTTGGTCTCGGTGGCTCCCACCAGCCCGATCGCCCGCGCCACGTCGGGGCTGAACAGGTCGCACACCGTCGCGAAGTCGCGCTCCTCGTAGGCCGCGAAGAACCGCTCCACCGTGTCGGTGACCCTTTCCTCCTCGGTCACGTCGTCGAAGAGCGGTGCCGCGTCGGTCAGCGCCATGATCGCGATCGCGACCCCGACGAGGATCACGACCGCCATCACGCGGCGCCTGATCAGCTCGGCGCGGCTGGACGGCGCCGAGGCGCGCCTGCGGGAGGCCGCCGGCTTTTCGGACGCGGCGTCGCGGCCGTCTGGAGCGCTCTTGCGATCGGGGTCCATCGTCGAGCCAACCTACCGCGTAACAGATGAGTGACTCCACGGCCGCGTGCGCGGGGTCGTGGAATCGCTCATCTAAAGTTGCGCTGCCGTGGATCCGCGCACCCTCGAGTGGTTGCAGCTTCTCGCCCGGGCGCTGCTCTGGGCCGGGGCAATCGTGCTCGTCCTGTCCGTGATCGGCGCGATCCAGATCGCCACCTCCCAAAACGAGCTCGGGATCGCGCCGGAGTTCGAGAGGCAGAGCCGCGGGATCGTCGCGGTCGGCGCGCTGGGGGCGGGGATCACCGCGGCCGGGATCCTCGCCGGCCTCGGGGCGATCCTCCGGCTCATGCTCGACGCGCGCGGCCGGGGCCCCGGCGCTTGAGGCTCATCGGGCACAAGGGCGCCGACGCGATCGAGCCCGGAAACACGCTGCCCAGCTATCGCGCCGCCGTCGAGCTGGGGGTGGACGTGATCGAGCTCGACATCGTTCGTCCCCCCTCGGACTTCGCCGACGGCGACTGGCGGCGCGCCGCGGCAGGCCCGGCGCCGGGCGAGCCGCTGCTCAACGCCCACGACTGGGGCGATGCCCGGCGACGCGATCCGATGACCCTCGCCGAGGTCCTCGACGCCTTCATGGAGGCGCCGCTCGACTCGGTCCAGATCGACCTCGACCTCAAGCTCGCGGGGCGCGAGGACGAGATCGTCGCCGCGCTGCGCGACCGCGGGCTACTCGGAAGGGCGATGGTCTCGACCATGGAGCTGCCCAGCCTCGCCGCGCTGCGCGAGCTCGACGGCGACCTGCGGCTGGGCTGGACCTACCCCAAGGTGGCCCGGGACTGGATGAAGGGCAGGATGGCGCGCGCCGCGGTCGCGGGCGCGCTCCCGCTGATGCGCCGCCGCCTCCCCCGGGTCGCCGCCCGCACCCTCCCGAGTCTCGGCGTCCAGGCGATGTGGGCCTTCCATCCCCTGGTCTCGGCGCGGCTCGCCGCCGCAGCTCAGGACGCGGGCATCGAGCTGATCGCCTGGACCGTTGACGACCTGCGGCGGATGCGCGCCCTCGACCGGATGGGCGTCGACGGCATCTGCACCAACGACCCGCGCCTATTCTCCCGCCTGTGAACGACGCCGCGGCCGTGGAGAAGTTTGCCCCCGGCACGCTGATGGTGCTCGTCGCCATGGGCCTTGGCGTCTTCTTGATCGCCAACGACTTCACGGCCCTCAACGTCGCTCTGCCCGCGATCGAGGAGGACTTCGACGTCGACGTCTCGACCGCGCAGTGGGTGATCAACGCCTACGCGCTCGTCTTCGGAATGGCGATCGTCACCGGCGGCCGCCTCGCCGACATGCTGGGGCGCCGCCGCGTGTTCTTCATCGGAGCTGTGATCTTCGCGGCCTTCTCGGCGCTCGGTGGAGCCGCCCAGAGCGCCGACTGGCTGATCGCCACCCGGGTGGCGATGGGGGTCGGCGCGGCGATGATGTGGCCGGCGATCCTCGGCATGGTCTATGCCGCGCTGCCGGCGTCCCGCGCCGCCCTCGCCGGCGCGTTGGTCCTCGGCATCGCGGGGATCGGCAACGCCGCGGGTCCGTTGATCGGCGGTGCCCTGACCGACGCCTTGACCTGGCGCTGGATCTTCTTCCTCAACGTGCCGATCGCCGTCTTCGCGGTCCTCGTCACAGCGCTGCGCGTCCACCAGACCTCCGAGGTCGAGGAGGAGCACCGCATCGACTACGCGGGGATCGTCTCACTCTCGCTTGGCCTCCTCCTCGTCCTGCTGGCGCTCGACCAGGCGGGCGACTGGGGGTGGGGCGACCCCCGGGTGGTCGGCATGCTCGCCGGCTCGGTGGCGCTGATCGTCGGGTTCGCGTTCATCGAGCCGCGGATGCGAGCGCACGCCCTGATCCGCGCTGACGTGATCCGCAACGTGCCGTTCGCGGCGGCCTGCCTGACCACGCTGATGATGTCCGCGGTCTTCTTCGCCACCGTCCTCTATATCCCGCAGTTCCTCCAGAAGATCCTCGACTGGTCGCCGCTCGGGTCCGGCGCCGGGATGCTGCCGATGCTCGGCCTGTTCGCGGTGATGTCGTTCGTCTCCGGCCGCATGTACGAGCGGATCGGCGCCAAGGCGACGGTCGTCGCGGGGACCGTCTGTCTGGCGGTCGGACCCTTCCTGCTCTCGCTCGTTCCCGAGGACGCCGGCTACGGCTCGTTCGTCCCAGGCCTCGCCGTCACCGGGATCGGGGTCGGGCTCTTCTATCCCTCGGTCACCACGGCGGCGGTGACCGCGCTCGGCGAGGCGCGCTCGAGCCTCGCCGGGGGCCTGATGTACATGTTCCAGATCGCCGGCGGGGCAATCGGCCTCGGGCTGACCACCGCGATCTTCGAGAGCGTCTCCGAGAACGAGGCCGCCGACAAGGCGGCCGCCGCCGGCGCGTCGCTCACCGAATCCCAGAGCAACGTCGTCCACGGCGTGCTGGCCGGCACCGACTCCGGTCAGCGGGCCTTCGACCAGCTCAGCACGGTCGGCGCGGAGCGCGCGCTCGACATCGTCCGCGACTCCTTCGTGGCCGGAATCCACGCCGGATTCCGCGTCGTCGCCGCGATCGCCGTCGCCGGCGTGGTCATCGCCCTGCTGTTCGTCGGGGGACGCCTCGGCGCCGCGAAGCAGTCCGCCGCGGCCGGCGAGGATCCCTAGACCCGGCTCGCGATCCCCGGCGTGCGCCGCACGCCGCGCGACTCGAAGTAGGCCCACTCCTCCTCGCCGAGCTCGGTCGACGGCGGGTCGGCGTAGACCCACTCGCGCATGATCCGGTACCAGTTGCGCTTCGCGCCGAGTTGCGCCAGCACGGCGAGCACGCCGGTCTCCATCCGGCGGCCCATCAGCTCGTCGGCGGGCACGCTCTCGCGTCGCATCAGGTCGTAGTACTCGGAGCGCGGGTCGGAGGTCGACTCGATCACCTTCATCACGCGGCGCGACGAGACCTCGTACTCCCGGTCCTCCATGTACCAGCCGCCGACCACCATCACGTGGTCGAGCAGGCGCTCGGCGTCGAGCTTCGATGGGTTCTTGACGAACCCGAGGTCGTGGAGCGCCTGGCGCAGCGCCTCGGGGTCGCGTCGCGAGGCGGCGTCGACCGCGCGCTGCTCGAGCTCGATCTGCTCGGGGTCGAGCTTCTTCGTCATCCCGAAGTCGAGGAATGCGACCCTGCCGTCGCCCATCAGGATGTAGTTGCCGGGGTGGGCGTCGGCGTTGAAGTGCTGGAGGTGATAGATCGAGCCGAAGCAGAAGCGGAAGACGATCTCCCCGAAGCGGTCGCGCTCGGGCTTCGGCAGCTCCTTGACCTGCTCGAAGCCCAGTCCCTCGACGTACTCGGTGACCAGCGCTCGGCGGCGCGAAAGCCGGCTGATCACCCGCGGCACGTAGATGAACGGATGGTCGCGGTAGGCGCGCGCGAAGTCGCGCTGGTTCTGTGCCTCGTACTCGTAGTCGAGCTCCTCGAGAACGCGCTCGCGCAGCTCCGCCGCGATCGCCTTGGGGTCCAGCCCCGGCGCGATCGCCTTGGCGAGCCGCACCATCGTGCCCATGTTGCGCAGGTCCGCCTCGAGCGCTTCGGCGATTCCCGGGTACTGGATCTTGATCGCCACGCGGCGCCCGTCGGGCAGCGTCGCGCGGTGGACCTGGCCGATCGAGGCGGCCGCGAACGCCTCCGTCTCGATGTCGTCGAACAGCTCGTCGAGGCGCTCCGGGTCGTATTCGTCTTCCAGTACCTTCTCGACCTTGCTCCACGCCATCGGCTCGGCCGAGGTGCGGAGCTTCGCGAGCTGCTCCTGATAGATGGCGCGGTACTCCTCGGGCAGGAAGTCGATGTCCACGAACGACGCGAGCTGGCCGAGCTTCATCGCCGCGCCCTTCATCTCGCTGAGCGTCGAGACGAGCTTCAGCGCCGTTTCCAGATGGCGCGCCTCGAGCCGCTGCTCGGACTTCTCGCTCGAGCGCGCCACGTTCGCGGTCTTGGTGCCCGCATAGCGGGTCGCCTGGACCCCGAGCGCCGAGCCGAGCTTTGCCGAGCGGCGGATCCTGCCCTTGGGGATCTTGTCGTCGGCCACGGGGTGAGGTTATCCCGCGCGCTCGGCCGGCCCGCCGGCATTGCCTAGTCTGGCGAGTGGGACGTTGCTATACGTTGGCCCGGGAGGAGAGGCTCATGGCTCGACGCAAAGAGGTGACCACGAAGGTCGGGGCGCGCTTCGTTCTCGCGTCCCTCGCGGTCATTGCATCAGCGACCGTCCCGGGTTGCGGGGAGGCCCGGAAGGACCCGGCCGAGGTCATTTCCGAGCAGTCCCGGAAGGATCTTCCGGCCCTCCCCGCCGTGACAATCGAGTGCCCTGACGGCTCGGCCGAGTCAACCAAGGAGGAGTGCCGATGGTCGGAGGGAGCTATCGCCGCCGTCGGGGCCGCTCAGACGGGTCGCTAGCCGGCGAGCGCCGCGCGCCGAAAGTGGCGGTGCGTCTCGGCGCCGCGCCGCGCCGCCCACACCTCGGCGTAGCCGTGCGCCGCCAGCAGCGCATCCAGCTCCGCCTCGCTCTTCCCGCGCTCCGCCAGCTCGCCGGGGTGGGTCTCGACGAACAGGTCGCGGATGCGCCCGCTCGCCAGCGCGCCGGCGGCGCCGCGAAGGACCTCGAGCTCGGCGCCCTCGACGTCGAGCTTGAGCACCTGGGGCGCGGCGCTCCCGCCGCCGGCGAACGCGTCCACCGTGACCGCCGGGACCTGGGCGACGCCATCGCCCCGATCGGCGACCACCCTTCCGGTACCCGTCCCCGCCGCGCCGTCGACGCGCAGCCCGACCGTCCCGGGGACCCCCCACACGGCCGCCTCGATCACCGTTAAGTTGGTGAGGCCGTTTAGCTCGGCGTTCTCGGCAAGGCGCGCGGCGTTGGCCGGCTCGGGCTCGAAGGCCAGGCACTCGACCCCCCCGGCCACCGCCACGGGCAGGGTCAGCGTCCCGATGTTCGCCCCGACGTCGAAGAACGTGTCGCCCTCCTGGATCGCAGCCAGCAGGCGGCGCAGCATCCGCCCCTCCTCGGCGGCGAGCGCGCCGAGGCGCTCCTCCTCGCGGCGCTCCGACACGACGAAGCGCAGCGCGTGGCCCCCGATCCGCAGCGTTCGCACCGTCGTGGCGGCCATGGCGTTCAGTATGGGACAGCTATCCTCACCGGTCCATGGCAGCCGCTCGAGACACGCTCCAGGTCGCCTCGCGCGACGCCTTCGGTTCGCGTGAGAGCCGCCGTCTTCGCCGCGGCGGGTTCGTGCTCGGCGTCGTCTACGGCGGCGGCCGCGACGCCCGCCCGTTCCAGGTCGGCGAGCGCGAGATCGCGACCTTCCTGTCGAACGGCCAGACCCTGTTCGACCTCAAGATCGACGGGTCCGCAGCCGTCCCCGTCGTCGTCAAGGAGCAGCAGCACCACCCGGTGCGCGGCCAGCTCCTGCACATCGACTGCCTCGAGGTCAAGCTCGACGAGGCGATCCAGGCCGAGGTCGCGATCGAGGTCCAGGGCTCCGAGGAGGCGCCCGGCGTCACGGAGGGCGGCGTGCTCGAGCACGTCACCCGCGAGGTCACGATCGAGGCGCTGCCGGAGGACATCCCGGAGGTCATCTACGCCGACGTCTCCGAGATGGTTATCGGCGACACGCTTCAGCTCGCCGCGGTCCCGGCGCCCAGCGGGGTCACCTACGTCGCCGACGACCTCGAGGAGGTGACCGTCGCGACCCTCTCTCCGCCTCGCGTCGAGGAGGAGCCCGAGCCCGAGCTCGAGGAGGAGGCCGAGCTGGTCGGCGAGGAGGGCGAGGTGCCCGAGGGCGAGGAGGCCCCCGAGGGCGAGGCCCCGCCGGAGGGCGAGGCTCCCGAGGGCGGCGGCGCCGAGGGCGGTGGCGAGGGCGGCGAAGCCCCCGGTGGGGAGTAGCCGCTGAGCCTCATCGACCGGCTGCGCGGAAGGCAAGCCGGCGCAGAGGAGCGGATCCTGGTCGTGGGCCTCGGCAACCCGGGGCCGCGCTACGACCGCACCAGGCACAACGTCGGCTTCGTGACGCTGGGAGAGCTTGTTCGCCGCTGGGAGCTGCCGCGGGCCCGCGACCGCTTTCGCGGTCGCATCGCCGAGGGGCGGGCGGGGGCCGGCGGCCCGCGGGTGGCGGCGCTCCAGCCGCTGACGTTCATGAACGAGTCGGGGACGTCGGTCGGCCCCGCGCGGGGATCGCTCAAGGTCCCGCTTGAGCGGCTCGTCGTCCTGCACGACGAGATCGACCTGCCGTTCGGCGAGATCCAGGCGCGCCTCGGTGGCGGGCTGGCCGGGCACAACGGACTGCGCAGCGTCGCCGCCGGCGTCGGCGGCCCGGACTTCTGGCGCGTGCGGATCGGCGTCGGGCGCCCCGACTCGACCGATCCCGACGTGGTCTCGGCCTACGTGCTGGGCCGCTTCGCCGAGTCCGAGGGCGAGGTGCGCGATCTGGTCGCCGCCGCGGCCGACGAGGCCGAGCGGCTGATCCGGTCCCTGTCGCAGAGCGAGGCCGCGGCATGAGCGAGCTGACGAGCTACGACGTCGACGAGGCCGGCGTCGCCCTGCTGCGCCTCGACCGTCCGAAGGCGCGCAACGCGATCAACACGGCGATGCTCGAGGAGCTGCTCGCCCACCTCGCGAGCGCCCGCGACGACGAAGCCGTCCGGGTGCTGGTCCTCTCCTCGACCGATCACATGGGCCTGTCGGCGGGGGCCGACATCAGGGAGAAGCTCGACGAGGAGGGAGGAGTGGCGCGCATGGAGCTGTTCTCGCGCCTCTACGACGAGATCACGGCGTTTCCCAAGCCGACCATCGCCGCGTGCCACGGCGACACGATCGGCGGCGGGGCGGAGATCGCGGTCGCCTGCGACATGCGCGTCGGCGGCTCGAACCTGCGGATGCGCTTCCCCGGCGCGGCGCTCGGCGTGCCCGTCGGGCCGGCGCGCCTGGTGACCCTGTGCGGGCTCGCGACCGCCAAGTACCTGCTGCTCAGCTCGCGGATCGTCAGCGCCGACGAGGCGCTGCGCCTCGGCCTCGTCAACCGCGTCGCGCCCGCCGCCGCGACCGAGGACTCGGCGCTCGAGCTCGCCGCCGAGGTCGCCGCGCACCCGGCCGAGGCGGTGGCGCGGCTCAAGGCGATGCTGCACCGCTGGGATGACGTCGAGGAGCGCTCGCGCGACGAGGGCCGCGGCCAGGTCGAGTGGCAGCGCTCGGGGCCCGGGCTGGGGTACAAGCCGTAGCGCTTGTGGGGAGCTTGCTCCAGCGCTACGCTGCAAGCACGTTACGGGGAAGAACATGGGGTTGCGGGACGCGGCGTGCGGGGTCGATGTCGTTCGTCGCGGCGATCGCGATGCTGCTCGTTCTCGCGCCGGCGGCCGGGGCGGTGACGTTCGAGGTCAACAGCACGGCCGACACCGCCGACGTGAGCCTCGACGGCGTCTGCGACGCCGATGCGGGCGCCCCCGTCGTCTGCACGCTGAGGGCCGCGCTCGCCGAGGCCGAGAACACGGTCGCCAGCGATGACATCCGCTTCGACGAGACCGCCGTCATGGGGCAGACCATCACGGTCGTCGCCACGTTTCCGGCGATGACGCGGCCGATCAACCTCAACGGCTGCCTCGATCCCGGCGAGGTCGACGGAGGGAACCCCAACTCCACGCAGCCGTGCGTCGGCCTGCGCTGGGACAACGCCGGAACCGGCCTCGGCACCGCGCTCAACTTCAACGCGGGAGATGCCGACATCGTGATCCGCGGCATCGCCTTCACGCGCTGGAGCGGGGCGATTCGTTTCTCCGATCTGACTGTCGGCCTCAGCTCGCTCGAGGTCCAGAACAACTGGTTCGGGACGCAGCTCGACGGCACCACCCAGGAAGCGAACTCGAGCGCCATTGCCGTCGGCGGGGACAACGCAACGATCGGCGGCGATGAGAACGGAAGCGGCCAGACGGAGCGCAACGTGTTCAGCAACAACACGGGCACCGCGATCCAGATCGCTTCGGCCGACAACGTTCAGGTTCAGGGGAACTACTTCGGCACTACGCCATCGGGGACGGCGGCATCGTCGCCTGGCAACGGCGAGAACATCGAGGTCATCCAAACGCTGGCCCCGATGGACGACGTCCCCAACAACAACACGATCGGCGGCACGGTCACGTCCGGGCAGGCGGCGACCCCGGCGTGCGACGGCGTCTGCAACGTGATCGCCGGCGCCAACGGGGTGACGACGGGGCTCGGCTCAGGCATCGATCTCCAGGGTGAGAGCGCCGTGAGCGAGGCCCCCGCCGGTCAAACCACGATCGCGGGCAACTTCATCGGCCTCGCCGCCAACGGCACCGCGGCGATCGGGAACAGCACCGGAGTCCGCATCGGGACGGCGAGCGACATCACGATCGGGGGCGCCGGCATGGGCGATCCGGCGCGTGACCGCAACTACGTCACGGGAGGAAGCACTGGGATCAGCACCCTCGGCTTCAGCGGCGGAAACAACAACCTGTCGATCCAGAACAACTTCCTCGGCCTGCGCTCCGACGGCACCGCGGCGCTCTCGCCGCCGGCCACGTTGGTCGACCTGGTCGTGCCGGCAGCCGGCTCGCTACCCACGCCGCCGACATTCGCCGGCAATCGGCTCGCCGCCGCAACCGGAGGCCAAGGGCTCATCCTGGGCGGCGGGCATGCGACCGGTCCCCCGACGACCGTCACCGGGAACGTGTTCGGGGTCGGCGTCGGCGGCCAGAACGTGGGCGGCGGGTTCAACCCGGTGCGGATCGTGCAGGCGCAGAACGTTCAGCTCGGTGGTGCGGCCGCGGGGGCCGGGAACACGATCGGGAACTCGACCGGACGCGCGGTCTCGATCGAGGGATCGACCAACATCACGGTCGAGGGCAACTTCATCGGCACAGACGCGACCGACGATCCGCATCCCAACACCGGCGTGGGAATCATGATCGACGAGTTCTTCGGTAGCGCGTCGACCGGGAACGTGATCGGCGGCGACACGGCGGCCCAGGAGAACGTCGTGTCCAACAGCGGCAGCGACGCGATCCGGATCGTCCACGACACGAGTGACAACAACGAGATCAGGCGCAACCATGGGTCCGGAACGGGCGACCTGTTCATCGACCTCAACGACGACGGACCGGGGAACCCGGGCGACGTCAACGGCGGCGTGCAACCGCCTGGGATCGACGTCGCCAACGCCAACGCCGTCAGCGGGACGGCGACGTCGGGATCGAAGGTACGGGTCTTCGCGGCATCCTCGGCTGACGGGCAGGACATCGCCTCATTCCTCGGCGACGTGACGGTCCCGGTGTCGGGCACCTGGACCGTGACCTACGGCTCGCCGCAGGCCGACGGTCAGCGCGTCGTCGCCACGCAGACCGTGCCCTCCAGCGGCACCTCCGAGCTGTCGGGCGTCGCCACCACCGATGCGGTGTTCCCGACTACGACGATCGACGACGGGCCGACAGGGGTCACCAACGACCCGACTCCGACCTTCGCCTATTCGTCGAACGACGCCACCGCCAGCTTCGAGTGCAGCATCGATCAGGGAACGCCGGCCTTCCAGCCCTGCCCGGGAACAGGCACCGGTACGTTCACGCCGCTCACCGGCCTGGCCGACGGTGCCTACACGTTCCGCGTCCGCGCGACCGACCCCAACGCGAACACCGACCAGTCCCCTGACACCCGCGGGTTCACGGTCGACACGGTGTTCCCCGAGACGACGATCGACTCCGGGCCGAGCGGGACCACCAACGACCCGACTCCGACCTTCGCCTATTCGTCGAACGACGCCGCCGCAACCTTCGAATGCAGCATCGATCAGGGAACGCAAGCCTTCCAGCCGTGCCCGGGAACAGGCTCCGGTGCGTTCACGCCGCTCGCCAACCTGGCCGATGGCGCCTACACGTTCCGCGTCCGTGCGACCGACCCCGCCACCAACACGGACCAGTCGCCGGAAACCCGCGGGTTCACCGTCGATACTGCGCCGCCGCCGTCCCCCGCGGGTGACACCGACCCGCCCGAGACGACGATCACCGGCGGCCCCAAGGACAAGACGAAGAAGAAGACCGCGAGCTTCTCGTTCTCGTCCGACGAGCCCGGCTCGACGTTCGAGTGCAAGCTCGACGACGGCGGGTTTGAGTCCTGCGCCTCGCCGCTGACCGAGAAGGTCAAGAAGGGCAAGCACACACTCGAGGTGCGGGCCAGGGACGCGGCCGGCAACGTGGATCCGACCCCGGCCACCGACGACTGGAAGGTCAAGAAGAAGAAGAAGAAGTAGCGCGGGCCACGCTCAGCAGGCGGTCGCAACTGCGAGCGCCCTGCAGACCTCATGCATGCGGGCGGGCGAGAGCGTCGTGATCCGTTCGACGAGCATCGCCTTCGAGACGGTCCGGACGTTGTCGAGGCTGAGCACGCACGGTTGGGGCATCCCGTCCTCCTCGTCAAGCGCCACCTCCGTCGGCAAGTCTCGCAGCGTGGTGGTGGCGAAGGTGACCAGGACGCGGCGGATTCCCGAGATCGCCTCGGGTCGCGTCAGCACGCATGCCGGCCTGCGCCCCGCGGCGGGATGCTCGAACCACCACACCTCCCCGCGGGTCACCACGGCTCCTCGCGGATTGCCTCGATCCCGCTCAATTCCGCCCAGCGCATCTCCTCTTCCGTCTCGGGCACGCGCCTGTAGCCCTCGATGATCCGCCGGTCGATCTCGGCCTCGGCCTCGTCGTGGAGGTGCGCCTCGATCGCCTCGCGGATCAGCGCCGAACGCGACTTGCCGGTGCGTGACGCTTCACGATCGAGAAGCTCCACGAGCTCATCCGTGAGCTGAACCAGCGTCTGCTTGCGCGCCACGACCATATGGTAGTCAAATGGTCAGGCGCCACAGCGTAGAATGCAGGCACGGCCGCGCGTCGAAGCGGCCGCGCCTTCGGCCGGACTGGGTGTCCGGTCGTTCGTCGTGCCATCGGGCCGAGACATCGAAGGAGTGAACCGCCCGGCGTGTCGCTGCGCCCCCTGATCGAGATAGCAACCCGCGACGAGCGCTTCGGCTCGCTGGCGGTGGCTGCGCGCTCCGCGGCCGAGCGGGGCGGGCCGGTCGCGGCTCACATGTCGGCCGGCTCGTGACCGCCGACGACCGCTCGGCGCGCGACATGGCGGGCGAGCTCGGCGCCTACCTGGAGCCGCGGCGGGTGCGCTACTACCCCTCGCGCGGCACGGGGTACGCGTCGCACGTCGCGCCGCCGCCGCACCTCGTCGGGCTGCGGCTCGCGGCGCTCGACTCCCTGGTCGCCGGCGGCGGGTCGAGCCCGCCGCTCGTCGTGGCGAGCGCGGTCGCCCTCGCCGAGGCGGTACCCGACGCCGCGCTTCGGCCCGGGGGGCTCGTTCTGCATCGCGAGGACAGCATCGACCTCGACGACGTCTCCTCGCTGCTCGTCGAGGCCGGCTACGAGCGAACGGACCAGGTCGAGGAGCGCGGCCAGTTCGCGGTGCGCGGCGGGATCCTCGACGTCTTCGGAGCGACCGAGGACCGCGCCGTTCGCGTCGAGCTGTTCGGCGACGAGATCGAATCGCTCCGCTGGTTCTCGACCTTCACCCAGCGCTCGCTCGGCGAAGCCGAGCGCGTCGAGCTCGATCCCGCGGCGGAGCTCGCCGCCGAGCACCGCGAGCTGGCGGAGATCGCGCTCGACGAACCCGACGAGCGCCCCGACGTCGCGGAGCTGCTGCCTCTGGAGAGCTTCGGGGCGGTCCTGGACCTGATCCCGGCCGAGACCGCGATCGTCTCGACGGCCTCCGACGAGATCGCCCAGGCGCTCGCCGATCACTGGGAGGACGTCACCACCGCGATGCACGACGACGACGCGCGACGGCTCTATGTGGAGGTCTCGGGCC
>WNFU01009376.1_pt1 | contig 24501 bp, 23 predicted proteins | sample 5400121 | NCBI WGS metagenome assembly WNFU01 (sample SAMN13153360, study PRJNA577476) | soil metagenome | isolation source: 100 cm soil or saprolite under grassland replicate 1 | place: USA:California | collected 2016-06-15
AGCATATGAGCTGAGTGACCGCTACGGCTTGCGGCCGATTTCGACGACGATGACGGCGGGCCGTTGCTCCATCTGCGGGCCGGCGGAGGCGGAGACGCCGGCGATGATGCCTTCCGACATCAGCGCGGCGGCGAGCAATTGCGCGATCGGGGCGAACTCGTTGGCGCGGCTCGCCGCGACGAAAACGGTCACGCCGGAATTGGGCACGAGCGGCACGCCGGCGGGCGGATCGCCGACGGCAAGGCCTATCGGTGGCACGCGCACCCAGCCGGCGGCGGTCAGCGCCTTGTCGAGCGTCTCCCAGAGCGGCCGCGCATCGTCGGAGCCGGGCGCGACCTGCCCGGCAAATTCCTGGCCGGCGAATTGCCTGAGCTTTGCCGCGACGTGCCGCTGCGCGTCCGTCGTCAACATGCGCGGTGTCTTTATTTTTGCCAACTCGAGCTCGGCCTCGTTCGCGCGCTCGCGCGCTTCCGCCAGCAGCGCAGACTCGCCGAAGCGGGCAAAGGCGAGGCCTGCCAGCAGCACCGCAACGAACAGCAGCGCCAGTGCTTTCCGCAGGGGCCGCTTGCGATCCGCAAACAGCAGGACGGCGACGACGCCGATCACTCCCAGCGCCACCAGCACGTAGCCGCCGTTGCGCCAAAACTCCGGGCTGGCCATTCCGAGGAGGAAGTCGCTCATGCGGGCATCTTTGGGCTGCGGGAGGTCACTTCGGGCGCGCTATGGCCGCTCGTGCCCTCTCCCCGTCGGGGAGAGGGCTACTCGCTCTTGTAAGATGAAGGAATGGGTGAGGGGGTTCAAATCTATCAGCATGGCCGGTAACCCCCTCACCCCTGCCCTCTCCCCAAATGGGGAGAGGGAGCCGACCGAATCTCCCGCGCGTTAAGTCGTCCGCTGCTTCCGTGTATTCCGCGCATTGCGTGGCGCTCGCCGCACGTTGCGCGGCAGCGCGAGGAAGCCGTTGAGCTCGGCGAGCAGCAGCGCGCCGATGTGGAGCTGGGAGAGAAAGACGCCGCTGCGGATCAACCGCACGATCTCCGCGGGTGTCACGAGCTTGACCGTGATGCCCGGCTCCGGCTTGAAGCCGTTCGCGCGCTCGCCCGCCTCGACGAAGAAATTGTGGATGCGGTTGTTGAGGCGTCCGGTGCAGGCGGAGTTCTCGCCCAGCGCGTGCACGGCGCGCGCGGTCAATCCGGTCTCTTCCAGAAGCTCGCGCCGGCAGCCGTCGGCGGGATCCTCGCCGGGATCGACCAGGCCCGCCGGCAGCTCCCAGGCATAGGCCTCGAGCGCGGGGCGGTACTGCCGCACGATCGGAATTTTCCCGCTGCGGGTGAGCGCGACGATCGAGATGTAATCGGGCTGCTCGACCGCATGATAGACCTGCGGCTTGGCCCCGCGCGAAAACTCCACCTCGCGCGCGATGATGCTCACCCACGGCGACACCGCCGTGGTGCGGCGCGAGCGTATGCGCGGCCATTTCATGGGCGCCATCTTAAAGCTCTTTCGGCCGAGCTTGAACTCAGACTTCGTAGCCCGGATGAGCGCCAGCGAAATCCGGGATTCCCGCATGTCGCCATAGCGCGTCGAAGGCGCGCGTAAACGCGCTTAAGGCTCATGCGGGCTACCCCTTCCCGCTTGCGCGGGAATGAACGGAAGAGGGCGTCTCTCTCATCGCCACGGTGCTCGGCGGGCGGCGCAGGAAGGTGGTGGCGAAGGCGTAAAAGTACCAGCGCAGATAAGCCGGCAACCACCGCAACACCTGGAAGCGGGTGCGGCCGTCCTGCCGCTCGATCCACGTCACCGGCACCTCCGCGATGTTCCAGCCCAAGCGATGCGCCTTCACCAACAGCTCGATGCTGTAGCAGAAACCTTCGCTCGACTCGATCGCAATCCGCTCGATGGCGCGGCGCGAGAACAGGCGAAAGCCGTTGCTGGCGTCGGTGGTGGGGAGCCGCGCCACGTGGCGCAAGGTGAAATTGGCGCTGCGCACCAGCACCGCCTTGAGCCAGGGGCAGCCGATCATCGCGCCGCCCGGCATGAAGCGGCTGGGACAGACGATGTCGCAGCCGCCGCGCGCCAGCTCGACCATGCGGTCGACCATGGGCGCGTTGCTGTGGTCGTCGGCGGGAAACATGAGAATGAACGGCGCGGTGCTTTTGGCAAAGCCGGTCATGATCGCGCCGTGCACGCCGCGCCCCGCGTTGCGCACCAGCTCGACGGGAAGGCCGGCGTAGGCCTGCGGATTGGCGCGCAGCGCCGGCAACGTGTCGTCCTCCTCGCGGTCGTAGCAGATGAGCACGTGCGCCGGCGTTTTCACCGCGCGCGCGAGTCCGGCAAGCACCGCCACGATCTGGCGGCCCTCGTTGTACACGGGAATGACGATGTCGAGCTGGGGAGTCATTTCAGGGGGGCGACGAACTCGGTCTGCTCCCTCCCCCGCTTGCGGGGGAGGGGTGGGGAGGGGGGTGTTTGCACACGCGCTATCTTTTTGCATGCCCCCTCCCTGTCCCTCCCCCGCAAGCGGGGGAGGGGAACACACCGAGTGCGCGGTACGATCGGCTGTCAAGCGCCAGCGAGAGTCGTCTAAGGCGCTCCTCAGCATGAGACCTACCCCTTCGCCCCGGCGGTGAGCACGAAGGGGCGCAGCCGCTCCATCGCGGGAAGGCCGAAGATGGCGCTGTCGATGAAGTTGTAGATCGGCAAGACGAGCTGCGCGCGCCGCGAGGCGACGTAGCGATAGGCCAGGCCGGCAAGATAATGCGAGGACACGGTAAAGCCCGCGCGCGCGAAGACGGCGCGCACCTCGCGCGCCAGCACCGGCCGCTCGTTCTCGGTCACGCCGACCGAGCTGTAGAACGGCGACGCGCGGTCGCGGTAGAGCCACATGAACGGATTCATCCGGTTGGGGTCGAAGGCGAGAAAGCGCCCGCCCGGGCGCAGCAGGCGGAAGGTTTCCGCGGCGCAAGGCGAAGGATCGGGGAAGTGGTGCACCACACCGCTCAGCAGCACGCCGTCGAAGCTTGCCGGGGGAAACGGCAGATGCTCGATGTCGCCGGCGACGAATTCGATGTGCGGATGCTTGCGGCGGCCGACTTCGAGCAATTTCGCGCTGATGTCGAGGCCGACGCAGTCGTAGCCGGCCTGCGCGAGCAGCGCGGTGAAGGTACCGGAGCCGCAGCCGAGATCAATGACGCGCGCGCCGCGCGGCAGGGCGGTGAGCTTCACGAAGGCGTTGACGATGCGCGCATTCCCCTCCGGCGTGAACACGTCGTAATCGTCCGCGGCGGCGTGGCCGTCGAAGAACTCAATTTCTTTCTGCTTGTCTTGTGTCGGGGCGGTCATGATTTCGTATGGCCCGAGACGTCGCGGGAATTCACCCGTCCGTCGGGTTGCGTAGGCAGCGTTTCCTCGTTCGAGCCATTGACCGCGAGTGTCTCACATGCCGGTGCGGCAAACTCGGTCTGCTCCCTCCCCCGCTTGCGGGGGAGGGTTGGGGAGGGGGCGTTGCACGGATCTCTCGCGTGTGCCCCCTCCCTGTCCCTCCCCCGCAGGCGGGGGAGGGACGCTGTGGCACCGTTCGTTTTAGCGGCACGATCGCATCGGAAGCCAGGTTAATCCACGCTGATGCCGGCGGCCTTGATCGGCGCGGCCCATTTCTCGATCTCGCGTTCGACGAATTTTTGCAGGTATTCCGGCGAGCGCCGCTCGGGCGGAACCAGCGTCACGCCGAGCTCCTGCATGCGCTCCGCCAGCGCCGGCGCGTCCATCATTTGCACCGTCGCCGCGTTGAGCTTCTTGACGATGTCGGCGGGCGTGCCCTTAGGCAGGAAAAAGCCGTTCCAGGTGATCGCTTCGAAATCGGTGAGGCCCTGCTCGTGCGCGGTCGGCAGGTTGGGCATGAGCGGGGTGCGCTCGCGCGCGAGCAGCGCGATGCCTTTGAGCGTATTGCTCTGAATCTGCGGCAGCGCGCCGGCGCTGTTGGAGCACATGTAATGCACCTGTCCGGCGATGAGATCCGCCATCACCGGCCCGCCGCCGCGGTAGGGAACATGGGTGATCTCGATGCCGGCCGCGCTATTGAGCAGCGCGCAGCCGAGATGCGTGGTCGAGCCAACGCCGGCCGAGCCGTATTGCAGCTTCGCCGCGTTCGCCTTCACATAGGCGATGAAGTCCTGCAGCGTATCGGGGGGAAAATCCTTGCGCGTGAGCAGCACCATCGGCTGCTCGGCGATGAGCGCCACTGGCGCGAAATCGGTGACGGCGTTGTATGGCAGCTTCTTGTACAGCGTCGAATTGTAGGCGTGCGTGCCGACGGTGCCGAACAGGATCGTGTAGCCGTCGGGCGCTGCCTTGGCGACGCGGTTGGCGCCGACGATGCCGGCCGCCGCGCCGATGTTCTCGACGATCACCTGCTGACCCAAAATCTGGGTGAGGTGCGGGGAGAACACGCGCGCCATGACGTCGAACGCGCCGCCGGCGGCGAACGGCACGACGATGGTCACCGGCCGCGTCGGCCAGTCCTGCGCCGGCGCCGGCGCGGCGGCCGCGAGCAGGGTCGCGATGGCGGCAATGATTCTGATCAGAGGCATGAATGCTCCTTCATTCGCATGTTCGTCAGCTCGCGCGGCGCACTCAGTCTGCACCCTCCCCCGCTTGCGGGGGAGGGGTGGGGAGGGGGTGAGGTTGCACGCATGAATCTTTTTGCATGCCCCCTCCCTGTCCCTCCCCCGCAAGCGGGGGAGGGGACCGCACCGAGTACGCGGCGCTAACGTACGCCTCACCAACGCGGTCACTTTCCGGAGGCAGCATAAGCGCCGCGGTCAGGCGTGCGTTGCGACGGCGACTTTGGCCGCGGTTGCCGGAAAATACGCGGCGAGCCAGCCACGCAACAGATCCCAGACGCGCCTATTGCCCTCGCCGAACATGAAGTGATCGGCGTCGCTGATGAGATACAGCTCGCTCGGCTGGCCGGCACGCTTGAACAGCTCGATCGACTGCTCGGTGGGGGTGACGGAATCGTTGGCGGCGTGCAGCAGCAGAAGCGGTCGCGGCGCGATGCGGCCGACCACGTCGTCGGCGCGAAAATCGAACATGCTCTGCGCGGTCTCCGCCGGAAAAGATTCGACGGACTTGCTGGCGAGGTTGCTGCGCAGATGCGGCGGGATCGGCACGATGTCGTAGCGCGGCACCATCAGCGATTTGCCGGTGCGGGCGTGGTGCTCGCGGCCCTCCTTGAGCATGGCGGTGAAGCGCGCCCAGGCCTGCGGGCTCTTGTGCTGGCCGCGAAACTTGCGCACGCCGTCGCCCCAGCCGCCGTTGGAGATGACGGCGGCGACGCGTTGATCGACGCCGCCGGTGTAGATCGCGACCGCCCCGCCGAAGCTCGATCCGATCAGGCCGATGCGTTGCGGATCGACCGCGCGATGCTGGGCGAGAAAGGTAAGCGCATTGCGCGTGTCCTCGACCTGCTCGAGACAGATCACGCGGCCGAATTCGCCCTCGCTCTCGCCGCAGCCGCGCATGTCGAAGCGCAGCACCACGTAGCCCAAGTCGCTCAGCACCTTGGTCGGCTGCATGGTATTCGACGAGGTTTTGTTGCTACCGAAGCCGTGCAGCACCAAAAATGCGCCGCGCCGCTCCGATGGCTTGAGCCCGCGCGGCACATGCACCACCCCGGAGAGCTTGAGCCCGGCGGAGGGGAAGGTGACGGCTTGTTCGGTCATCGGCATTGCCCTCCATCGCGCGTGTCCCGGGCGCAGCGCAGCACGAAGCGCAGCGAAGTGGTGCGATGCAGACACCGATCTCGGGTTCACCCGAGATCGGCGACCAAATGTGCGCAAGTCGGGCAAGCCCAACTTGCGTGGACCGTCACGGCCGTGGCGGTCCCGGATCAGCGGTGCACCGCTTCGCGCTGCACCGCATCCGGGACACCGGGAATTCTTTCAGACTCAAGCGTGCTGCCCCGGTGCTCTGAATATATTTTATCGAAGCGACCCGGCCCGCGTCACCCGCCTTTCGGCTTGCCCAGGCCGAACTCGCTCCAGCGGGCATAGGCCTTGTCGATGTCGGCCTTCTCCGGCCAGACCGTGGGCGGAAAGCGGGCGCCGCCGAGGTCCGGGTCGGGGTCGTAGTCGAGGTTCATGGTGGCGTCGATCAGCACCCGGTTCCACTTGCCGGTGCCGAACAGCGTGGGATTGCGGTCGCGCTTGCGCACCGAAGGGTCTATCCCCATGCCGAAGGTTGCGGGCATGATGACGACGTCGTTCTCGCCCGCATTCACCCGATGCGCGACCGCCCAGTCCACCGCCGCATAGTCGTGGATGTCGATGTCGTCGTCGACCACCGTGACGTGCTTGTAGCGCACGTGTGCGGCCGACGAACCCCAGACCGCGTTGGCGGCCTGCTTGGCCTGGTTGCGATAGCTCTGCTTCATCTGGATCAGAAGATTGATGCCGGCATGCACCGGCGGGCACCACACGTCGGTGATGCCCGGCACGCCGGCGCGATCGAGCACGTTCCAGGCGGTGGCCGCGCGCATGATCGATGAGCACACCGCGTTCTCGGAATAGCTGCCGGGCATCGAGCCTTCGATGGTGCCGCGCAGAATCGGATCGTTGCGGTGGGTGATGCAGGTCACGCGGATCGTCGGCTTGGGCGATCGGTCGCCGGCGAGGTAACCGGTGAACTCGGCGTAGGGGCCTTCCATGGTGTAGGTCGCGGGATCGAGCCCGAGGTAGCCTTCGATCACGATCTCGGCCGCTGCCGGCACGTAAAGGTCGACGGTCTCGCATTTCACCAGCTCGACCGGCGCGCCGCGGATGGCGCCCATCACGTCGTACTCGCACACGCCCTTGGGCACCGGCGCTCCCGCGCAGAAGCCGAGCGACGGCTCCCAGCCGATCGCCACCGCGATCGGCATCTCGGCGCTGCCGCCCTGCTGCCAGGCGGTGACGTGGTGGCCGATATGCTGCGCGCGCCACATCAGGATCGGAATGCGGTCATGGCCGGCAACCATGCCGCGATAGATGCCGACATTCATGATTCCCGTTTCGGGATCCTTGGTGACGCAGCCGCCGTAGGTGAGGAGATAGCGCCCGCCGTCGAGCCGGTTCCAATGCGGCGCGGGAAACTCGTAGAGATCGATGTCGGCGCCCTTGAGGATGTTCTCCTTCACTGGCCCGCTGGCGACGATCTTCGGCGCGATGCTGCCGGTGAGGATAGTGCGGCCGATCTTGACCAGCTCGCGCGGATGCGTGTCGGGCGGCATCCCCAGCATCATGGCGATGCGGCGATAATTGTTGAGCGCGGAGCCGAAGATGCGGCGGCAGCGGCTCGCCTCGAGCGCGGCGATCCAGCCGCGCAGATCGCCGAAGGCGACGGGCTTGCGTTCGACGGACATAGCCTCGGGTCGAGCTTGGAACATGCGTCACACCAACTCAATTGTCGTCCCCGCGCAAGCGGAGACCCATATTCCAGAGGCGGTGGTTATGGGTCCCCGCTTTCGCGGGGACGACAGGCAATTTGCTGTCGGACCAATCGAGCATGACGCTATATCACTGTGCGACCTGCCCCCGCTACGCGGGGTTTTTGCGCTTGCGCGCGGCGAGCTTGACCGCGTTGACGATCTCCGGATAGGCGCCGCAGCGGCAGAGATTGCCCGAGAGGTAGTGCCGGATCTGATCCTCATCCGGATCGGGATGCGCATCGAGCAGCTGGGTCGTCATCAGCATGAAGCCAGGCGTGCAGTAGCCGCACTGGAACGCGCCGGCCTCGATGAAGGCCTCTTGCACCGGATTGAGGGCCTGCGTGCGCGGGTCTGCGAGCGACTCGACGGTGCGCACCTCGGCGCCGTCGACGAAGGCCGCCAAATAGAGGCAGCCCGACACGGCCGCGCCGTTCACCAGCACGGTGCAGCAGCCGCACATGCCTTGCCCGCAGCTTTCGCGCGCGCCCATCAGATTGAACTCGCGCTGCAACACCTCGACGAGATTGTGATGCGGCTTGATCTCGGCCGCGACCGTCTCGCCGTTGAGGGTGAAGCTGATGGTGCGCGTCATGCGTCGTCCTCGAGCGGCGTGTTCGCTTTGGCGCGCAGCGCCCGGAAGATGGCCTCGGGGGTGAGCGGAAGGTCGGTCAAACGCACGCCGCAGGCGTCCTCGATGGCGTTGGCGATCGCCGGCGACACGCAGAACGTCGCAGTCTCGCCCACGCCCTTGGCCCCGAATGGCCCGCTCGACAAATACGACTCGACGGCCTCGTTCTCCATCACCTGCGGCACGTCGAGGATCGCCGGAATCTTGTAGTCGGCGAGCGAGGCGTTGGTCACCTGCCCGGCATCGATGTGCATCTTTTCGAACATGGTGAAGCCGAGCTGCATCAGCACGGCGCCGGAGATCTGCGTCTCGACGATCTTCGGGTTCACGGGCCGCCCGCAGTCGACGGCGGTGATGAGCCGCGCGATGCGCACGTGGCCGGTCTCGGTGTCGACCTCGACCTCGGCGCCGGAGGCGGCGCACATCCAGAACGGCGTGACATTATTGGTGAGACCGGTGGCCGGATCGGGCGGCACGTAGTCCGGCTTGTACGTGCCGGTGCCGACGATATTGCCGGCCTGCATGCCGAACTTCTTCTTGAACAGATCGGGCAGCGGAATGTTGCTGCCCTCGGGCTCGCCCACGTCGCGCGCCATCGCCTTGATCTTCTCGCGCGCTTCCTGCGCGGCAAGGCGCACCGCGTGACCCATATGATAGAGGGAGCGCGAGCCGAGCGTGCCCATGTCATAGGGCGTCACATCGGTGTCGCGCGGCACAATCCGCACGCTCTCCGCCGGAATATCGAGCACCTCGCCGACGATCTGCGCCATGGCGGTGTCGGAGCCCTGGCCCATGTCGACGGTGCCGCAATAGAGCGTGGTGCTGCCGTCGCCGGCGATGGTGAGGTTGGCGACCGAGGTGGTCGGCGAGATTACCGCCTTGATTGCGAAGGCGATGCCGCGGCCGCGGCGCAGCGCGCCGCTGCCGCGCTCGAGCGGCTTGCCCCAATTCAGGCGTTCGGCCACGTGCTCGAGCACGGCCTCGAGCTTGGTCTCGCGCACGATCTGGCCGGTGGCCTGCGGGCGTCCGTCGCGCAGGAGATTCTTGCGGCGGAATTCGAGCGGATCGAGCTTGAGCGCGCGCGCGATCATGTCGGTGTGGCTCTCGTAGGCCCAGACCAGTTGCGGAATGCCGAAGCCGCGCAGTGCGCCCGACGGCGGCACGTTGGTGTAGAGTGCGTAGGAATCGACCCAGACGTTGTCGATGTCGTAGGGCCCGGAGGCGGTGAAGCCGGACTTCTGCGTCACGCGCGGGCCGACATCGGCATAGGCGCCGCCGTTCCAGTACACCTCGCATTTGCGCGCGGTGATGCGTCCGCTCTTGTCGACGCCGGTCTTGATGCGGAACGTGCTGGGGTGGCGGGTGATGGTGTAGAACTGCTCCTCCATGGTGAGCGCGACCTTCACCGGCCGGCGCACGATCATGGAGAGCGCCGTCGCGAGCGCTTCCATCTTGATGTAGAGCTTCGCGCCGAAGCCGCCGCCGAGATACGGCACCTTGATGCGCACGCGGTTCTCCGGCCAGCCGAGCAGCCGCGCGATCTCGGTACGCACGAACGAGGGGCCCTGGGAGCCGGTGTAGAGGGTGACGCCGCGCTCGTTCCAATCGGCGATCGATGCGAACGGCTCGAGTGGAAGGTGCAGCACCTTCTGCGTGTGGAAGGTGTGCTCGAACACGTGCGCCGCCTCGGCAAATGCCTTGTCCACGTCGCCGCGGCGCAGCTTGAAGTCGAGGGCGATGTTGGTGCCCTTGCGGCCCTTGAGGTGCTTGAGGTCGGCGAACGTGCCGGCGGGCTTGAGCTCCTCGTGCACCACCGTCTTGTTGTCCGCGGCCTCGACCTCGTCGAAGACCGCCGGCAGCTCTTCGTACTGCGCGACGATGAGCTGCGCCGCTTCCTCAGCGACGTGCGGATCGGCGGCGAGCACAACCGCGACCGGCTCGCCGACAAAATGCACCTTGTCGATCGCCAGGATCGGCTGGTCGTGGAAGGCCGGACCGTAATAGGGCGAGGGAATCACCTTGCGCACGTCCTCGGCCGTGATCACGCGAGAAACGCCGGGCACCTTCGTTGCCGCGCTGGTGTCGATCGATTTGATGCGGCCGTGGGCGACGGTGCTGCGGAAGATCTTGGCGTGCAGCATGCCGGGAAGGCGCATGGTGTGGGTGTATTCGGCGCGCCCGGTGACCTTGTCGCGCGCCTCGAGCCGCGGCAGCGAGCGGCCGATCTGACCGCCGACTTTCGCGCCCATCGGGACGCCGACCTGACCGCTGGTGCTCGTTGCCATGGGCGGATTACTCCGTTCTCAACTGTCGAGCGCCTGGCGCAGCGCCCGGCCGACATAGACGCGGGTGAGCTCGCGTTTGTAGGCGGCGGAGCCGCGCACGTCCGAGATGCACTCGGCTTCCTCGGCCGCGGCCTCGCCGGCACGCGCGAGCACCTTCTCGTCGATCGTTGCGCCGGCAAGCAATCGCTCCACGCCGGTGAGACGCGTCGCCTTCTCGGTCGCAGCGCTGATGACGACGCGCGCGGATTTGACCGCCTTGCCTTCGGCCTCGAGCGCGACGGCAACCCCGAGTGCGGGCCAGTCCTCGGCCGAGCCGGTGGTGACCTTGAGATAGGCCGCGCGCGCACGGCCTTGCGGCGGGATGCGCAGCTCACTGATCAGCTCGTTCTTCGCCAGCACCGTTTCGAAATAGCCGGCGAAGAGGTCTTCGACGGCGATCGTGCGTTCGGCGGGCTTAGCGCCATTGGGGCCGGCGCAATAAGGATCGGCGGCAAGTCCATATGCGGGTCGCCGTGCGCGAGATTACCGCCGATGGTCGCCACGTTGCGCACGCGGATGTTGGAGAGGCGCCGCATGGCGCGCGGGATCACCGGCACAGCGCGCGCAACCTCGGGCGAGCGCTCGACCAGCGCCAGCGGCGTCATGGCGCCGATGATGAGCGCGCCGTCCTTTTCGGTTGCGATACGCGAATTGAGCGCAGCGAGCTTGCGCAAGCTGACGAGCCGCGTCGGGCGGAATACGCCCGCCTTCATCATCAGCATCAGCGCGGTGCCGCCGGCGATCGGCCGCACCGTCGCATCCTCGGCATCGAGGAGCGAAATCGCTTCGCCCAGCGACGCGGGTTCGACGAGCTCGAACGGAATCATGTCGCGGTCTCTGACTTGGAATCAGCGAATGCCGCGCGCATGCGCTCGGCGAAGCGCCGTTCCATCTCTTTGGCCTTGGCGCGCAGCACCGGCTGGCCGAGGCTGCCCAGCTTGCCGGTGAGCGCGGCGTCGACCTCGTAGCTCACTTTGGTTCCGCCGTCGTCCTCGGTGAGCCGCGTCAGCGAGCGCGCGGTGAGCCGTCCGACGATGCCGAGCGGCGTGCCCTCGATCTTGGCCTCGATCTCGCGCGGCGGATCGGCGCGGGCCACCTCGACCGTGACGTTGAACTTGAATTTGAGGTACGCGACCTTGGCGTCGAGCACCGCGGTGTAATGGTCGCCGTCGATTTCGCGCAAATCCTGCACGCCCTCGACGCACGAGGCGAAAAAGCGCGCGTCGCGCAGTTTCGCGAATACGGCCGCGCGTGGCGCGTTGAGCGAAATGTCGCCGGTGAACTTCATGCTGACATCACCGGCGCGGCTCGCGCGCCCTCAGGTCTGGCGAAGGGTGTGGCACGTAAATGAGCCCCGGCGGAGCGGCCCAAAGGACGGACGACGGATGGGATTTAGGACCGCGGCGGAATAGTTGCGCATCGGCTGGACGAGGTCAAAAGTCGCCGCGGCGGATCAATTTCGGGTCGTCAGCCGCCCTTCGATCAAGCAGCGGTTGCATCACAGTCCAATGCGAGCGATTTTTATTGTCGTTAAGGTGGTATTTTACCACAAGTTCCAGGAACGGATTGGCGACTTCGGAGTTGTACGGCCGCTTGACGGACGTGTGAGGAGAAGTCGGAGAGGGTCGCCATGTGGATTTCGTTGTTTACGCTCGCGTGTGGGGCTGCCGTTTGTTTGAGTGTGGCAGCGATTGTGATGGAGCGCGGGTGGCAGCGAGCCCTGCGCCAGTAGCGGCGCGAACATGGCGGGACCTGAGCCGCGGGCGGCCCCGGGCCGCCCGCGTTCATTTTGCGGGCGGCTTTCCACGTCCTAGCGCGATCGGTAGTAGCCGCGGCCGCGATTGTCCTTTTGCCCAAATTATCGTCTCTTAAGCGAGCAGCACCTGCTGCCGCGGCACGTGCCCTCGCCCCGCTTGCGGGGAGAGGGCACAATGGTATTGCCATGATCTGAAAAGTGGGTGAGGGGCGTGATCGCGAAGAGCCCCTCGCCCCAGCCCTCTCCCGGCTGCGCTTCGCTTGCGGGGAGAGGGAGTAGACCGAGCCAGTATTCATCGCGCGTTGCGGGCCGCGCGCCCATTGGAACCGGCGGAAAAGCCATGTCCTCGTCTCTGCTGATGACGCGGCGCTTCGCGCCCCTGTTCTGGACCCAGTTTTTTTCGGCCTTCAGCGATAACTTCCTCAAGAACGCGCTCGTCTTTCTCATCCTGTTCCACATCGGCGGGACGGATGCCGAGGCGCTCATCACGCTCGCCGCGGCGGTCTTCATCGCGCCGTACTTCTTCCTTTCCGCGCTCGGCGGCGAGCTCGCCGACCGCTACGACAAAGCGGTGGTGGCGCGGCGGCTCAAGTTCTGCGAAATCGGCATTGCGTTCATTGCAGTCATCGGGTTCGGCCTGCATTCGGTGCCGTTGCTGTTCGTCGCGCTATTTCTCTTCGGCGTGATCGCCGCGCTGTTTGGGCCGATCAAGTACGGCATCCTTCCCGACCATCTCGCCCGCTCCGAGCTTCCCGCCGGCAACGCGCTGGTGGAGGGCGCAACCTTCATCGCCATCCTGCTCGGAACCATCGTCGGCGGCATCGCCGCCAAGGACGGCGGCGACCCCGCGCATTTCGCCTTCCTCATGATCGTGTTCTCGTTGCTGTGCTGGGGCGCGAGCCTGTTCATTCCACGCACCGGTCAAGCTGCCCCCGATCTCAAGGTGCAGGCGAACGTCCTGCGCTCGACCATCGGGCTGCTGAACTTTCTGCGCGAAGATTGGCGGCTGTGGTGGGGCGCGCTGGTGACGAGCTGGTTCTGGCTGGTCGGCGCGGTCTCGCTGTCGCTGATGCCGCCGCTGGTGAAGAACGTGCTCGGTGGCAACGAGGAGGTGGTGACTGCCTGCCTTGCGATCTTTTCGATTTTCATCGCCGTCGGCTCCGGGCTTGCCGCATGGCTCGCAGCCGGGCGAATCATTCTGTTGCCGACGGTGATCGGCGCCGTGCTGCTGGGCCTGTTCGCCATCGATCTCGGCTTCTCGACGCTCGGTGTTTCGCCGATTCCCGGGCTTGATGGCTATCTCGCCGTTTTTACGAGCGGGCGCGGCATCCGATTGGCGATCGATCTTGCCGGGCTCGCTGTCGCCGGCGGCCTCTTCATCGTGCCGACCTTCGCCGCGGTGCAGGCCTGGGCCGGCGCCGATCGCCGCGCCCGCGTGGTGGCCGCCGTCAACGTGCTCAACGCGGCGTTGATGGTGGGGAGCACGGTGGTCGTGGCGCTGCTGCAAACGGCCGGCATGACCACGTCGCAGCTCTTCCTCCTGCTCGGCGCGGCGAGCCTCCTGGTCGCAGTCGCGGTGGGCCGCACCATGCCCGCAAGCGCGCTCAGCGATGCGCTCTCGATCATTTATCGGGCGCTATTCCGGATGGAGGTCAAAGGCATCGACAATCTCAACAAGACCGGCCCCAATCGGATCATCGCGCTCAACCATGTGAGCTTCCTCGACGCCGGCTTGGCCCTGTCGCTGCTCAACAACAAGCCGGTGTTCGCCATCGATGTCGGCATCGCCAAGCTGTGGTGGGTGCGCCCATTCGTGAAGCTGACCAACGCGATGCAGCTCGATCCGCTCAAACCGATGGCGGTGCGCTCGCTGATCGAGGCGGTCAAGGCGGGCAATCCCCTCATCATCTTTCCGGAGGGGCGGATCACCGTCACCGGCAGCCTGATGAAGGTCTATGACGGCGCCGCCTTGGTCGCGGACAAATCGAATGCCGAGATCGTGCCCGTGCGCATCGAGGGCCTCGAGCAGACCCCGTTCAGCCGGCTCAAGCCCAGTCAGGTACGCCGGCGCTGGTTTCCCAAGGCGAGGGTAACGATACTCGAGCCGGTCAAGCTCACCGTCGACCCCGAGTTCAAAGGGCGCAAGCGCCGGCTCGCCGCCGGCGCCGCGCTCTACGGCATCATGTCCGATCTCGTGTTCCGCACCACCTCGACCGACCGCACCATGGTCGAGGCGATCATCCAAGCCGCGGAGACTCACGGGCGCGGCCGCATCGCGATCGAAGACCCGGTGACAGGTACGCTCTCATACAAACGGCTGCTCGTCGGCGCCGCCATCCTCGGCGCCAAGCTCATGCCGATGGCGCCGGAGGGGCGCGCGATCGGCGTCATGCTGCCGAACGCAAATGGCGCCGTCGTTACCATCCTGGGCCTCATGACGGCGGGCCGCGTGCCGGCCATGATCAACTTTACGGCCGGCGCGGCAAACATCCTGGCCGCGTGCAAGGCGGCACAAATCGACACCATCCTGTCGTCGCGCGTCTTCATTGAGAAGGCTCGACTCGCCAATGTGGTCGCCGCGATCGAACAGGCGGTCAAGATCGTCTATCTCGAGGACATTCGCGCCGGCATCACGCTCGCGGACAAGATCCGCGGCCTCATCAACGCCAACAGGCCGCTAGTCGAGCGCAAGCCCGATGATTGGGCCGCGATCCTGTTCACCTCAGGCTCGGAGGGCGTGCCGAAAGGCGTCGTGCTCTCCCACCGCAACATGCTGGCGAACGCGGCGCAGGCCGCAGCCCGTATCGATTTCAGCCGCGAGGACAAAGTCTTCAACGTGCTGCCGGTGTTCCATGCATTCGGGCTCATCGTCGGCGTCATGCTACCGCTGGTCTTCGGCGTGCGCGTCTATCTCTATCCCTCGCCACTGCACTACCGCACCGTGGCGGAGCTGATCTATGGGGTGAACGCCACCATCATGTTCGGCACCGACACCTTCCTCGTGGGATACGCGCGGGTGGCGCACCCTTACGATTTCCGCTCGCTGCGCTACATCCTCGCCGGCGCCGAGCCGGTCAAGGAGACCACGCGGCGCATGTATATGGAGAAGTTCGGCCTGCGCATTCTCGAAGGCTACGGCGTCACCGAGACCGCGCCGGCCCTCGCCTTGAACACGCCGATGTTCAATAAGTTCGGCACCGTTGGGCGCATCCTGCCCGGCATGGAGGCGCGCCTGGAGAAGGTCGAAGGCGTGGAGGAAGGCGGTCGCCTCTATGTGCGTGGACCGAACGTGATGCTCGGCTATCTGAAGGTCGACAATCCCGGCGTGCTCGAACGGCCGCCCGAAGGCTGGCACGACACCGGCGACATCGTAACCATCGACGAGCAGGGCTTCCTCACCATCCAAGGCCGCGCCCGGCGATTCGCCAAAGTCGGCGGCGAGATGATTTCGCTCGCCGCGGTCGAGGCGGTGGCCTCGGACCTGTGGCCAAATGCGCTCTCCGCGGTCGTGGCCGTGCCCGATCCGCGCAAGGGCGAGCGGCTCATTCTGCTCACGCAGCAGAAGGGCGCCACGCGATCCGAATTTCAGAGCTTCGCCCGCTCAAAGCATGCCTCCGATCTCATGCTCCCCGCCGAGGTATGGGTGCTCGATAAGCTTCCCGTGCTCGGCACCGGCAAGGTCGACATGATGGCGGTGGGCAAGCTCGTCGAGGAGCGGCTTGCGGCGAAGCCGGACACCATGGCGCGCGCGAGCGCATGACCGAGCGCGATTGGCCGCCGCTGCCGCCGCGGCTCAAGCCGATCGTGGATGCCGAATATCCGCGCTTCAGCGCCGCCGAGATGGCGCGCCGCCGCGCGGCGGTCGAGGCGGCGCTCGCCGAAGCGCAGTGCGACCATCTCGTGTTCTACGGGGTGAACCGCGCCGGCTCCGCGGTGCAGTGGCTCACGCAATGGCCGGTGACGGTCGAGGCGGTCGGCGTGCTCACGCCGGGCGAGCGCGACGCGCTGTTCGTGCAATGGATCAACCATGCGCCGCTGGCGAAGCGGCTCGCGACGGACGCCGACGTCGCCTGGGGCGGCGAATCGTCCATCCGCGCCGCCATCGCGGTGCTGGAGAAGCGCGGCGCGCGCGAGAATCGCGTCGCCGTCATCGGGCCGATGGGTTTCGCCCAGCATGCCGCGCTCGCGGCGCGTTTCGGCAAGATTGCCGACCTCAACCGCGCCTATGTGCGGCTGCGGCGCGTGAAGTCGCCGGAGGAAATCGAGTGGCTGCGCATCGGCGCCTGGCTGAGCGATCGCGGCATGGCGGGGCTGCGCGACGGTCTCGCCGTGGGTCTGACCGAGCGTGCCCTCGGCGACCTGATCGAGCGCGCCTATACGCGTGAAGGCGGCACTAATGTCATCCATTTCATCGGCGCGACCTCCATGCACGATCCGCAGCTCGGCGTGCCGGCGCAGTTTCCCTCGACGCGGCGGGTGGCGAAAGGCGACATCGTGTTCGCGGAGATCAGCGCGGCATTCTGGGATCATTCCGGCCAGGTGCTGCGCAGCTTCGCAGTCGGCGAGGAGCCGCCGCCGCTCTATCGCGCGCTACACGGCGCTGCCGATGCAGCCTTCGACGCGGTCGCCGCGGTGCTCAAATCGGGCGCGACGCCGGCGCAAGTGATCGAGGCCGCCGGCGTCATCGAAGACGCGGGCTTCACCATCATCGACGATCTCCTGCACGGGTATGGCGGCGGCTATTTCCCGCCGATCCTCGGCAGCAGGAGCCGCCCCGCCGGGCCCATTCCGACGGAGCCGTTCGAGGCGGGCATGACGGTCGTGGTGCAGCCCAACGTGGTCACGCGCGACGGCAAGGCGGGGGTGCAGACCGGCGAGCTGTTGCTGATTACGGATGCCGGCGTCGAGCGGCTGCATTCATTCCCGCGCGGATTTGCGCAGGCGTGACGTTGGTGCGCATCGATGCGATAGCTTGGCTGTGGCTAACGTGTCCCGGATGCGGTGCAGCGCGAAGCTATTGCGGAGCGGTGCACCGCTGATCCGGGATCGTCACGGGTCGTAAGGGTCCCGGGTCTGCAGCGCGCCACTCGCTGCGCTCGCGCTGCGCTGCGCCCGGGACACATGATATGAGCGAAGCCGCGCTCCGGTCCTTCCCGTCACTCCGCCGCCTGGGACTTCACGGTTTTCTTCACCCAATAGTCGGGTGCCTGCTTCGAGCGCGCGAGCGCGTCCGCGGTCTCGAAGCCCGGCGCCATCGACGCATCGGTGCCGGCGAGAATCTGATGGTGCTCGATGCCGATCGTGCGCAGCCAGCGCTGCTGGCCCATGGTCAGCGCGATGAAATAGCCGATCTCGACCAGTTCCGGCTCGCTGAAGTGCTTGTGCAGCCGCCCCCAGAATTTGTCGTCGACCGGCAAATCCCAGGTGATCGCCTCGGCATAGGCGAGCGCCGCCTTGTGCCGCTCGTCGTAGCGGCTCGAGCTCTCGAAATCGATGAGATCGCGGTAGTCGTCCTCGACGATGCCCTGCTTCGCCGCCTTGATCGAGCGCTGGTTGCCGCAGAACTCGCACAAGACCGAACGCGACACGTAGATGCGGCAGAGCTCCTTGATGCCGTGATCGGCCACCCCGTTCTTGAACACGTCGCGCCAGGAATTGGCGAAGGACCAGAACACGGCCGGCACGTGGGCGCGGATCGCCTGGCTTTCCGGCCGCGGCGTGCCTTCGCGGGCGCAGCGGTCGAACTCCGCGCGCATGGCCGCATCCGTGACGGTGGCGGGATTGACGTAGCTGATCCATGGCTTCGACATCATGTGCTCTCCGTTTGTCCTGCGGTCTCATAGATAGGACGGATACTCTTTATTCACCATGTCCCGGAAGGTGCTTCGGATGGTGCCACATGGTCACAGTGCGATGAACCCGAGCCACGCTCGGTACGCGCAACTGACCCTCTAGCGATCAAGACTAACAGGTTTCGCTTTCTCGGAAAGGCAGGCGGCAGGCTTCGCTACAGCTGGTCGCGCGCTGGCGGCGAGGGATTCTTAACCATCGCCCTATAGCTTGGGATGCGGATTGGTGTGGCGGCCGTCGCGTGGTTTCGCCTGGGGGCGCAATTGCAGGCCGCCGGGGGAACACGACCATGAGAGCGAAAGCTGCGCGAGTCCTCGTCGCCACCGTCGCGTGCCTGTTGTGGCTCAACGGCTGCGAGACTTCGACTAGGCTCGGCGATCTCTTTCAGGCCAAGACCGAAGCCAGTCAGGCCGGCGCGTCGCAAGACGATCCGGTCACGACCGGGAGCCTGCCGCCGGCCTCGCCCAAGCCATCTACCGCCGCGGCCAAGGCGCCGTCCGACAAGAATGACGACGGCAGCCTCGGCAAGAAGCACTTCCGCGACGGCAATTTCAGCCTGGCTGAGCGCCACTTCCGCCGCGCCGTCGAGCTGCATCCGCGCGATCTTGAATCCTGGATCGGACTAGCGGCCTGCTACGACCGGCAGCGCCGCTTCGATCTCGCCGACCGCGCCTACGACCAGGCGACGAAGATTTCGGGACCCACAGCGGAAATCCTCAACAATCGCGGCTACTCCTACATGCTGCGCGGCGATCAGCGCCGCGCCCGCGAGACGCTGCTGGAGGCGCAGGCGCGCGACCCCGGCAATGCCTATGTCAAGAACAACCTTGAGCTGCTCGAGGCGAACCTGCGCAAGGGCAAGGCCACCCAGTAGGCGAGTGTGTCCCGGGCGCGTGCCCGGCCCCTAGACTTCGCGCAGACAACATGCAACGTGGCGCGCTTTAGGGTACGGCGCCATGTTTGCGGGCTTTCGCAAGTTTCTGTCCGAGGTGTCGGAAGGCGACAAGCATCCGGCCCACTTCGCGCATGACGACTATCGCCTCGCGGCGGTGGCGCTGCTCGTCCATGCCGCCGCCATCGACGGTGATGTCGGCGATGCCGAGCGCGAGAAGCTGCACGCCGTCATCAAGCAGCAGTTCGCGCTCGACGAGGCGACGACCGACGAATTGGTCGCCGAGGCGACCGAGGCCGAACACGAGGCGATCGATCTCTATCACTTCACCAGCTTGATCAATCGCTCGCTCGACGAGGAGGGGCGGCGGCGCGTGGTCGAAATGATGTGGGAGATCGCCTACGCCGACGGCGACGTCGACGAATTCGAGAGAAACCTGATCTGGCGCGCCGCCGATCTGCTCGGTGTCTCGTCGCGGGAACGCATCGAGCTTGGCCAACGCGTGGCGGGCCGGCGGGGGACGCCGTGACCCAGGAGAAGGGCCCCATCACGTTGATCACCGGCGCATCGGGCGGCATCGGCGCGGCGCTGGCGCACGAATTTGCCGCCCACGACCACGAACTTGTTCTGGTGGCAAGACGCGAGCAGGCGCTCGGCGCGCTCGCGGATGCGATCGCCGCGAAGGGCGCGAACCGGCCGACGGTTCTGCGCGCCGATCTCTCGCGCGCCGATGCCGTGCAGGGGATTGCCGAGGCGCTCGACCAGCGCGGGCTCGAGCCGGACGTGGTCGTCAACAACGCGGGCTTCGGCCTGCTCGGTGCGGCGGACGAGCTCGACCGCGCCGAGCAGCTCGCCATGATCGAACTCAATGTGCGCGCGCTCACCGATCTCTCGCTCGCCTTCATCGATAGTCTCAAGCGCCGCCGGGGCGGCATTCTCAACGTGGCCTCGATTGCCGCGTTCATGCCCGGCCCCGGTATGGCGGTCTATTACGCGAGCAAAGCCTATGTGCTCTCGTTCAGCGAGGCGCTGCATCGCGAGCTCAAGCCGAAGGGCGTGCGGGTGACCGTGCTTTGTCCGGGCCCGGTGCCGACCGAGTTTCAGGCGCGCGCGGGTATGAGCGGCGACGCCTTTCCGCGGCTGCTCACGCGTTCCGCCGAGCGGGTGGCAAGGGACGCTTACCGCGGCCTCATGCAAGGCCACCGCGTGGTCGTTCCGGGCTCCGCGAATCGCGTGGTGGCGACGATGATCGGCTTTACGCCGCACCGCATTTTGCTCGAGCTCATCGCGCGCCAGCAGCGAGGCAGCCGCTAGGCGATGTTCAGCCGTAGCCCGGATTTCGCTACGCTCAATCCGGGCTACGAGCATCTTGAAAATCGGCGTCGAGCGGGTATTGAGATTCCACCGATGCTCGCCATGACTGCCCCATGCCCCGGCTGATTTTGATCGTGCTGCACCAGGAAACGTCGAGCGCTGGCCGCATCGGGTATTCCTTGCGCCAGCGCGGCTATGCACTCGACGTGCGCCGCCCCCGCTTCGGCGATCCGCTGCCCGAGACCATGGCCGGCCACGCCGGGGCGATCATCTTCGGCGGCCCCATGAGCGCGAACGACACTGACGATTTCATTCGTCGCGAGATCGATTGGCTGCGCGTGCCGCTGAAGCAGAAGAAGCCGTTTCTCGGCATTTGTCTCGGCGCGCAGATGCTCGCGCACCATCTCGGCAGCCGCGTCTACCGGCATCCCGACGGACACGCCGAGGTCGGCTACTATCCGATCCGGCCAACGGATATCGGACGCATGGTGTGCGATCCCTGGCCGGAGCAGGTCTATCAGTGGCATCGCGAAGGCTTCGACCTGCCGCTCGGTGCCGACTTGCTGGCGGAGGGCGACTCCTTCCCGGTGCAGGCGTTTCGTTACGGCGGCGCCGCCTTTGCGCTGCAGTTTCATCCCGACGTGACCCACGCCATGATGTGCCGGTGGACCACGCGCGGCCATGAACGCACGCTATTGCCCAACGCCAAGCCGCGGGTCGCGCATTTTGCCGATCGCGCGGTCTACGACCCCGCCGGCCGCGCCTGGCTCGCCGCGTTCCTGAACCATTGGTTGGGGAAGCCGGAGATGCCGGAGAAGCGGGCGTCGACCGGGTGACCAATCTGTCGTCCCCGCGAGGGGCACCCCACGACGCTCGCGTCGCGGGGACCCCGTTGCGGAGACCACCGTCTCTGGAATATGGGCCCCCAACATAAGCGCGTTTACGCGCCTCTGCGACGCTATGCGCGGGGACGACACTGAATCGGATTCGGTATCACGCAACTGGGCCGGCGAATGGTGGAGCCGAGGGGGGTCGAACCCCTGACCTCCTCATTGCGAACGAGGCGCTCTCCCAACTGAGCTACGGCCCCGCCAGATGCAGCCGCGCGCGGCTGATCGCTGCGAGTGCGGGCCATTTAGGGCTCGGCATCGAAGGAGTCAAGGATCGGCAAGGAACGCGACGACGAGGCGATTCATCGGCTGTCGTGCTTGTTTACGTCGCCTCGCCCCGCTACATCTTGTCCACGATTCTCGGAAGCGAATCCCAATCCATGCGCGCCCTCTTCCTGGTCATCGATCTCGCCCTTGAAATCTATATCTGGATCTTGATTGCGGCAGCGGTTTTCTCCTGGCTGATCGCTTTCAACGTGGTCAACGTTCGCAACTCGATCGTCAGCTCGCTCGGCGACTTCCTCTTTCGCATAACCGAGCCGGCGCTGCGGCCGATCCGCAATTTCATGCCCAATCTCGGCGGCATCGATATTTCGCCGGTGATTCTCATCCTCATCATCATTTTCATTCGCTAGCTGTACATCCTGCCCTACGTGTTCTGAGCAAAATGGTTGCTCCGCCTTGGACGGCGGCGGCGGACGGTGTCGTCATCGCCGTCCGGCTCACCCCCCGGGGCGGCCGCGATAGCATCGACGGTATCGCGCAATTGGCCGACGGACGCAGCGTGCTGAAGGTGCGCGTGCGTGCAGCGGCAAGCGAAGGCGAGGCCAACGCGGCGCTCGTCAAGCTCATCGCCAAGATGCTCGGCGTTGGCGTCCGTGACGTGAGCCTCGTCGCGGGCGCGAACGCGCGGCTCAAACGGGTGAAGATCAACGGCGCCGGCGCGCTGCTCGCCGCTGCGCTGGAGAAAATCTGCGCGATGGGGTAAATGCGGTCGGTGGGCTCTACTGATGCCGAGTGCAGGCGATCGGTCTATGTGACGTCGTCCCCGCGCGGGGGCCCCATTGCGGGGACCCATGGCCGCCAACTCTGGAATATGGATCGCCGCTTACGCGGGTATGACGTCAGTGGTTTTGGGGCAAGCAGCCGGGTTAATCAGCACCGCAAGCCATGACCGCAAAGATCATCGACGGAAAGGCGATCGCGGCCGACTTGCGCGGCAAGGTCGCGGATGCCGTGCACCGGCTATCGCGCGACCGCGGCATCACGCCGGGGCTCGCCGTCGTGCTCGTCGGCAATAATCCGGCGAGCCAGAGTTACGTCGCGAGCAAGATCAAGATGACGGCCGGCAGCGGCATGCGATCGTTCGACCAACGGCTGCCGAAGGAGACGAGCGAAGCCGAGCTTTTGGCGCTCATCGCGCGGCTCAACGTCGATCCCAATGTGCACGGCATCCTGGTGCAGCTTCCGCTGCCGGCGCAGATCGATCCGCACAAGGTCATGGCCGCAGTCGATCCGGCAAAGGACGTCGACGGCTTTAATCCCGTCAACGCCGGCCGGCTGTCCGCCGGCTTGCCGGCGCTGGCGCCCTGCACGCCGGTCGGCTGCATTCTGCTTGCCAAGACGGTGCAGCCCTCGCTCATGGGGCTCGAGACGGTGGTGATCGGCCGCTCCAACATCGTCGGCAAGCCGTTGGCACAACTTCTGCTCGCGGAAAATGCGACCGTGACGCTCACGCATTCGAAGACGCGCGAGCTTGCCGCGGTGTGCCGGCGCGCCGACGTTCTGTTTGCGGCGGTAGGCCGGCCCGAATTGGTGCGACGCGATTGGATCAAGCCCGGCGCCACCGTCATCGATGTGGGCGTCAACCGCGTGACGGCAGCGGATGGGGGATCGCGCATTGTCGGCGACGTGGCCTTTGCCGAGGTCTCCGAGATCGCGGGCGCCATCACGCCGGTGCCGGGGGGCGTCGGGCCGATGACCATCGCCTGCCTGCTCGCCAACACCGTGCGCGCGGCCTGCGCCATCGCCGGCCTGCGGGAACCGGCGTTCGGGCACCGTCCAGCGGATGATCGCGAGTAGACGCCCGGGCGCGCCTCTCCGCTGTCGTCCCCGCGCATAGCGCGTCGAAGACGCGCGTAAACGCGCTTATGCTGGGGACTTATAACCACCGGCTGTAGAATATGGGTCCCGCTTTGGCAGGGACGAGGGTGGGCAATACGCGCGCGCCGACCTATTTGGTCCAGGCGAAGGCGACCTTGTCGAGGGTGCGCCCGCCGAACCGTTCGGAGGAGCGCGCCACGGCCTTGCCGCCGAGCGCTCGGTAGAAGCCGACCGCCTGCTCGTTGTCCGAGAGCGCCCACACCACCAAGCTGCTGAGCCCGCTCTGGACCAGGTCGCGCCGCGCCGCGGAAAAGAGCTTGCGGCCGAAGCCGAGCCCTTGGAATTCCGGCCGCAGATAGAGCTCGTAGATCTCGCCGTCGTAATAGAGGCTGCGCGCGCGGTTGCGGCCGTAGTTGGCGTAGCCGGCCACGCATTCGCCGAAAGCGAGCACCGTGATCCGGCTGCCTTTGCGCACCGCCGCGTCCCACCACACCGGACCGCGCCGGTTGATGAGCTTGTCGAGCTCGGGTCCGGGAATGATCCCCTGATAGGCGCACCGCCAAGCGTCATCGTGCGTCGCCGCAATCGCCCGTGCATCGGACGGCTTGGCGCGGCGGACTTCGATCAGGGTCGTGCTCATGACTTGATTGAAGCAAGCACTCCGCCGCGCTTCAAGGGTTATGTTTAACGCTGCACCAACAACGTGGGCGATTGATGTGGATTTGCCACACTGCGGGACCGCCGAGCATCCGCGAACGCCGCGAAAAACCGAGCCATCTTGGCCAGCTGACGGCATGTTGCATCGGCGACACGCACGGGCGGCGAAATGCGCTGCCCCGGCGTCCGGGACGGCTCGAATAGCGGCTACGGCGCAGAACTCCTGTGCCGAATCACCAGCTGTCGTCCCCGCGAACGCGGGGACCCATAACCACCGCCTCTGGAATATGGGTCCCCGCTTGCGCGGGGACGACTGTGGACAGTGTGATGGGGCAACGAGCCCGATCGCATCACACCCGCTCCGCCTCCTTGCGCCGCTCCTCCTTCTTGCGCTCGTTGGGATCGAGCAGCTTCTTGCGCAGCCGGATCGCTTTCGGGGTGACCTCGACCAGTTCGTCGTCGGTGATATAGGCGAGCGCCTTCTCCAGCGTCATCTGGATCGGCGGGATCAGCCGCACCGCCTCGTCCTTCGCATGGGTGCGGATATTGGTGAGCTTCTTGCCCTTGAGCACGTTGACCTCGAGGTCGTTGCCCCGCGTATGCTCGCCCACGATCATGCCGC
>WNFU01002602.1_pt1 | contig 24500 bp, 20 predicted proteins | sample 5400121 | NCBI WGS metagenome assembly WNFU01 (sample SAMN13153360, study PRJNA577476) | soil metagenome | isolation source: 100 cm soil or saprolite under grassland replicate 1 | place: USA:California | collected 2016-06-15
CCCCACCCGCGCTACGGGCGCAACGCCGAGGGCTACATCGGCCTGCAGGACCACGGTGACCGCGTCGCCTACCGCAACATCAAGATCAGGGTGCTGCCGTGACCAAGCTCAAGCTCTCGGCGATGATGTTCCTCCAGTACTTCGTCTGGGGAGCATGGTTCGTCACGATGGGCACCTACCTGGGGAGCACGCTGCATTTCAGCGGTCCTCAGGTGGGCGCCGCCTATATGACGACGGCCATCGCGGCGATCGTCTCGCCGTTTTTCATGGGCGTCTTCGCCGATCGCTTCTTCGCCACGGAGAAGCTGCTGGCGACGCTGCATCTGGTGGGCGGGGCGATCCTCTGGTACGTGTCCACGCTCACGACGTTCTGGACCTTCTTCCCGGTCCTCATTCTGTACGCCCTCTGCTACATGCCGACGCTGTCGCTCTCCAACTCGATTTCGTTCCACAACGTGGAGAACCCGGCGCGCGACTTCCCGTTCATCCGCGTGCTCGGCACCATCGGGTGGATCGTCGCGGGAATCTTGGTCGGCAAAGTGCTGCGTGCCGACGCGCAGGCCGTCCCGATGCGGGTCGCCGCGATCGCGTCGTTCGTGCTCGGGTTGTACTCCTTCGCCTTGCCGCATACACCACCCAGGGCCGCCGGGACGCCGTTCAGCGTCCGCAACGCGATGGGGCTCGACGCGCTCCAGCTGCTCAAGGACCGGACGTTCCTCGTCTTCGTGCTGGGCTCGTTCCTGCTGTGCATTCCGCTCCAGTTCTATTACGCGTTCACGAATCTCTTCTTGAACGAGATCCACGCCCCGGAGCCGGCCTTCATCCAGACGTTCGGGCAGATGTCGGAAATCTTCTTCATGCTGCTGCTGCCATTCGCCCTGAAGCGGTACGGCATCAAGACGATCATGCTCGGGGGCATGCTGGCGTGGACCCTCCGCTATCTCGCCTTCGGCAACGGCAACGTCGGCGCCGGGATGTGGCTGCTGTACGCAGGCATCCTGCTGCACGGCGTGTGCTACGACTTTTTCTTCGTGGCGGGACAGATCTACACCGACGAGCGGGCCGGCGAACGGATCCGCGCCGCCGCGCAGGGTCTCATCAATGTCGTCACGAACGGCGTCGGCTACGCGATCGGCGCGTGGGTGTCCGGCCGCATCGTGGGTGCCTTCGCCCGCGCGGCGTCGGATGGGACCGTGACGCACGACTGGCCGCACATCTGGCTGTACCCCGCCACCATGGCGTTCGTGATTCTCGTGTTGTTCGCCCTGCTGTTCCGGCCCGCAGCCGCTGGCGCACCGCAGCCGGCGGCGGCCGACTGAGGAGGCTCCCATCATGGCCCGCAAGCGCATCTCGCGACGCAACTTCATGGGCGACGTCGGCGCGGCCGTCGCCTTCACCATCGTGCCGCGCCACGTGCTCGGGCGCGGGTTTCGCGCGCCGAGCGATACGCTGAACATCGCCTGCATCGGCGTGGGCGGCCGGGGACGTGAGGACGTGAAGGGGGTCGCTTCCGAGAACATCTACGCCCTGTGCGACGTGGACGACGTGGGCGCCGCCGAGACGTACGCGAAGTACCCCCGGGCGAAACGCTACAAGGATTTTCGGGAGCTGCTCGACCGCGAGGCGAAGCGCATCGACGCCGTCGTCGTCGCGACCCCGGACCACACCCACGCCGCCGCCGCGATCATGGCGATGAAGGCGGGCAAGCACGTCTACTGCGAGAAGCCGCTCGCCCGCACGATCGACGAAGTGCGTGCCATGGTCGACGCAGCCAGGAAATCGAAGGTCGCCACCCAGATGGGGAACCAGGGGCACGCGAACGAGGGCACGCGTCAGATCCGCGAGTGGGTGGAAGCCGGCGCCATCGGCGCGGTGCGCGAGGTGCACTGCTGGACCAACCGGCCCATCTGGCCCCAGGGACAGGACCGGCCGCTCGAGGAATATTTCACGCCCGCGACGCTCACCTGGGACCTGTGGCTCGGCCCGGCGCCGGCGCGGCCGTATCACCCGGCGTATGCGCCGTTCAAGTGGCGCGGCTGGTGGGACTTCGGCTGCGGCGCCCTGGGCGACATGGCCTGCCACCTCATGGACGCGGCGTTCTGGACGCTCGACCTCGGGCGGCCGGTCCGGATCGAGCCGGAATCGACGAAGCTCTACAAGGAGGCCGCGCCCGCGAGCTCGCGCCTCGTCTACTCGTTCGCGGCGCGCGGCGCCCGCCCGGAAGCCAAGCTCGTGTGGCGGGACGGCGGCCTCTATCCCCCGCGCCCACCCGAGGTCCCGGACGACCTGCAATGGCCTCCCGACAATCAGGGACAGCTGTGGATCGGCACGGATGGAAAGCTCGTCGCCGGCACGTACGGCGACGACCCCCGTCTCCTCGACCCGGCGAAGCAGGCGGAAATCGCGGCGCACCCGCCGGCGCAGAAGTATCCGCGCTCGCCCGGCGTGTACGCCGAATGGATCGCCGCGTGCAAGGGTCAGGGACAGACGAACTCGAGCTTCGCCGAATACGCGGGGCCGCTCACCGAGATGGTGCTGCTCGGGAACCTCGCGGTGCGCATCGGCAAGGTGCTCGAGATCGCTCAGGACACGGGCCAGGTCACCAACGTCAAGGTGCCGGAAGAGTACGTGCGTCCCATGTACCGATCGGGCTGGAGCGTGTAGCGCAGCTCGTGGAATTGTCTCATGGTTTCCAGGTCCCCTTGGCGACGGAAGGCACGAATGTCTCGAGGCCCGCCGGGGGAAAGTCCAGCGTCTTCCCCTGCTCGGCGCTCATGTACGCCGCCATCAGGACCTGCACGACCTCGACGCCGTGGTCGAAGGTCAGCTCGGGCTCCTCGTGTTTCAGGAACACACGCACGAAGTGACGGTCCTCCGCTTCGTAGCCGTAGGCGGCCGCTTCGCCCGCGACCACCGGCATCTGTCCGATCTCGGCGTTCTGCTTCTCGACCAGGTCCTCGCCCGCCTTGCCCTTCACCTCGCGGCTGAAGAACAGCTTCAACCCGCTCTCGAGCGAGTTCCACGCCATCGAGTATTCCGGGCCCAGCAGCTCGGCCGAAAGGCGGAGCCCGGGGCCGACGAAGCTCCACGACGTGGTGGCTTCTCCCAGTGCGGTGGTGCCGTCGTCCGTGGTGAACTCGAGCATCACGCTCGCGAAGTCTTCCGCGGGCGTCTTCGCGTAGTCCACGTCCTTGCCCATCATCTGCTGCAGGCGCTTCGCGTATTCCGGCCGCGTCCACTTGAGGCTCGCGATGTGCCCCGTCACCCGCGCCGGGCGGACGGTGCCGGAGGGCGCGCCCGGTTTGGTGAGCAGGCGGCGCACGACAAGCGCGGAGTGGCACATCATGTCGTTCAACACGCCGCCGCCCTGGAGCTCCCCCCGCCAGAACCACGGCATGTGGGGGCCGCTGTGCTCCTCGGCGGCGCGGGCGAGGTAGGGACGGCCGGTGAGCGCCGCGCCGCGCGCCCAGATGATGTGCCGCCCCTGGGTCACCGCGGGCGCGAACGCCTGGTTCTCGAGGTAGCCGTGGGCGATCCCCGCCCGCTTCACCAGCTCGGTCACCCGCTTCGCCTCGGCGACGTTGCGGGCCAGGGGCTTCTCGCACGCGATGCCCTTGAGCTCGGCCTTCCCGCGCGTGACCGCGTCTGCGATCTCCTCGACGTTCTCGATGCGCGCGAAGTTCGGGCCGCAGATCCACAGCGCGTCGATGGCGCGGTCCGCCACCATCTCCGCGAGGGAGTGGTACGCGCGCGCCTGGCCGACGTCGAGCCGGCGCGCCAGCGCGGCCGTTTCCCCGGCGTGCCGCTGGCTCGGGCTCCACACCCCCAGCACGTCGGCGTCGCGCACCGCCTGAAACGCCTGCAGGTGGAACCGCGCGTTGAACCCGCTCCCGACGAATCCGACACCCAATCGCTTGTCAGCCATGCCCCGTCCCCCGTCCCCCTTCCCCTTTCCCGTTAGTATGAGACCCCGAGCTTCGCCAGCGCCTCGGGGGGGCAGCCTTTCCATTCCGAGACGAACGTGTTGCCGATGTAGCGCAGGTCCTGCACGCCGATGCGGCTCGAAAAGAACCCCGACGCGGTGAAGTCGCGGAACCGGTTGAAGAAGGCGACCCCGGCGGCGTGCTCGGGCTTGGCCCGCTTCGGCCAGGCGATGTCGTCGAGCACCGCCCGGCGCTCGGCGTCGCTCGAGGCGACGAAGGTCTTGCCGTGGCGGTCGTCGCACTCGTGGTCAAGCCAGGCGAGCCCGCCGCGCACGGGAGTCTGCAGGTCGGGGTCGTCGCCGAGCATGAAATCCATGAACTCGGGCACTCCGGCGTCGGTGGCGCTGCCCGAGCGGTCATCCTTCGGAAGGATGATGTCCACGAGCAGCCGCACCGTCTCCCATTCGTGGGCCGTGAAATTCTTCGGCTCGTAGGGGACGCCGCGTGACAGCGCCTCGCGCGCCAGGGCAGAGGCCTCGCGTACCGACTCCGGCGTCCACCGGAACGCGGCGGCGAGCGGGGCCGTCACGATGAGTTGGACGGCATCACGTCTATCCATTGGGTCCTCCCACCGCGTTCACAGCGCCCCCTTCTTCATCAGGTCCGCGATGTAGTCGCTCGTCCGCATCGACAGCGCCAGGATGGTCCACGTCGGGTTCTTGTCGGCTTGCGACACGAACGGCCCGCCGTCCGCCACGAACAGGTTCTTGCAGTCGTGCGCCTGGCACCAGCGGTTGAGCACCGAGGTCTTGGGGTCGTCCCCCATCCGCGTGCCGCCGAGCTCGTGGATGATCGTGCCGCCGTCCGCGATGCCGTACCCCTGCTCGGCCGTCGGCATCGGCGAGAACACCTCGCCGCCCATGGCGGCGACGAGTGCGCGGAAGGTCTCCTGCATGTGCTTGACCTGCTTGTATTCGTGGTCCGTCCACTTCCAGTGGAATCGCAGCACCGGGATGCCCCAGCGGTCCACGGTGCGCGGGTCGAGCTCGCAGTAGGTGTCGTCGTTGGGGATCATCTCGCCCCGACCCGAGAAGCCCACCGTGGCGCCGTAGTAGCGGCGGTAGTCGTCCTTGAGGGCCTTCCCGTAGCCGCCGCCGGGTGGGTAGCGGTGGATCCCGCTCATGACGCCGTACCCCGGCATGTGGGCGCCGCCCCAGATCTCGATGTGGTAGCCGCGCGGGAAGTCGAGCTTCGCGTTCTCGAGCCACCACGGCATGTAGAGGTGCAGTCCGCCCACGCCGTCGTGGTTGTGCGGCACGTGGTCCGTCATCCTCGGGATGAAGCCGGCGACGTCCGTGCCGGTCGTATCGGTGATGTATTTCCCGACCACGCCGCTCGAGTTCGCCAGGCCGTCGGGAAAGAGGGACGACTTGGAGTTGAGGAGCAGCCGGGCGGACTCGCAGGCGCTCGCGGCGAGCACCACCACCTTCGCGCGGACGTGCCGGTCGGTGCCGGTCGTCTTGTCCACGTAAGCCACGCCGGTGGCGCGGCCGCCGCGGTCCACCGTGACCTCGCGCGCCATGGCGTTCGTCACGAGCGTCAGCTTCCCGGTCGCCAGTGCCGGCGCGATCAGCACGTTGGTGGACGTGAAGTTCGCGTTCACCTTGCACCCGCGGTTGCACTGGCCGCAGTAGTGGCACGCGGCGCGTCCGTTCAGGGGCCGGGTGAGGATCGAGAGCCGCGCGGGGATGCAGGTGATACGCAGCTGGTCGGCCGCCCGCTTGATGAGCAGTTCGTGGCAGCGGGGCTTGGGCGGGGGCAGGAAGATCCCGTCCGGCTCGTTCGGGAGGTTCTCCTTGCTGCCGAAGATCCCGATCAGCCGGTCCACCCGGTCGTAGTAGGGCGCGACCTCTTCGTACGCGATCGGCCAGTCGTCGCCCAGGCCGTCGAGGGCTTTACGCCTGAAGTCGTACGGCCCGAATCGCAGCGAGATCCGGCCCCAGTGGTTGGTCCGGCCGCCCACCATGCGGGCCCGCCACCAGCTGAACTCGGTGCCGGGCGCCCGCGTGTACGGCTCGCCCTCGAGCTCCCACCCGCCGATGCAGGCGTCGAACTCGCCGAACGGCCGCTCCTTGGTCGCCTTGCCGCGGCGCGGTGATTCGTACGGCCAGGTCAGCATCGCCGAGTCCTTTGTGTTGTCCCAGGGCTGGCCGGCTTCGAGCACGATCACGTCGGCGCCCGCCCGGGTGAGCGCGTGCGCCGCCATCCCGCCGCCGGCGCCGGAGCCGACGATGCACACGTCGTAGACTCGGGACTGGGGACTCGGGACTCGGGGATTGGGAGTCAGCATGGTCGGTGGCCCCTCTATACGGTGCAGGTCTCCACAGCTTCGCGCAGCGCGCGCAGCGGGTCGCGGGTGGGCCGGAACTCGTGGGCGACGAAGCCGGTGAAGCCCGCGTCGGCGATCGCCGCGGCGATCGCGCGGTAGTTGAGCTCCTGCGTGTCGTCGAGCTCGTGGCGTCCCGGCACGCCGCCGGTGTGGAAGTGGGCGATGTGCTCGTGATGAGCGCGGATCGTGCGAATGACGTCGCCTTCCATGATCTGCATGTGATAGATGTCGTACAGCAGCTTCACGCGAGGCGAGCCGACCGCGCGGACGACGGCGACCCCGAACGCGGTGTGGTCGCCCTGGTAGTCAGGGTGATCGACCTTGCTGTTCAGCAGCTCGAGGCAGAGCGTCACGCCATGCTGCTCGGCCGGCGCCTTGACCCGGTTCAGTCCCGCCACGCAGTTGTCCATCGCCTCGGCGTCGCTCCGGCCGCGCCGGTTGCCGAACATCGCGATCACGTTGGGGACCCCGTGCCGGGCTGCCAGGGGAATCGCCGCCTCGAGCTCGCGCCACAACAGCGGGTGATTCGCCGGATCGTTGAACCCGGTTTCGATGAAGTCCCGCCGGATCGCGGGGTAGCCCATCGAGCAGACGAGCCCGTACTCGCGCACCCGGGGCCAGTCGTCGGGCCCGAGCAGATCGATCGCGGCGAGTCCCAGGCCCGCCGCGGCGCGGCATAAGTCGGGGAGCGGGATCGCCTGGAACGGCCAGCGACACACGGACTGCTTCAGTCTCCCCACGCTGAAGCGTGGGCCCGACCGAGCCCAGGCTTCAGCCTGGGAACCGAGGACGGCCGCTCCGAGCAATCCGACCGCTGCTCGGCGCTTCATCAGAATTCCAGCCGCTTCAGGTACTCATAGCTCGCCCGGATGGACGCGAAGGCGTCCGCCGGTTCATCGTGCTCCACGAAGAAGTGCCGGATCCCCGCCTGCTTGCGCCGCGCGAAGATCTTCCTGAAGTCGATCGTGCCCGCGCCCACGTCGACCATACGGTGCTCGGGGGCGCCGGCCGAGTCCTTCACGTGCACCATCGGGAAGCGCCCGGGGTACCGCGCGAAGTACGCGAGCGGGTCCTGGCCGCCCTTGGTGATCCAGTACAGGTCCATCTCGAGCTGGACGAGCGTCGGGTCGGTCTCCGCCAGCAGCACGTCGAAGGGCAACCGGCCCTCCAGCGGCACGAACTCGAAGTCGTGGTTGTGGTAGGCGAACTGGAGGCCGGCGGCGCGCGCCTCGGCGGCCAACCGGTTGAAGTCCTGCGCCATACGCTTGTAGGCATCGAGGGTTTGCCGCTGCTCGGCGGGGATCCAGGACACGACGACGTAGTGGTGCCCGATCACGCGGGCGGCGTCGAGCGCTGCTCGCCACTGATCCGCGGCCATCGAGACGTGTGCCGCGGGCGCCGCGAGCCCGTGCCGGTCGAGGATCGCCCGGACCTCGCCCGGCGACTTCCCGAAGTAGCCCGCGAACTCGACTTCCGTGTAGCCGGTCGCGGCCACGCGGGCGAGGGTGGCCTCGACGTCCGCCTGCATCGCGCGCCGCACGGTGTAGAGCTGCAGGCCGATGCGCGTGAGCCTGTGGAGCGGGGCTCGGGGCTCGGGCGTCGGGGCTCGGGGCTGTAGAGCGTGACCCAGTGCCGCCGCACCGAGTGTCTCGATGAAATCGCGTCGATTGGTCATCGTTCGCTCCCCCGAATCCCGAGCCCCTAGCCCCGAGCCCCTAGAGCTCCCGCCGCTTCATGGCCTCGACGGCATGCGCGCAGGCCCGCGCGGTGAGCGCCATGTACGTGATCGAGGGATTCTGGCACGCCGAGGACGCCATGCAGGCGCCGTCGGTGACGAACAGGTTCGGCACGTCGTGGCACTGGTTATGGGCGTTCAGCACGGAGGTCCGCGGATCGCGTCCCATGCGGGCGGTTCCCATCTCGTGGATCGTGAGGCCGGGCGGGTTGTCGTCCACGAAGGGAGTGACGTCGCGCGCGCCCGCCGCCTCGAGCATCTCCGCCGCCGTGACGGACATGTCGTGGAGCATCTTGCGCTCGTTGTCGCTCCACGCGCAGTGGATGCGCAGCGCCGGAACCCCCCAGGCATCCACCTGCTCGGGATCGAGCTCCACGTAGTTCGTGGGCCGTGGCAGGCACTCCCCGAAGCCGTAGAACGAAAAGCGCCACGGTCCCGGCGCGCGCAGCGTCTCCTTGAACTCGCGGCCGAAGCCGGGCAGCGCGGCGCCGCGCCGCCAGCCGTCCCGTCCCGCGCCGCCCTGGAAGCCGTAGCCGCGGAGGAAGTCCGGATTGGCGCCCGTCACGTTGCGGAACCGGGGCACGTAGATCCCGTTGGGGCGGCGCCCGTGGACGGCGCGGTCTTCCATCCCGGCGATGGTGCCGGCCGCGCCGCCGCCCATCGTGTGGTCCATGAGGTTTTTGCCGAGCTGGCCGCTCGAGTTGCCGAGCCCGGCGGGGAAGCGCGCGGTCTTGGAGTTGAGCAGGATGCGCGCCGACTCGAGCGCCGAGGCGCACAAGAAGATGACGCGCGCGTGGAATTCGAGCGGCTGCCGGGTCTGGGCGTCGATGACGCGCACCCCCGTCGCCCGGTCGCGCCGCTCGTCGAACGCGACGCTGTGGGCCACGCTGTACGGCCGCAGCGTGAGGCGCCCCGTGACCCGCGCGGCGGGAAGCGTGACGCCGATGCTGCTGAAATAGGAATGGGTGATGCAGCCGCGCTCGCACGGGCCGCAGTAGTGGCACGCCGCGCGCCCGCCGTGCGGCACCGTGAGGATCGCGACCCGGCCGATGGTGACGACCCGCTCGCCGCCGAACTCCTTGGCGACGCCGTCGCGCACGACCTGCTCGGCGCAGTTCAGCGCCATCGGGGGCAGGAACCGGCCGTCGGGCAGCTGCGGCAGGCCGAGCGCTTCGCCGCTGATCCCGATGAACTCCTCGACGTGATCGTACCACGGCGCGAGGTCGGCGTAGCGGACCGGCCAGTCCACGCCGAACCCGTCCCGCGCGTTCGCCGTGAAGTCGAGATCGCTCCAGCGGTACACCTGCCGACCCCACATGATCGACCGGCCGCCCACCTGCCGCCCGCGGATCCAGTGGAACGGCTTCTGCGGATCGAACGTGTAGGGGTTGTCCCGGTCGTTGACGAAGAACTTCCCGCTGTACTCGTTGCAGGCGTAGCAGTGGCGCTGGATGAACTGGTCGCGCTCGAGCGCCTTGCGGTCGCCGAAGCCCCGGAACTTCATCTCCCACGGCGGCACGTGCTCGACGTAGTCGCGGGCGGGATCGATCGGGCGCCCGGCCTCGAGCACGAGCGTCTTGAGGCCGCGCTCGCACAGCTCCTTCGCCGCCCAGCCGCCCGAAATCCCCGAGCCCACCACGATCGCGTCGAAGGTCGGGGGCATCAGAAGTCTCCCGGGGCGGCGCGCCGGTTCCCGAGCGCCGTGCAGCCGTCGTAGGAGCCGGGCGCCACCTCGTAATGCAACTCGGCCATGGCCCCGGCCTCGGAGGTGAAATAGCCGTACAGCGTGAGCCACTTCATGCGCTGGAAGAAGGGCTGCCGGGTATCCTGCTTCGCCTGGCGCAGCGCCTCGACCTCGGCGTCGAGCTGGGCGAGGATCGCGGCGCGCTGTGCCTCGCTGGCGGCGAGGAAGTCCGCGCCCCCGCCGGACGCCGCGCGGGCCCGCGCGTCCACGTCGGCGAGCCCCGCGAGAAACGCCGCCCGCTCGTCGTCCGGGTACCACTCGGCGAGCAGGAGATCGATGAACCGGTCGACCTGCGCGGCGCGCGCGCCGGGCGTGTCGGTCGCCGGGATGATCATCTCGGCGATCGTGGCCACCGACTCGCTCTGGTGGGGGTCGAGCACCCGGAGCGGACCGCCGCGCGCGCGGCGGTGCACCCCCCGACCCGCCGCGAACAGCCGGTCGGCCGAGAGCCCGGCCGCGGCCGGGACGGCGAGCGCGGCGCCCAGGACGCCGAGCCATTCCCGTCGGTTCATGAGAACTGGGAAAATCGGCGGGGCGCGGCGGGCGCGCTAGGCGTTGACACGCCGCCCGGGGGTTGTATGTTTATGCATCCTTCTGCATAAACCTACGAGGAGCGCGTCATGGGGCCGTTGGTGGTTCTCGCGTATTCGGGGGGACTCGACACCTCCGCGATCGTTCCGTGGCTCCGCGAGCGGTACGGAGCCAGGGTTCTCTGTTTCGCGGCGGACGTGGGTCAGGGGACGGGCGAGCTGGGCGGCCTGGTCGAGAAAGCCAAGCGCTCTGGTGCCGCCGACTGTGTGATCGAGGACCTGCGCGAGGAATTCGTGCGCGACTTCGTGTTCCCCACGCTGCGCGCCGGCGCCGTGTACGCGCGCACCTACCTCCTCGGCACCGCGATGGCCCGCCCGGTGATGGCCGCGCATCACGTCGCGCTCGCGCAGCAAGTCGGCGCGCAGGCCGTCGCCCACGGGTGCACCGGCAAGGGCAACGACCAGGTGCGCTTCGAGCTCACCTACGCCGCCCTCGCCCCCGAGCTGCAGGTGATCGCACCGTGGCGCGAGTGGGAGTTCAAGGGTCGCGAGGAGCTGATCGCCTACGTGAAAGCGAAGGGCGTCCCGGTCCACGCGACCGTCGACAAGCCTTATTCCACCGACCGCAACCTGTGGCACTGCTCGCATGAGGGTGGCATCCTCGAGGATCCCTCGAAAGAACCCCCGGAGCACATCTTCGTCATGACGCGGGACCCGCTCGAGGCGCCCGACCTGCCGGCAGTGGTCGAGATCGGCTTCGAGGAGGGGACGCCGGTGTCGGTGAATCACCTCCCCCTGGGCCCGGTCGAGCTCCTCGAGACGCTGAACGCGCTCGCGGGGGAGCACGGCGTCGGCCGGGCCGACGTCGTGGAGGACCGGCTCGTGGGCATGAAGTCCCGCGGCGTGTACGAGACCCCGGGCGGCACGCTGCTCCACGCGGCGCATCGCGAGCTCGAGCAGCTGGTGCTCGACCGCCGCACCCTGCGGCTCAAGGACGAGGTCGCGCTGCGCTACGCCGACCTGGTGTACGACGGCCGCTGGTGGACGCCCGAGCGCGAAGCGCTCGACGCCCTGGTCGCCGCCACGCAGAAGCACGTGTCCGGCAGCGTGCGCCTCAAGCTCTACAAGGGCGGCCTCACCGTCGCGGGGCGCGAGAGCCCGCACGCGCTGTACCAGCCTTCCTACGCGACCTTCGGCAAGGACAACGTCTACGACCAGAAGGACGCCGAGGGCTTCATCCACCTCTACGGCCTGGCGATCAGGATCGGTGCCGGCCTCGAGGCGGCGCGCCGGCAGCCGGAAGTCGGCGCGGCGGCGGACTGAATGGCTCGCCTCCCCCAACCGACGGAGACCCCCGCGCCGCCGGCGCACCAGATGTGGGGCGGGCGGTTCAGCGTCGGGGGGGGGCCGAGCGAGGCGCTCGACGCCCTGAACCGCAGCCTCCCGGTGGACCACCGCCTCTGGCCGCAGGACGTGGCCGGCAGCAAAGCCTGGGTGCATGCCCTCGGCCGGGCCGGCGTGCTGGCGCCGGCCGAGGAGTCGCAGCTGCTCGACGGGCTCGACCGGGTGGCCGAGCGGCTCGCCGACGGGGCGGCGGTGGGAGCGCCGGATGAGGACGTGCACACGCTGGTGGAGCGCCTGCTGTACGAGGAGATCGGCGCCGCGGCGGGGAAGCTGCACACCGGCCGCTCGCGCAACGACCAGGTGGCCACCGACCTGCGGCTGTGGACGCTCGGGGCGATCGACCAGCTGGACGGCGACCTCGCCGCGCTGGGGCGCACACTGGTCGCGCGGGCGCGCGAGGCGGTGGATGTGCTGTTGCCGGGGTACACCCACGGCCAGCGGGCGCAGCCGGTCCGCTGGGCGTACGTGCTGCTCGCTCACGCTTGGCCGCTCGTGCGCGACCGCCAGCGCCTGGCCGACGCGCGGCGCCGGGTGGCGGAGTTGCCGCTCGGGTCCGGGGCGCTCGCAGGATCGGGGTTTCCCGTCGACCGGGTGCTGCTGAAGGAAGCACTCGGGTTTCGCTCGGTCTCTGCGAACGCCCTGGACGCCACCGGCGATCGCGACTTCGTGGCCGAAGTGCTGTTCGCGCTCGCGCTGGTCGGCACGCACCTCTCGCGGCTCGCGGCGGAGCTCGTCATGTATACGAGCGCCGAATTCGGGTTTGTGCGGCTCTCCGACGACTTCAGCACCGGGTCGAGCCTGCTCCCGCAGAAGCGCAATCCCGACGTGTTCGAGCTCGCCCGCGCCAAGGCCGGGCGCCTGCTCGGCGATCTGGTGGCGCTCGTGATGACGCTCAAGGGCCTGCCCGCGGGGTACAGCAAGGACCTGCAGGAGGACAAGGCGCTGCTGTTCGACGCGTTCGACACGCTCGGCCTGGTGCTCCCTGCGGTGACCGGCGCAATCGCCGGGCTGACCGTGGACGCGGAGCGGATGCGGGCGGCGCTCGATGCGTCGCTGCGCGCCACCGACCTCGCCGACCGGCTGGTCGAGGCGGGGGTGCCGTTCCGCGAGAGTCACGGGCTCGTGGGCCGGCTGGTGCGCGAGGCGGAGCGGGCCGGGTTGCCGCTCGACCAGGTCCCAGCCTCCGTCGCGGCAGAGGTCCACCCGGCGCTCGCGGCGGCACTGGGGCGGCTGGGAAGCTGGGAGGACTCGGTGGAGGGGCGCGCGACCCCCGGAGGGGCATCGCGCCGCTCGGTGGAAGACCAGCTGGAGGCGCTGCGGGCCGCATTTGCAGCGGCGGGAGGGGCTTAACCCAAGGTCTTGCCGCGCGTTAGCCGGTTGAGTAGCATACGTGGCTGTCCCGCTCGGCGTGAGCGAGACGGCCGCTTTTTCGCCGGGAGAGTGCTTTGCGCTGCCTAGCGCTCAACGCGTCATTCGAGCCCCTCACCATGGTGCCCGTACGCCGGGCGCTGCGACTGGTGATCGACCGGAAGGCGGAGATCGTCGAAGCGGACGGCCCCGTCGTGCGCAGCGAACGACTTAGTATCCCACGCCCGTCGGTCATCCGCCTCGTCAAGTTCGTGCACGTCCCCCGTCGCTTCCGCCGCCAGGTCACCAACACCTTCCTCTTCGCCCGCGATAATTACCGGTGCCAGTTCTGCGGGCGGAGCCAGCAGGAGCTGCGGCACCGCGAGTGCCTGACGCGCGACCACCTGGTGCCGTTGTCGCGCGGGGGCACGAACGCCTGGACGAACGTCCTCACGGCGTGCAGCTCCTGCAACACCCGGAAGGGGAACCTGCTGCCTGAGGAGGCGGGGATGCACCCGCTGCGGCCGCCGTTCGAGCCGCACTTCGTGCACCTCGCGTGGGCGGTGCGCCGCCTGACGTCGATCCAGTCGAAGTACATCCGGCTGTTCTACGGCGGCGAGGTTCTGGCGACGCTCGAGGCGATGTGAGCTGTAGGGGCACGGCAATGCCGTGCCCCTACTTCCGGTTGAGTGCCCCTACTTCCGGTTGAGCGGCTCCGACCGCGCTTCGAGGGTGAGGCGCGGCAGCCCCGCGATCCGCACCAGGAGGCGCTGCGCGCCGCGGGCGAGCGCGCCCCCGAGGCTCGCGTCCCCCGACACCGCGGGGCTCACGTCGCCCTTGAGCCAGCGGGTCAGCTCCTCCAGATCGGTGTCGTTCAGCGTCGTCACTTCGAGCCGGCAGAGAAAGTAGAACCGTCCCCCGCCCTTGGGCCGGAGGGCCACCTTGTAGGGGATCTCGAAGGCGCGCGCGAGATCGTCGGGGGTGGCGTAGCGAGTGAGGCTGCCGCCGGTGCGGATCAGGACGAAGTCGTCGGTGAGCGGGTCGTGCCGGGCGACGGCGTCCCACGTGTACTCGCTCACGAACTGGTCGAACCAGCCTGAGCGGGACCGCCACAGCTCGAGGCGGTAGTGCAGCCGCAGCGGGAAGCCGGAGCGCATCAGGCCGACGAACCTCCCATCGGCGAGGAGTCCGGTGGTCTGAATGCGGGGGATTTCGCTCTGGAGGGTGACGGTCAACGCGGGCGCCTGCGCGCCGGCCGGAGGGGCCGCCGCCGCGCCGCCGAGCACGGCCAGGAGAACGAGCCCCGGCCTCACCTCAGAAGCGGTGGTCGAGTCGCACCGTGAAGCGCAGGCGCTCGCCGGCGGTCACCGCCTTCGCCGCGTACAGGCCCAGCCCGCCCCAATCGACGCCCAGGCCGAGGTTCGCGATCCAGCTGCCGAGCGTCGGCAGGCGGTCGCTGGGCAGCCGGCCCGGCCCGCTGCCCACGAGCCACGCTTGCCCGGCGTCTCCCAGCACGACGAGGTCCGGCCCCTGGAGCGTGAAGAGGGACTTGGCCTCCTCGTCCTGCGGGCGTGAGGCCTTGTACGACCAGTGCAGCGCCATGTGGCCGCGGTACTCCGCCTGCACGAGGATCACGCGGTCGCAGGCCGCCACCAGCGTGCCCGCGAACACCGGGTCGACGATGTCGCGGTTGCACGCGGTGTGCCGGAAGCCGTATCCCGCCAGCGGATCGGGACCGCCCAGCGAGAGCCGTTGCTGCAACGGCAGCGGGTCGCCGCCGATCCAGCCGCCCGCGAGCACGCGCAGGTTGACCCGCCCCGACGGGCTCACGCGCGCGTAGCGGCGAAAGTCGAAGAACGCGCGGGTGAACGCGTAGGAGCCGTCGGTCGGAATCGGCCGGCGCACCGACGTGGGGACGCCGGGCTGCGGGCTCACGTCCTTCGAGCGGGAGTTCTCGAACCGGGCGCGGAGGTACCATCCCGCCGTCGGCTCCAGCCGGTCGTTGCGCGTGTCGAGCGTCACCAGTCCGCTGAACGTCGTGTAGTGTCCGTCGTCGATGGGCGGGTTGGGGCGCCACGCCTGGTCGTTGCGGAGCGCCGTCCAGGGGTCGCGCGCGGCGACGCTCGAGTGCCAGTCGCGCCGCAGCTCGAGCGTGACGCTCAGCGGGCGCTCGGGCCGGAGAAACGCCTGGCCCGCGATCCCCTTGTTCAGGTAGTAGTCGCGGTAGTCGCGCTGGAACAGGAACGCCGCCCAGCCGACCTCTGCGTTGCGGAGGCCCCAGTCTTCGACCGGCGTGACCAGGTCGTACGCGCGGAACTCGAGCCCGTACGCGGGCACTTCGCCGGAGCGCAACTCCGTGCGGAGCATGTACCCCAGGTCGCTGCGCTTGTCGGTGAAGTCCCCCGCCGTGCGAAACACGCCCAAGGCGTCCACGCGCAAGCGCACGTTCTGCTGCAGCTTCCAGTCGAACAGCGGCCCGAACACCACCGGTAGGCCTTCCACGCGGTTGAATGTGCCGCCGGTGGCGAGGGTGAGCGACGACCGCGAATCGGCGGTGCCCCACGACTTTTCGACGCCGAGATTGCGCATCCAGCGGCGCGGGTTCGCCGGCGCGACCGCGATGGCGTCGCCGTCGGCCCGGTAGGCGAGCGGCTCGCGGTACACGCGCACCTCGCCGCCGACCGACGCGCCGGGGGCGCGGGCGAGGGTGCCGCCGATCACGATGACGTCGCCCGCGATCACGGCGGCGGAGTCGAGCACGGCGTCGCCGTTGATCACGAGCAGCAGGCCCTGGACGCGCCCGCCCACCCAGGCGGCGCCGTTGCGCACCGCCACGTCGCCGCGCCACTCGTTGCCGCGCGGCAGGCGCGCCCGCCCCACGAGCCGCGTCGTCGTGGGCGCGTTGTAGAGCCGGATCGCCTCCTCGGCGACGAGCCGGGGGAGCTCCTGCGGCGGCACGACGACGCCCACGCTCTCGGGCTGGATGACGATCGCCGTGTCCTGCGCGGCGACCAGCGCCGGTCCGAAGAGGCAGCAGAGTGTGCAGAGGAGCGCGCGCATGGGAGACGTCCTGGTGGGGGCCGCGGGTGGGCGGTGCATGGGGCGTGCCGCCTCCGGCGCGGCGGGGTGGCGCGCCGCGGCCGGTGGGGGCGCGGGTTCGGCACGCACCGGCCGTGTCATCCCGCCACGTTTCGCGGCGGCTCCAGCCCGAGCCGCCGCATGCGGCGATACAGGTTCGCGCGGTCCGTGGCGAGCTTGCGCGCCGCGTCGGCCACGTTGCCCCGCGCGGCCGACAGCGCGCGCGCGATGAGCGTCCGCTCGAACTGGTCGAGCGCCTCCGACAGCGCCACGTCGCTCCACCCTTCGGACGGGGCGGCCGGCGGCCCGCCATCCCGCGGCACCACGCGCGCCACGTCGTCGGCGGTGATCGTCTCGCCGGTCGCGAGGATGGCGAGCCGCTCGACCAGGTTGGCGAGCTCGCGCACGTTCCCCGGCCACGCGTAGGAGGCGAGCAGCTGCACGGCGCCGGCGTCGAACCGCACGGGGCGGCCGAGCCGGGCGGCCTGCTTCGCCGCGAAGTGCCGCAGCAGCGGCGGCACGTCCTCGGGACGCTCGCGCAGCGGCGGGATGTGCACGGGGAGGACGTTGAGCCGGAACAGGAGGTCTTCGCGGAACTGTCCCCGCTGCGCGGCCCGGCTCAGGTCCTTGTTGGTGGCCGCGATCACGCGCACGTCCACCGTGACCGGCTTCTCGCCGCCCAGGCGCTCGATGACCCCGGTCTCGAGCACGCGCAACAGCTTCGCCTGCGCGTCGGGCCCGAGATCGCCCACTTCGTCGAGCAGCAGCGTCCCGCCGTCCGCGAGCTCGAAGCGGCCGACGCGCCGCTCCGTCGCGCCGGTGAACGCGCCGCGCTCGTGGCCGAACATCTCCGACTCGACCAGGTCCTTGGGGATCGCCGCCGAGTTCACGCACACAAACGGCTTCGCGGCCCGCGGGCTCTGGCGGTGGATCGCCGACGCGACCAGCTCCTTGCCGGTGCCCGACTCGCCCGTGATCAGGACGCGCGCCTCGGTCGGCGCGACGCGCGCGATCAGGGCGCGCAGCGCGTCCATCGCTCCGCTCACGCCCACGAGCGGATCGCTGTGCCCCAGCGCCTCGTGGAGCCGCCGGTTCTCGGCGAGGGTGCGCGACAGCTCGAGGGCGGCGCGCAGCGTCGTGAGCACGCCCTCGGGCGTGAGGGGCTTCTCGAGAAACTGGAAAGCGCCGAGCTTGGTCGCGCGCACCGCGTCGGTGAGGCTCGCCTTCCCGCTCATCATCACGACCGGGAGGTCGGGCGCGACGCGCTTCAGCTGCTCCAGCGTGGCGAGGCCGTCGGGACCGCCCGGCATCATCAGGTCGAGCAGGACCGCGTCCGGCGCCTCGCGCTCCACCGCGGCCAGCGCCGCCGCGCCGCCCGGCGCCTCGAGCGTCTCGAAGCCCTCCGACTCGAGCAGGGCGCCGACCATCTTGCGGATGTTCGGCTCGTCGTCGACGAGCAGGACGCGCGCGCTCATGTGGTGGAGAGCACGATGGAGAAGGTGGCGCCGCCCCCCGGCGTGTCGGAGACGGTGATCGTCCCGTTGTGGGCCTCGATCGTCTGCCGCACCAGGGCGAGGCCGAGCCCCGTCCCGTCCCGCTTGGTGGTGAAGTAGGGCTCGAACACCCGCTGCCGCAGCTCCTCGGAGACGCCGTGTCCGTGGTCGGCGATCGTGACCGCGAGGCCCGACCCGTCCCGGCGGAGGTCGACCTCGATCGCCCCGCGCCCGCCCATCGCCTCCGCGGCGTTGCGCAGCAGGTTCGAGAACGCCCGCCGCAGCGGGTCGTACTGTCCGAGCAGCCTGCACGGCTCGCCGTTGGCGCGCACGCTGACCTGCACCTCGGGGGGCACCGCGCTCCGGCCCAGGTCGATCAGCAGGTCCACGAGGTCGACCTCGCTCCGCGGGCCTTCCGGCAGCCGCCCGAACTCCGCGAACTCTTTGGCGAGCCGCTCCAGACGCTTGGTCTCGTCCTCCAGCACTTCCACCGCCACCTCTGCCCGCCCGCGACCCGAGGCCGTCGCGTCAGAGACGGCCGACGGAAGTCCTTTAGGGTCCGTCTGACCGCCGGACCGCCGTAGTTGATCCACCGCCATCCGCATCGACGTGAGCGGGTTCTTGATCTCGTGCGCCACCCGGCGTGCCACTTCGCGGAACGCGCGCAACCGCTCCGCCTCGAGCTCCTTCTCGCGCGCGGCGTCGAGCGCGGTCGCGAGCTCCCGCAGCGCCTGGCGCAACGCCTCGAACTCGGGCGCCCCCCGCGTGGCCGGGCCCGCCGGCAGCGGCATGCGGCGGCGGATCAGCCGCGTCCACCCCACCAGCTCGTCGATCGGCCGGGACAGCTGGCGGGAGAGATGGCCCGCCAGCCGCACCGACGCCGTCATCACCAGCGCGCCGAACACGATCACCACGGCCGCGAACCCGCCCGCGTAATACCGCAGGTACGTCTCCGCCCGGCGCGCGAGGGTCACCGAGTTCGAGAGCTGCTCCAGATGCTGGCGCAGCGCGGCCCGCTCCCCGGGGGCGAGGTGCGTCGTGTCCATGTGCTCGAGCATCTGGCGCGCCGAGGCGGCCGTCTCCTCGAGCGCCACCCGCGCCCCGGCTGACGGCGCGACCGTGCGCACCGCGAGGGCCCAGCCGACCACCGCCAGGGCGGTCGGCACGCCGGTCAGGGCCACGAGGATCACGAAGATCCGTTGACGGAACGGGAGCGCCATATTTGGGGGCCAATCTACGGCTTTGGCGCCCGTGTGACAATTCGACACAGATCCAATTTCGGATTGGCGATTGCGGATTGCGGATTGGGGGGCGTTGGGCGAATCCGCAATCCGCAATCCGAAATCCGCAATTCTTGGGGGATTTCATGAAGGCTCACACGCACTACCTCTGGTTCAACACCAAGCAGCGCCAGGAAATCATCGACATCACCGACGAGGTCGCCGAGCAGGTGGGCAAGAGCGGTGTGGGGGAAGGGCTCGCGCTCGTCAGCGCCATGCACATCACGGCCTCGGTGTTCGTGAACGACCACGAATCCGGACTGTGGTCGGACATCCTGCAGTGGCTCGAAAGCACGATCGCCCCGTGGGACCCCGGTCGCTACCGGCACAACGAGACCGGCGAGGACAACGCCGCCGCCCACCTGCGGAGCCTCACGATCGGGCACGAAGTGATCGTGCCGATCACGGCCGGCAAGCTCGACCTGGGCCCGTGGCAGCGCGTGTTCTACGGGGAGTGGGACGGGCAGCGGAGGAAGCGCCTGATCATCAAGGTGTTAGGGGAGTAGACACAGGTGCGGCCTGTTACTTTCCCCGCAAGTTGTTTATTTTCAAAGACTCCGAACGCTGTGGGGGATGTGGTAGACGTGGTGACAGATCATCTGGCGGCGCTCTTCGCCCAGCGGGCGCAGGAGCACCCGAACCGGGACTTCGTCGTGTTTGGGCCGCGCCGGATGACGTATGCGCAGGTCGAACGGGAAGCGGTGGCGTTGGCCGAGGCGCTGGCCGGCCTCGGCGTCCAGCCGGGGGATCGGCTGGCGGTCGACCTGCCGAACTGGCCGGAGTGGGTGGTCGCCTTCGTCGCCGCGGCGTATCGCGGTGTCGTGCTGGTCCCGCTCGATCCGTCACTCTCCGTGCACGAGCTCAAGTACCAGCTGCGCCACGCGGAAGTGCGCGCGGCGCTCGTCGCCGAGGCGTACGAGGGGGCGGACTTCGTGGAGCTGTACGACGAGGTCGTGCCCGACCTGCCCGAGTTGCGCGCGCTGATCGTCGTCGGCGCGACGGACCGCTGGCTCGACGACCGGGTGTACCGCTACCAGGACCTGGTGTCGAAGACCGTCGGTGAGACCCCGGTGATCGAGCCGGGCGACCCCGCCAGCCAGCCGCTCGCCATTCTCTACACGTCGGGGACCATGGGAAAGCCGAAGGGCGTGGCACTGTCGCATCGAAACATCGTGACGGCGGCCCGCGCCTCAGGCGAGGCGTTGCGGCACTCGGGCGATGATCGGGTGCTCGGTGCGGTGCCGTTGTTCACGATCTTCGGCGTGCACGTCGTGGCGGTCACGATCTCGGCCGGGGCGACGCTCGTGCTGCAGGAGCGCTTCGACGCCGCCCGCGCGCTCGAGCTGATCCGGCGCGAGCGGCTCACCGTCGTGCACGGCGTCCCCACCATGTTCGAGCTCCTCATGCGCCACCCTGCGTTCGAGGAGTCACCGCCGATCACCTGCCGCTCGGGGCTGGTCGCGGGGAGCCCGGTCTCCCCCGATCTGGCGACCCGGATCCGGCAGTGGTGCGACGTCCAGATCGCCTATGGGCTCACCGAGACGGGCCCGACGGTCACGATCACCCGTTTCGAGGATGGCATCGAGCGGCGGACGGAAACGGTCGGACGGCCCATCGACGGGGTGGAGGTGAAGGTGGTCGATCTGAAGACCGGCGACCTCCATGGCCCCGAGGCGGTGGGCGAGCTGGCGGTGAAGGGCCCGAACGTCATGCTGGGCTACTACCGGATGCCCGGCGAGACGACGCGGTCCTTCACCACCGAGGGGTTCTTCCTGACGGGTGACCTCGCGATCGTGGACGAAGACGGCTACGTCAGGATCGTCGGCCGCCGCAACGAGCTGATCATTCGCGGCGGCTACAAGATTTATCCACGCGAGCTGGAGGACCTCCTCCGGACGCACCCTGCCGTGAGCGACGCCTGCGTCGTCGGCGTGCCGAACGAGACGTTCGGGGAGCTGATCTGCGCCTGCGTCGTGGCCACGGAGGGATCCATCATAACGGGCGACGAGCTCAAGGAGTTCTGCCGTGAGACCGTCGCCGACTACAAAGTGCCGGATCTGGTGCGCTTCTTCGACGCTTTCCCGCTGACCGGAAGCGGGAAGGTGAAGCGACGGGAGCTCGCGCAGGTCGTCGGCCTGGAACTGAGCACAACGACATGACACAGCCGCGCACCTATCTCGCCCGGTCTGCCCACAATGAACCCCCCCCACATGCGCCGAACGCGGCGCTCCTGATCGACTTCGACAACGTGACGATGGGGATCCGCTCGGATCTCCAGACGGAGCTGAAGCGGCTCCTCCAGTCGGAGATCATACGGGGAAAGGTGGCCGTGCAACGCGCCTACGCCGACTGGCGGCGCTACCCTCAATACATGGTGCCCCTCGCCGAGGCGTCGATCGACACCATTCAGGCCACGGCCTACGGCTCATCCAAGAAGAACGCCACGGACATTCGTCTCGCCGTCGACGCGATGGAACTGGTGTTTACCCGCCCGGAGATCGGCACGTACATCCTGCTCTCCGGCGACTCGGACTTCTCCAGCCTCGTGCTGAAGCTGAAGGAGTACGGCAAGTACGTCATCGGGGTCGGGATCCGCGAATCTTCGAGTGACCTCCTCGTCATGAACTGCGACGAGTACTACTCCTACAACGAGCTGGCCGGCCTCACCAAGGAGAGCGATGTCACTCACGTGCGCCACGACCCCTGGGAGCTCGTGGTCGAAGCCGTGAAGCAAATGACGGCGCACAACGACGTGATGCGCTCCGATCGTCTGAAGCAGGTCATGCAGGAGATCGACCCTACGTTCAATGAGAAAGACGTGGGGTTCTCCCGCTTCTCGAAGTTCGTGGTGGAAGCCGCGCACAAGGGGCTCATCAGCCTCACCAAGTTGGACAACGGCCAGTACGAGATCGCGCTCGGGCCGAATGTTCCGGGGGCCGCGGCGCAGCCGCCGTACGGCGGGCGTCCAGAGGCGCCGCGCGAGGAGCGGGTGCGGGAGCCCCGCGGCGGCGGGGGGCGCCGCGACGACAGCCGAGCGGGGAGCCGCAAGAGCAGGTTTTCGCTGGGCGAGGCGTTTGGTCTCCTGAAGCAGGCGCTCTCCCGCATGGGCGGCGGCGCTCAGCCGGTCGACGCCGAGCAGTTGCGCGAGGCGATGATCGAGCTCAAGGGCGGGGAGGCGGAGCCGCTCGAAGCGGAGCGGTTCCCCAAACTGCTGCGCCAGGCGCATGACGCCGAGATCATCGATCTCTCGAAGGAGCCGGATGGCGCTTACGAGGTGAAGCTGCGGGAGGAGCCCCCCCCCGTCCCCGTGGCGCCGGCCGCCAGCTTCGCGACCCCCGAGCCCGTGGCCGCGGGCGACCTGGACGAGGTGAACGATCCGCCGATGCCCCAGTCGTCCGCCCCGCCGCCACTGACCGGAGTCCCGGCGCGGAGCGCGCGGTTCCGGCGCGGGTCCCGGGGAGGCGGTCCGCGGGTCGCGCCTCCCGAGATCCCCAAGATCGGCGTCGTGGAAGTGGATCCCAACTTCAAACCGCGGATCGAGCTGCTGCCCCCCCTCCCGAGGCCGGCGGCGACGGCGCCGCCCGGCGGCGAGGCCGCGCCCGCACCTGGGCCGTTCGACGAAGGGCGCCGGGAGCGTGGGGAGCGGGGCGAGCGGGGCGGCCGCGGCGGGCGCGGCCGGGGTGGGCGCGGTCGCCGGGGAAGTGGGGGAGGGGCAAGCGGGGAGGCTGGCGCGCGCGCCGAGGGCGAGCACGTCGAGCGCGGTGAGCGCGGCGGTCGCAGCCGCCGCGGCGGCCGCGGGCGTGGGGGCAGGGGCCGGAATGGCGAGGATCGTGGTGAGCACCGGGACGCGAGCGAGCCGCGCGCCGCGGCCGAGCCCATGCCGCCCGCTCCGAGCAAGCCCGCTCCCTCGTCCGCCCCGACCCCGCCCCCCGCCGACGAGGCCGAGGACCAGGGAGGCGGGGAATCGTTCTGGTCGAAGGTGAAGCGGGGTCTCACCGGCGGCGCGTGACGGGCACCCCGCTGCCGGCAGCGTTCTACGCGCGACCCACTCCCGAGGTCGCGCGTAGGCTTTTGGGACACATCCTCGTGAGCGACGTCGCCGGGCGGCGTACAGCCGGCCGCATCGTCGAGACCGAGGCGTACGTCGGGCCCGACGACCCCGCCTGCCACGGCTACGGCGCCCACCGCACCAAGCGCAACGCCAGCTTGTTCGAGGCTCCGGGGACCGCCTACGTGTACTTCACCTACGGCATGCATTGGTGCCTCAACGCGGTCACCGAAGCCGCCGGGTTTCCCGCCGCCGTGCTGCTGCGCGCGCTCGAGCCGCTCGCGGGACTCGCCACCATGCGGCGGCGTCGCGGCGGCGTGGCGGACCGGGAGCTCTGCTCCGGTCCCGCCAAGCTGTGCCAGGCGCTGGGCGTGACCGGCCGGGATGACGGCCACGCGCTCACCCGGGGGCGGCTGCGGATCGTCCGCGGCCGGTTGCGGCAGCGTAACGCCATCATCGTGACACCACGAATCGGCATCACCCGCGCAGTCGACTGGCCGCTGCGGTTCCTGATCAAGGACTCGCCATGGGTCTCCCGCTAGGACTGCTGCTCGTGCTCCAACAGCCCATCATCGTGGACGGCCACATCGACACGCCGCAGCGGATGCTCGACATGCGAACCGACATCTCGGTCCGGCTCGCCGATGGGCACGTGGATGTTCCGCGGATGAAGGAGGGCGGCCTCACGGCGGCGTTCTTTTCGATCTGGGTGGACGCGCGCTACCGCCCCGGCACGGCGTTCCGGCGGGCGCTCGATCTGATCGGCGCGGTGCGGGGACTCGTGGACACCAATCCCGAGGTGGAGCTCGCGACCGACGCGGAGCAGGTGCGCGCCGCCGCGGCGCGGGGCCACGTCGCCGCGCTCCTGGGGGTGGAGGGAGGGCACGCGATCGAGAATTCCCTCGAGAACCTCGACTCGCTGTACCGGCTCGGCGTGCGCTACCTGACGCTCACCTGGAACAACGGGAACGACTGGGCGGGCGCGTCCATGGACCCGCGGCGCCAGGGCGGGCTCACCGACTTCGGCCGGCAGGTCGTGCGGCGGATGAACGAGCTGGGGATGCTGGTGGACGTCTCCCACGTCTCCGACGCGACCTTCCGCGACGTGCTCGCCACGACGACGCGCCCGGTGATCGCCTCGCACTCCTCGTGCCGGGCCATCGCGCACTCCCCTCGCAACCTCACCGACGACCAGCTGCGCGCGATCGCGCGGAACGGCGGGGTGGTGGGGATCAACTTCTATCCCGTGTTCCTGGACGACCATTTCGCCCGCGAGTACGAGGAGCTGCGCCGGCGCCTGCGGCCCGAGATCGATTCCATCCGGGCGCGCCACCGGGGCCGGCCCGGCGAGTCGGCCTTCGAGATCGACAAGCTCGTGGGCCGGCACGCCGAAAGCCTCGACGTGCCGGGGCTCGACCGGCTGGTGGACCACATCGATCACGCCGTGCAGGTGATGGGGGTGGACCACGTGGCGCTCGGGAGCGACTTCGACGGGGTCAGCGTCCTCCCGACGCCCATGAAAGACGCGA
>WNFU01002616.1_pt1 | contig 24453 bp, 20 predicted proteins | sample 5400121 | NCBI WGS metagenome assembly WNFU01 (sample SAMN13153360, study PRJNA577476) | soil metagenome | isolation source: 100 cm soil or saprolite under grassland replicate 1 | place: USA:California | collected 2016-06-15
ACGGCGAGAAGAGTCCAGGACCTCCTGGAGGCGCGAGGGGTGCGTTGTCTACCGCTCAAGGGGGCCGCGCTCGCCGAGCGCCTCTACGACTCCCCGGCCCATCGTCCCATGGCGGACGTCGACCTGCTGGTGCTCGACGAGTGGCCCCGGGTGGTCACGCTGGTCGAGAAGGCCGGCTTCGTCGACCTGGGACAGGCCGACCACGCCTGGAGCTTCCTCGACCCGGCATCCGGTACGATCGTTGAGCTCCATCGGGGGGTCACCTCCTGCGCGCGGCTTTTCCCGCTCGACCTCGAGGCCACCTGGAGGCGCTGCCGAACGGGAGCCGGCCTCGTGAAGTGGGTGCCGTCGAGCGAGGACCTGCTCGTACACCTCGCGCTGCACGCGGCCTTCCAGCACGGCCTCGCGCTCCGTCTTGTGCAGTTCCTTGATTTTCGCCGGCTGCTCGAGCGGGAACCGCCCGACCCGGCCCTCCTTACCGAGGTCGCGATACGAGCACGGGCAGTGGGTGCGGTCGCCCTCGCCCTCGAAGCCGCTCAAGCGATGGTAGGGGCACCGCTCGGTCCAGCCCTTCAAGAGCTTGTTTCCGCGTGGCTGCCGAGCGGCTTGCACGGCTACGTCGTCTCCCAGCTCAGTGCCGATCCGGCCGCATTGCTGGTCCCTTCCGAGCCTCCGCTGGCGCGAGTTCGATGGGAGCTAGCTGCCGGCCGCCGGATGGTTCTCATTCGCGAGACACTTAGCCCCAGTTCCTTCGGCGTCCCCTGGCCCTCTCGGCCCGGGCCGGTGGGTCGTGCGCTTCGCCTCGCGCGGCGCTGGGGCCTCCCCACACTCCGCTCCGCGGGAGCTCGCATCCTCCGCACGCATTTAGGAGCTCATGTGCGCCGAGTTTGATCGAGTTTGATCGGGCCGGGGTCGAGCGAGACTCGCTGGAGGAATTCGACGTCACCGCGTGTCAGCTCGGTGAGGCGATCGACGAGTTCGTCGTGTCGATGATACGTGACGGATTGCTCTTGCAAAGAGCACGATCGGCGCCTGGCTCGTGCGCTGGGGCACCACCGAGGGAGCAGAGGCCGAGTCTTGTTCGCGCATCACAGGTGAGTCGCTTCGGAGCCGAGTCGATGGGCTTCGGTTGCGGCACTGGGCTATCTCTTCGATCGCGAAGACGCATCAACCGTTTGAACTTTCGGCAGCGGGCTGTCGACAGCGCTCGCGCGCTCCGACCGACGGATCGAGAAAAGCGCCTGGGTGGGTTAGACGGGATCCCGACCACCCGAGCGCGCGAATTCATTTCGCTTCCGTCCGCTATGGGTGTGCTCTATTATCCGCTCCGGCCCTTGCGATTAGCGGACTGGTGGACACGCCGAGCGAACACAAATTTAGCTGGACCGTGGGGGAGTGGTGGATGAAACGCCTTGGCGTCCTCGCCGGAATAGTGGCTCTGTGTTTCATCGGCACGCCGGCCTCGGCCCTCGATCTGGGCGAATGGGTTCCCGGGCTCAAGCTGAGCCCCTTCCTGAGCGAGCGGGTGGAATACGAGACCAACGTATTTCAGGCGCCCAGCCATGCGCAGGATGACGTGATCTTCAAGACGATTCCGGGCTTCGTGGTCGATTACACGTTCGGGGCCCATTCGCTGAGTGCGGGCTACCGCGCGGAGATTCTGAGGTTCCTCGACCTGACCAACCAGGACACCGTGCACCACATCGCGGCCGGCCAGCTTCGTCTCGACTTTCCTCGCCTGCTTCTGAACCTCAAGGACGACTTCACGAGAACGAGCGACCCGCCCGGCACGGAGTTGACGGGCCGGATCTTGAGCACGACCAACGCGCTGAAGCCCGAAGGAGAGTTCCGCCTCACCTCGCGCTTCTCGACGGGCCTGAGTTACGCCTGGACTCGGGTAAGATTCGACGACTCGAGCATCGGCGACCTCATCGATCGGGACGAGCACCTGATCGGAGGCTCGGTCTTCTGGAAGTTCGTGCCCAAGGCCGACCTCGGGCTGACCTATACCTACGGACGGACCGAGTTTGCCACCTCGAGCGATCGGGATTTCACCTCGCACGGAGTGGCGCTCGGGCTCCGGGGCGAGCTCACGGCCAAGCTGTCGTCGAGCTTCCGTGTGGGGTATGTCTGGGGGGTCCCGGACCACTCCGATCAGCCTGGCTTCACGGGGAACACCCTTGGGGGTGATTTGACCTACAGGCCCACCGAGCGCACGACGATCGTGCTTGGGGTGGATCGGAGCAGGCAGGAGTCGACGTTTGTGACGACGCCCTTCTACGTCACGACGAACGCGACGCTGAGCGCACAACACCAGATCCTCCCGAAGCTCAGTATTGGCGCTCGTATCGGAGGCGGGGTCAACGATTACTCAACGAAGCAGACGGTGGGCGGGGAGACCGACTGGCGACGCGATACGTTCCTCGTCGCCGGTGGACAGATTGAATATAGCATCCAGCCCTGGTTGCGGCTCGGTCTCGAGTATCTCAGGACGAGCCGGGACTCCAACTTCGCGCCGTTCAGTTTCGTGGACGACAAGATCACCGGACGCGTGACCCTTCAGTTCTAAAGGCTGCTCCCGCTCCCGTTGCTCCCGCTCCCGTTGCTTGACAGTCGCTGAATCCGGGGCATAATCTCAGCGCCCTGAGGGGCGCAGATGATTCCGAATTCTCAGACGCTATCTTCGTGGATTCTCATCGGTTTGCTCGTGTGTCTCTGTGTCCAGCCGCAGGCGTGGGGCCAGGAATACACCATCGGCTCCGGCGACGTGTTGACGATCACGGTGTGGGGGCATCCGGATCTTTCGAGGGACTACACCGTCGACCCGGACGGGTTCGCCCCGTTTCCGCTGATCAGCCGCGTGAAGGCCGGAGGACTGACGACCAGGGAGGTCGCGGCCGCCCTCGTTGACCTCCTGGGTAAGGATTACCTGGTCAACCCCCAGGTGATCGTGTCCGTCAAGGAGTATCTCTCCCAGAAGGTCACGATTCTCGGGGAGATGGCACGGCCTGGTGTCTTCTATCTGACCGGACCGACGAGCCTGGTCTACGTCCTCTCCAAGGCCGGATGGCTGTCCAGGGGCGCCGGGAAAGAAATCCTCCTCGTTCGGGACCAGGCTCTCACGGGGCCTGGGGCGCGCGGTGGCAACGCGACGATCGTGCGTCTTAGCGTCGACAAGATTCAGGCGGGGAACGCCGCCGAGAACGTCCGTGTCCAGGCGGGGGACACGGTGTTCGTCGTCTCGAGAGACGAGAATAGCTTCTTCGTGTTCGGCGAGGTCAAGAGGCCCGGCGCGTATCCCCTCGAGAAAGAGACGAACATCCTCGAGGGGATCACGATCGCCGGCGGGTTCACCGACAAGGCGTCGCCGTCCCGGACGCGGGTGATCCGCGTCGGCCCGACCCGCCAGCAGGTGCTCGAGATCGACATGAACGACATCATCAAGCGGGGTCAGCGGGACAAGGCCGTCCGGCTCCAGGCCAATGATGTCGTGGTGGTGCCCGAAAGTTTTTTTTAGTGGTGAAGCCCAAGCTGGACATCATCCCAAGGTAGGGACATGACAGAGCCACGCGAGCTCGTATCCGAACGACACCTCGCCGACTACCTCCAGGTCCTACGGAAGCATCGGTGGCTGATTACCGGGATCTTCCTCGTTGCGGTGATCACCGTAGGCGTCTGGACGTTCCGCCAGATCCCGATCTACCAGGCCGCGGCGACCATCCTCATCGATCCGGAAGCGCCGAAGATTTTGAACATCCAGGAAGTGACGCCGATGGGCGCGTCGGCGCCATGGGACCCGAACTATTATCCGACGCAACACGAGATCATCAAGAGCCTCGCCGTGCTCGACAAGACCATCCAGGCTCTGAATCTCAAGCAGCGGGCCCCCGAGCTCGCCTCGGCCCAGGTCCTACGGTCCACGCTCATCGTGGAGCCCAGGCGCAACACGCGGCTCGTCCTGATCAAGGTCGAGCAGGCCGACCCAGCGCTCGCGGCCGAGATCGCAAACGCCGTGGCCACGGCCTACCTCCAGTACAACCTCGAGCTCAAGATGAAGGGCGCCAGCGAGGCGGTGTCCTGGCTCACGGATGAGGCGAGTCGGCTGAGGGCGAAGGTGCAGGAGTCCGCCGTGGCCCTCCAGAACTACCGCGTGAAGGCCGGGATTCTCGGGCTGGAAGAACAGCGAAAGATCACCGCCCAGAAGATCATGGATTTCAACAAGGGCTACCTCGAGGCGCAGGCCCAGCGCCTGTCGACGGAGTCCAAGCTCCAGCAGGTCACCCAGATCGCCAAGGACAAGGCGGCGGCCCAGCTGATCCTCACCGTGGCGAATAGCTCCCTCATCGAGAAGCTCAGGGGGGAAACCTCGGATCTCGAGGTCGAGCGGTCGAAGCTCCTCCGGGTCTACAAGGATAAGCACCCCGAAATCTTAAAAATCGACGCCCGGATCCAGCAGGTGCAGCAGCGGCTCGACGGCGAGATTCAGAACATGCTCCGCGCGGTCCAGGCGGAGTACAAGGTGGCGAAGGCCCGGGAAGACACCCTGTTCAACAACGTCACTCAGATGAGACGCGAGGGGCAGGATCTCAACGAAAAGGAGATCCAGTACCTCGCCCTCCAGCGCGAGAGCGAGACCAACCAGCAGCTCTACGACTCGATCGTCAAGCGCCTGAAGGAGACCGGCGTGACGGGAGGGCTCGAGACCAACAACGTCCGAGTCGTCGAAGCCGCCACCGCGCCGGCCGCTCCGTTGAGGCCCAGAAAGATGTGGAATCTAGGCCTCAGTATCGTGGTCGGGCTGGGCCTCGGCATCGCCGTCGCCGTCGCCATCGAATATTTCGACACGACCGTGAGGAACCCTGACGACGTCGAACGTTATCTCGGCCTCCCGGTCATCGGGATCGTTCCTAGATTCGAGGCCAAGCGTTAATGGCCCAGCACTCGCACAAGCGGACGGCGCGGCGTCCTCCGATTCTCATCACGCAGACCGAGCCGAGGTCGGCCGCCTCAGAGGCGTACCGGATGCTCCGGACGAACATTCAGTTCGCCGGCCTGGATCAGGCGCCCCGAAACATCGTTTTCACCTCCGCAGGCCCGGGTGAGGGGAAAACTACCTCGGTGGCGAACTTCGGGGTGGTGGCCGCCGAGGCGGGCTCGCGCGTGTGCCTCGTCGATTCGGACCTCCGGCGCCCGGCGCTCCACAAGCTCTTCGGTCTCAACAACACTCGCGGGCTGAGCACCGCTCTGCTCCATGGCTTGCCTCTGGCCGAGCTCGCGCAGCCGACGGCCACGCCCTCCCTGTCGGTCCTCACGAGTGGGCCGAGGCCGCCCAACCCCGCCGAGCTGGTGGGTTCGAAGCGCATGCGCGAGCTTTTCGAGTCAGCGGCCAGCGACTTCGACCTGGTGCTCTGCGACAGCCCGCCCGTGATCTCGGTCACTGACGGCATCGCGCTCTCGGCCCAGTGCGACGGGGTCGTCCTCGTAATTCGCGTCGGCGCGATCGCACACGAGGCGATCCGGCGGGCCGTCGACCAGATCGAGGCCGTCAAGAGCCGAATTCTCGGGGTGCTCCTGAACAGCGTGGATCTTCGTCGGGACGGCTACTACTACAAGTACTATCGCTACTACCGCTACTATCAAGGCTACTACAGCGAGAACGGCAACAAGTAGAGCCGGTCGATGATCGTTCACGCCGTCACCTTCGACTGTTGGGGCACGCTCCTGCTCGACAGTCCAGGCAGCGACGAGCGCTACGCAAGGCGGCGCCTCGAGGGATTCGAGAAGATTCTGATAGCCGCGGGTATCTCGGTCCATCGACGTGAGCTCGACCGCGCCTACGAAGCGTCGCGTCACTGGTTAGCGCGCACCTGGCGGAGGCACCGGGACGTTCCCGTGAGCCAACACGTGCGGGCCATCCTTAAGGAGGTGGACCCGACGCTTCCCGAACGCCTCGCCCCGCAACAGCTGGCCGCGCTGATCCAGGCCTACGCGAATCCGGCGCTTCTGGTACCTCCGGCAGTGGACGAGGGCGCCCGCGGCGCCCTGGAGACTCTGGCTGCCAGGGGACTGACACTTGGCGTGGTCTCCAACATCATGCGGACGCCCGGTAACGTCCTCAGACAGATCCTCGACCGCTCCGGGCTTCTCGCGCCGTTGAAGGTGCTGACGTTTTCGGACGAGTGCGGGATTCGAAAGCCGGATCCCGAGATCTTCCGCCTCACCCTCCGCCAGATGGGCGTGGCCCCGGAGGACGCCGTGCATGTCGGCGACGATCCGATCCTGGATGTCGAGGGCGCCCGAGACGCCGGGATGGCGGTCATTCAGGTGACACCCGACGGGCGAGCCACCGCTCCGGTCAAGCCGGACGCTGTCATCCGCCGAATCCGAGACCTACCCGCCGCGCTCGATCGTCTAGCTTCGACAAGGCCTGGATGAGACTGAAGATGTGGCGGGCGCTCGGGCGGGCCGTTCGGCCCTCGATGAGCGGGCGCCGGCGGAGAGTAGACCGTCGAATTTATCTGATCGCGGCCGGCGTCGTGGTCCTCGTATTCGCACTTTATCTCTGGGCGCCGTCCTTCCTGAAGACCGTCGAGAACAAGCTCTACGACTCGCATTTCGTCCTGCGCGGTCCTCACTACCCGGGCCATCAAGTCGTGATCGTGGCGATCGACGAGAAGAGTCTGGCGGCCTTCGGTCGCTGGCCGTGGCACCGATCGCTGCTCGCCCGCGTGGTGCGGACCCTCGCCGATGACGGGGCGAAAGCGATCGCGCTGGACATCATCCTCAGCGAGCCGGAAGTGAGTGACGAGCTTCGCGTGGTCGCGCGAATGTCGGAGCGGCTCGGCGCGCTTGGAGCTTCGGCCTCGAGCCCGGCGGGCCTGGCGCTGCGCCGGGAGCTCGACGGTCTTGCGCAGGCCGCCGATTCCGACGGGCAGCTGGCACGCGCCCTTCGGGCGAGTGGACGGGCGGTGCTCGCGATCGTATTCGATCTCAAGCCGGGGATTCCGAGCTCCGCGCCCGAACCCTCGGGTGCGCCCCTCAAGTCTGCGATCACTCGCTTCCGGCAGTACGCCGAGCGCGGTCGCTACCCGCCGCCCCAGGCTGAGCGCGCAGGAACGCCGATCCGGCCATTCGAGGACGCGGCGCACGCCCTCGGGCACGTCACGATGATCCCCGACGAGGACGGCACGACCCGCTGGGAAGCGCTGGTCTTCGAGTATCGCGGCTCGTACTATCCCTCGCTCGGCGTGCAGGCGGCACGGCTCGCGCGGGGCGTGGAGCCTGCGGGACTTCAGCTGGACTTCGGCCGAGCGCTCGCCATCGGTCCGATCGAGATCCCGGTGGATCCTCGGAACCGGATGCTGATCAATTGGCTGGGGCCGCCGGGCACCTTTCTGACGGTCTCCGCCGCCGATCTCCTCACGGGAAAGGTGCCTCAAGCGTCGATTCGCGACCGGATCGCGTTCGTCGGGGCCACTGCGGCCGGTATCTACGACCTTCGCGTCACGCCCGTGAGTCCGGTGCTGCCCGGGGTGGAGAAGCACGCGACCGTCGCCGCGAACATCCTGGCGGGTCGGTTTCTGCAGCGCCCGGATTGGGTCGAGCTGCTGGAGGCGGCTGGAATTCTCCTCTGGCCCCTGCTCCTGACCTGGATGCTCCCGCGATTCCGTCCCGTGTCGAGCCTCGGCCTCGTCGTGGTCCTGTGGGTCGCCTTCTACGGCGCCGTGCACCTGGCGTTCTTGCGGGGGCTCTGGCTTCCCTTGGTCTATCCGAGCCTCGCCATGGCTCTGGCCTTCGTGGGCATCACCGTGTATCGCGTCCTGACAGAGGAGCGCCAACGTCTGTGGACGAAGCGCGCGTTTCAGCGCTTCGTCAGCCCGGAGGTGGTCGAGCAGCTCGCCGACAACCCAGCGGCCTTGCAGTTTGGCGGCGAGGTCCGGAACCTGACGGTGCTTTTCGCCGACATCCGGGACTTCACGGGGTACTCCGAGCGGCATCCGCCTCAGGAAGTGGTCCACATGCTCCGAGAATTCCTCACGCGCATGGCGGACCAGGTCCTGGCGCAGCGGGGGACCCTCGACAAATTCATCGGCGACGCGGTCATGGCGATCTTTGGAGCGCCCGTGCCGCTGCCGAACCACGCCGAGCGTGCGTGTCGGGCCGCACTCGCGATGATGAAAGAGATGGAAGCGCTCCAGACCAAGTGGGCGGCCGAAGAACGTGAACCTTTCCGGATTGGAATCGGGATCAACACTGGCGAGATGGTCGTTGGGAACCTGGGCTCCGAGCAGCTCTTCGACTATACGGTGGTCGGCGACGGGGTCAACGTCGGGGTGCGGCTGGAAGCCTTGAACAAGGAGTACCAGACCACGACCCAGATCATCATCAGCGAGAACACCTACTTGGCGGCGCAGGGCGCGCTGGACGGCCGTCGGCTTGGAGAAGTCACGGTCAAGGGCAGGACGCGCCCCGTCGTGGTGTATGAGCTGCTCGGGCTCGGGGCGAGCGTCGAGGCCGAGCCCGCGCCGGTTCGCTTGACAAAGGTGGCGGCGCGGGCCTAATGATGCCCTGGAGCGCCATAGGGGGATCAGCGATGCTCGGACCGCGAACGAGTTCCACACTTCGGTCGGTGGCGGCGATGGTTCTCGGTGCGCTCATCGTGCTCGCCCTGCCTCATCCTTCACGCGCCCAGCAGCCCGCGGTGAGCGCCGAATTGACGCGCGTCGTCGGTCGCGTCGAGCTCCTGCGTAAAGGGCAGACGCAGTGGATCCCGGCCGTGATCGGAGCCCATCTCGTCGAGGGCGATGACATCAGGGCATTCTCCGGGGCCTGGGCAGAGCTCGCCTTGCCCGACACGAGTACCGTGACGCTCGGAGAGAATAGCCGTCTGCTCCTGACCAAGCTCGAGTTCAATCGCCAGAACCAGACCCGGGTTGTCCTGCTCCATCTCGCGGTGGGTAAGCTGCGGGCCGCGATTGCGCAGGCCTCCATCTCGCTGGTCCGAGTCCGCCAGTCGAGCTTCGCGATCTCCACGCCGACCGCCGTCGCGGCGGCGCGGGGCACGATCGTGTGGGCCTGGTACCGCGCCAACAATACGTATTTCGCGGTTGAACCCGAAAAAAACGTTTTGCAACCGAGTCGCGTCGACTGCATACCGCTCCGCGGGGGCCCGGCTGGTGGTCCCCTGAAGGCTCAGAAGTCTACGGCGATCTTCGCCGGGAGCCAGTCGATGGAGTGTGGCACGCCCGTACCGATCCAGGCTAATTTCCCTACGCTCAGCAACCCGGACACCGCCGGCGAGTTTTTGGCGCTGGGCGGCGCGCCGGTCGTCGCGCCTCCTGGAGTGCTCGAAGCTGTCACCGCTGACCTGACATCAGCGGCCATTCCCGGGGTGGCGTTCGAGACGACCGGCGGGCTGGGCTCCGTGTCCTTCCCGTCCACCGGGCGGGACATCCAGCAGAATCAACAGCAGGGCCAGAACCAGCAGAACAACAATCAAGAGATGTCCGCCGGCCAGAACCAGCAGGGCCAGAACCAGCAGGGCCAGAACCAGCAGGGCAATAATCAGCAGTAGAGCTGATTCTGTCGTCTCGTAGTCTGAGGGAGGTGATCGCTGGCTCTGCCGTCGAGCGTCTGGACCACCTCGGTCGCATCGCCCTCCTTGCTCTCCTCCTCTGGGCGCCGCTCGCCATCGGCGCCAGTTGGGACTGGTCTCTTGCCGTCCTGCAGCTTCTCACCCTGCTCGGTGTTCTCGCCTGGGTGCTTCGAATGGTCGCCGACGGACGCCTCGAATGGCGCCGTTCGGCGGTCGACCTTCCGCTCGCCCTCCTTGTCGCGGTAGTAGGCTTCCAGCTCGTTCTTGGCAACCGTTCCCTCGCGCTCTGGGCACTCGCGCCCAGCCCGAGCGCCATTGACGTTCCAGCACGACTGCCCACAACGTTCCTCACGCTGGGCACCGTCGCGCCAGCGCATACCGCCCGCTCCCTGCTCGTACTGCTGACCTACGCCAGCGCCTATCTTCTGGTCGTCAACGTGATTCGCACGCGTGAGCAGCTCGACCGCCTCGTCGGGACACTCGTGTCGTTCGGCGGGCTCCTGGCGTTCCTCGGCGTGCTCGACTACCTGACGGGTCACGCCTGGCTCCTGTCGTGGCGCGATCGTCCGCTCGGGGGGCGCCTCGCCGGAACGTTCCCCAATCCGGATCACTTCGCGGCGTGGCTCGCGATGGTGATCTGCCTCGGCCTTGGCTGGCTCATAGCGCGTCGGCCGAGCGGCGAGGGCAGGCTTGGCCCTCGTCTCCGTTCGCGCGAGGAGCGCGAGGAGGCTGTGCGACAATACTTGCCCTTCATTGCACTGGTCGTCATGGCGCTGGCCCTGATTTTCACGCTGAGCCGCGGTGGTGTGCTCAGTCTGCTCTTGACGTTCGTCGTCCTCCTCGTCCTTTTGGGGAGGCTCCGTCGTATACGCTGGAGCCTCGCGATCATCGGCACGCTTGTGGTGGTCGCCCTCGGTTACGCCGTCTGGATCGGGCTCGAGCCCTTCCTCGCTCGCGTGAGGCATACGGACTACGCGAGCCGATGGGTGCTCGCCCTCACGACATTCCCGATGCTCCGATCCTTTCCCTTGTTGGGCGTCGGTCTCGGCGCATACGGAGACATCTACGGGCACTACCAGCCAGCGGAGCTCCAGCCCGGCAAGCTCGACGTGCGCATGGCCCACAACGACCTCCTGCAGCTCCTCGTGGAGCTGGGAATCGTCGGCGCGGTGCCCGTGTTCCTCATGGTCTGGCGTGTCAGCCGGGATCTCCTGGGCGCGCATTTGCTCGGTCAGGCCAGCTGTCCGGTCGGGGGCGGAGAAATGGAGGGCGCGCGCCGCCACGATCCCTTCAGTGTCGGGATCGCCGTCGGGGCGGTAGGGGCCGTGCTCGCACTTCTCGTGCACAGTGCGTTCGACTTCGCGGCGCACATTCCCGCCAACGGGGTCTTGGCGGCAGCCTGCCTCGGGATCGCCACGGTAGCCCTCCACACGCGCTTCAACGCAGTCGGCGCGCGTCTCCTCACCGCGGTGCGCGCCCATTCGCTCGGCTCGACCCGCGTCGTCTCGGTGGTGGTCGCGACGATCGTGATCGTCTTGTTGCTGTCCCTCGTCCCGTGGATTCTGCGCCCCCCGCTCGTCACGGCTAGCCTGAACAAGGCCACACGGCCGGCGATCGATCGACCGACAGCCCTCAACTGGGCCGAGGCCGCCCTCGCGGTGGGTCCGCGGGACGAGCGAGCCAGAGCGGTCCGCGCCCGGCTCAGACTCGAAGCGGCGCTCGAGACGTGGAATCTGGGCGTCACGCTCGACGGGCGTGTTCTTTTATCGTGGGAGGAGCGGCGGGCGACGAGCCTGCCCCTCGTGCGCGGTGCGATCGAGGATTACCGGACTGCCCTCGCGGCGATTCCTGTCGAACCCTATCTCCACGAAAGCCTGGCGAGGGCCTACTGGACGCTGGCCCTACTCGATGCCGAACACGCGTCAGGGCATCTGTCGGAGGCGTTGACCTCCTTCTCCCGTGCCATCGAGTCGGCCCCCGAGAGCCCCTTCGCATACCGGTCGCTCGCCGTCTTCGCAGTGCCGCAGGGGGGACGGTTCACCGAGGTAGGGCTGCGTGCTGCCCGGAGTGCCGTCGAGCGTGATCCGACCTTGCTCGTGGAGCTCGTCGATCGATTCGTTCGTCTGGGGCTCAGTGCGAGCCAGTGGATCGCCGCGGTTCCGGACTCTTTGCTGGACCGCCTCGAGCTCGGGGCACTCCTCGAAAAGCGCGGACTATTGTCGGAGGCCGCCGAGGCATACCGGCAAGCCCGTGACATCGCGTCCGCCAAAGACGCGGTTGTCGCCAGATGGCTGCTCGCACGGCTCCTCCTCCGGCAAGGCCTCGGCCGCGAGGCTCTCGCCGAGCTCGCCAATGCGTTGACGCAGGATGCTGCGAATCCCGAGCTCCACCTCGATCGTGCCCGGGCTCTTGCCGCCCATAGGGACCCGAGAGCCGTCGACGCGTACCGGCTTGCCGTTCTCAACGCGGAGGTGCGAGCGAGTAAGATCGGCGATGACGCAGAGCCGTTTGCGCCTCTGCCGCCACGAGCGAGGGCGCTGGTCTCCGAAGCAACGGGAGGGCAGCGGATCGCACCCAGCCGCTACCGCCGCGCATTGGCGCAAAACCTGACCGATCGCAAGCTCTGGGACGAGGCGCGCCAGCAATGGGAGATGGTGCTTCGCGAGACACCCACGGACGCAGGAGCTCATTTCGCACATGGCGTCGTCCTGGATGGCCTCGGAGCGCGGGACCAGGCGGTGGACGCCTATCGACGCGCGGTGACTCTTGACGCGAACAGTGTCCAGTTCCGGCTGAGGCTCGCCCAACGTCTCTGGGAGACAGACCAGTACTACCAGGCGATGAACGAATGGCGCACGATCCTCGCCCAAGCTCCGGGCAATCTTGATGCCCGCCTGGCTCTGGTGCGCGCCTACCTGAAAAGTGGTCAGCGGAACGAGGCCGTCCTCGAATACCATCGTTTGCTCCAGATCGCCCCCGATCAGTCCGAAGTGCGGCGCGAGCTGGCTCGCCTGGGCCTGGGGGCACCGGAACCTGGCGCCAGGGCCCGCCCTCGGGACTGATTCCGGCCGTCCGGGCTGATTCAGGTACTATAGGCGCCGCATGCTCGACACCATCGTGGTGGGCGGCGGTCCCGCGGGCCTCTACTGCGCGCTCCTCCTCGCCGAGGCGGGATTCGACGTGGCGGTGTTCGAGGAACATGACACGCTCGGCATCCCCACCCACTGTACCGGTGTCGTCTCCGACGAGCTGTCTGATCTGTTCAAGCTTCCGCAGAGCCTGATCCTGAGCCGCCCGACGACGTGCCTGATGATGTCCCCGACCGGGCGCGCATTCCCGTTCAGCTCCGCGGAAGAAAGCATCGCGGTTATCGATCGTGGCGAGTTCGACAGAGAGCTCGGCGCCGCCGCCTCACGGGCAGGGGTCGAGATCACGTGCGGCGTGCAAGTGGCGCAGATATGGACCGAGCAGGGACGCGTACGGGTGCTCGGGGCCGATGGCGCTGCCCTGAGCGCTCGAACCTGTGTTATCGCCTGCGGCGTCGGGTACGGTCTCCAGCGGCAACTGGGATTGGGACTGCCGTCGCTCTTCCTGCACTCCGCTCAGCTCGAGGTCGAGGCAGACATCCCTGGTTCGGTCGTAGAGCTCCACCTGGGCCGAGCGACCGCTCCCGAGGGTTTCGCCTGGGTCGTTCCTGTACTCCGTGGCGGATGGCCGCGGGCGAAGGTCGGCATCATGATGCGCGGCGATGCTGGGAGTCACCTGCTACGCTTCCTTTCCCGGCGAGGTCTCGCCGGGCAGAGCGTTCCGGTTCCTTCGGAGCCGATACGGCGGCTTCTCCCGCTCGGCCCGGCGTCCCCGACCTCCGGCGACCGGGTATTGACGGTTGGTGACGCCGCTGGGCTGACCAAACCGACCACCGGCGGCGGCATCTTCTATAGCCTGCTCTCCGCCCGCCTTGCCGCCGAAATGCTGATCGAAGCCTTGAGAAACGACCGATTGAGCAGCCGAGATCTCCACGTCTATGAGGCTCGGTGGCAGGCGCAGCTCGGCCCGCATCTTCGGATCTCGAGCTGTATTCGTCGTCTCTTCACCAAGCTGGCGGACCACGAGATCGACAGGCTGCTCGGCGCGCTCGTGTCCGACGACGTTCAGAGCGTGATTCGGCAGACCGTCCGGTTCAACTGGCACGGCGAGCTGATTCGAGCGATCCTGCGCCAGCCCAGCGTCAAATCGGTGCTGTTTCACACTCTGCTGCGCTAGACCGCTGGCGCCCTCCCTTGACCCCTCTCACGCCGCTCCGATACAGTGACCGCATGACCGCCGCTCTCACTGCCGAGTTCATCCGACAGCGCTTGGCCGATCTCCCGGAGGTGATGTCAGATCTCCGGCTTCTCGTCCTGTTCGGCTCGGCCGCCCGAGGCGGGGCGAGATCGGAGAGCGACATCGATCTGGCGGTGCGGTGCGACGGGCCGGCCGACCTCGACGCGCTCTATCTGGCGATAGCCCCGCGGCTCGGAACCGATCGTCTGGACCTGATCGACCTCCGCCGCGCCGGTCCTCTCCTGGGGATGGCCGTGGCGCGCACCGGCCGTCCGCTCTTCGAGAGAGAACCCGGAGCGTTCCGGGAATTTCAGTCCCTCGCTTCTCGGCGGTACTGCGATACCGACAAGCTCCGTCGTGCCCGCCGGAGGGCGATCCACGCGTTCCTGGAGCGCGAGGGCCTGGCGTGAGCCCCATCGATGCGGCGATCATCCGCCGGAAGCTCCAGCGGATCACAGCGTCCCTCGATGGACTGCGGCCCATCGCGCGCTTGAGCCTCGAGGAGTACCGCGCCAGATTCTACGAGCGAAAGGCGACCGAGCGGCTGCTGCAGGAAGCGATCGAAGCGGCCCTCGACGTCAACGCTCATCTCATCGCGGAGCTCAGCGGCGAGGTTCCCGAGGAGTACTACGGCGGCTTCCTGAAGGTCGGGCAGCTCGGGGTTCTCTCGGCCGACCTGGCCGGCGCGCTCGCGCCGTCGGCCGGGCTGCGAAACCGGCTGGTCCACGAGTACGAGACGATCGACGATGCGAAGGTCCTTGCGTCCGTTGGGGTGCTCTTGCAGCTCTACCCTCGCTACATCCAGGCCGTCGAGTCCCATCTCACGAAGGCCGGGCTATGAGCCCGCCGCGGTCCCGGGCCTCGGATCAGGCGCGCCGGTAGATCTCGCCGCCGCTCTTCCTGAACTCCTCCGCCTTTTCCCGGAGCCCCTGCGCGATCGCGGCCGTCTCCTCCGCGATGCCGTGCTTGGCGGCGTTGTCGCAAGACGTCCTGAGTGATCTTCATCGGGAGAAGTGCGTGAGCTTCGGTTCCTCGACCACGGCGAAAATCAAATGGAAGTCGACGCGCGTCCAGCGGTAGGGATTCGAACTGACAAAACCCCCGGCGGTCTGGTCGATTCGGCGCCGAGGCTAACGAACCCGGTAGAGTTGGCTGATAATGCCGCTCAGGATTCTACGTGGCACGAGTCATTGGGGTGCCGGTACCGCTTCTACGGTGAACATGCCGTCGGTGAGTGGAAGACGGGCGCGCGCAGATGCGCTCAATCCTCGCGGGCGGCGTGCTGATTGGTCGCACGGCTGGCTGCGCTCCGCGCCGCGACGCTGAGCTGAGCGCCAGGAGCTAGAAGAAGTCCACGGCCGGGGCCAGCTGGAGCCTCAGCCTCTTCTCTCCTGCCGGCCGAAGCTCCGCCGTCTTTTCATCAGGGGCCGGCTCGGCCCCTTCCGAAAGATGAAGCCGTGCGATCGCGTCCTTCACTAGGTCGGGCTCTCCCCTGATGGCCAGGTCGAACCAGAGATCGTCCATGTGCATCGCGTCACCCCGGGCACCTTGCGGCCCTCCTTCGGTCCTTTACTTCTGGCGAACGCTGTATCGCAGGAATTGTGCCCTGTAAGGGAAGTGAGTTGAATCACGTACATAGTGGTCAGGAGCTCTGACGGGAGAGGGCATATTTCCGGAAGCCTCTGGCAATGTGCCCGATGGATCCACGAAGTCGTGGAAAGATCGGGAGATGCGCACGACCAGCGTAGGGCCAGGCGATGGCGGCCACCCCCAAGATGCGGGGCCAGGACATGAACGCGATCGCCGAGGTCAACATTTTGCCCCAGGACTCCGCCCCCAGATCTTGCTTGCCGACTCAGAGAGGCCACATTCCCTGCTCGGTCCCGGTCCAGAATCTGCGCTTTCAGATGCTCGTCGACAGTGGAAGAAGAAGGCGCTCGGCGGCCGCTAGCCAGCTAGCGCGGCGCCCGCTCAACGCGGCGCCAGGCTCGCGATGAAGCGCGCGAGGAGGTCAATCTCCTCGTTGGTGAGCGGCTGAGCAGCCGACGTCATGATTCCTTCCAGGTCGCTCGCCATCCCGATCTTGTATCCGCGGAGCCTCTTCACCAGATATTGCTGGTCCTGACCCACCAGACGCGGCACGGCTTGCTGTCCCATGAACGCCGGCCCGTGGCAGGACGAGCAGCGGTGAGTGCTGGCCAGGCGCTCGCCGGTGTCGCGCGTGGCGGGATCGATCGTCGGACGTCCCGGTCGCGGCCGGGATGCCTGGGCCGCGTAGTACGCGGCCAGATCCGCCATGTCCTCGTCGCTCAGCGCGGCGGCCAGCGGCGTCATCTGCGGATCGCCCCGCCGCTCGTTTCGGAACATGATGAGCTGCCAGTGCGTGTAGTACTCCGGGTGTCCGGCCAGCGACGGCGTTCCGGGGATTGTCGCGTTGCCGTCGACGCCGTGGCAGGCTGCGCACGGCCCGGACTTCCGCCGCCCGGCTTCGACGTCCGCGCCGCGGACAGACGCCGTCATCGCGATCAACCCGAGGATGGCCAGAGCCAGGAGCCCGATTCGTGCGGACATTGGAGTCACGATACTACGCGAGCGTTGACGGCGCAGGAGCCGAGCGGGGTTTCGGGAGGGGGGCGTCGCCCCCCTCCGGGTGGATCAGCGCGTGTAGCTGATGCGATAGATGGCGCCGACGTGGTCGTCGGAGAGAAGCAGCGCGCCATCGGGCATCTGGTACAGATATGCCGGTCGGCCCCAGGGCTGGTTGTTCTCCAGCCAGCCCGAGGCGAAGCCTTCCTGCTTCGGTGGCTGACCCATCGCCAGCGTCACCGTGACGATGCCGTATCCGAGCTTCTCCGTGCGATTCCACGACCCGCGCTGCACGATGAAGAGCCGGCTCTTGTACTGTCCCGGGAACATGGTGCCGGTGTAGAACATCGTTCCGATCGGAGCGATGTGCGGCCCGAGCTTGAGCAGTGGGTTGTTGAACTCGCTGCAGGCGCGCCCCTTGCCGAAGTCGGGGTCGAGGACATCGCCCTGGTGACAGAAGGGATAGCCGAAGTGCGGTACGTTGCGCGCGGAGACCTGGTGCAACGTGTCGTTGGGCACGTCCTCGCCCAGCCAGTCGCGCCCGTGGTTCGTGAAGTACAGCTCCTTGGTCACCGGGTGCCAGTCGAAGCCCACGCTGTTCCGCACGCCCCGCGCGACGTACTCGAAGCCGGTGCCGTCGGGATTGATGCGGGAGATGTTGGCATTGGTCTCGGGCGGCAGGCAGATGTTGCAGGGCGCGCCGATGTTGAAGTAGAGCTTGCCGTCAGGTCCGAAGGCCAGGTACTTCCAGCCGTGCGGCCCATGCTTGGGCAACGATTCGATCACAGCCACGGGCTCGCCGGGATTGTCGAGCTTGTCCTCAATGCCCTCCCACTTGATGATGCGGTTCTGCGCGGCGACGAAGAGCGTGCCGTCGCGGAACGCCACACCGTTGGGCATGTCGAGCTTCTGAGCGATGACTTTCACCTCACGCTTGCCCGTCTTGTCCACCACCGCATAGACGTTGCCGCCGGGGAGGCGGCTCGACACGAACAGCGTCCCCTTGGTCCCGAGCGTCATGGCGCGGGCGTTGTGGATCCCGGCCGCCCACAGCTCGACCTTGAAGCCCGGCGGGACCTTGATCTTGCCGATGGGGATCTTCTCGGCGGCCAGCGGCGCGGGCGGTGTGAAGATGGGGGCCAGCGTCGAGGTGGCCATCTCGGCCGGCTGCCCCTGCTTCCAGGTCGGCGGCGGTTGCTGAGCGAACAGCGCCGACGTCGCACCAAGGCCGACGATGACGGCGGCGATCAGCGGGACGGTGATGGCACGGCGGATCATGCGCTGGAGCGGGTTGGACATGGCAAACCTCCCGCCTTGAGAGTCGGGTGTGGACGACGCCAACGTTGGCGCGGCGCCACTAATACGCGGCTCCTTCGCACTTGTCAATGGGCGCGTTCGGAGCCTTGCGAGACGACCGACTGAGCCGCGGGGCCTCCACGTCTATGAGGCTCGGTGGCAGGCGCAGCTCGGCCCGCATCTTCGGATCTCGAGCTGTATTCGTCGTCTCTTCACCAAGCTGGCGGACCACGAGATCGACAGGCTGCTCGGCGCGCTCATGTCCGACGACGTTCAGAGCGTGATTCGGCAAACCGTCCGATTCAACTGGCACGGAGAGCTGATTCGAGCGATCCTGCGTCAGCCCGGCGTCAAATCGGTGCTGTTTCACGCTCTGCTGCGCTAGACCGCCCTTCCTGAACTCCTCGGCCTTTTCCCTGATCTGCTCATCGGGAGAAGTGCGTGACTTCGGTTCCTCGACCGCGGCGAAAATCAAATGGAAGTCGACGCGCGCTTTAGGCAACACGATCCCTGCGAGGAATCGATCGAGCACCGACCGAGGTCATCCGTATCACGGTTGAACGGCTCGTGTCGTGGGGCGGCGGTTTGAGGTAAGCTCAAACAAACAGGACAGGGCCATTGTGGCCGGAAAAAGGGTGTGCTGAAAGGTTTAACCCCTTGTCGTATAAGGACATTCCGAGATCCATTGGGAGGCGCCTCAGGCGCTCGCGGCTGGCCTCAGTAATGGGACTCATGTCTCGACCCATCGACCTGTCCCGCGCGTACGAGGACCTGGTCAAGATTGGCATCGCGCTGACCCGCGAGCGCGATCTCGGCACGCTGCTCGAGCGCATCCTCGTCGAGGCGCGCCGCTTCACGCACGCCGACGCCGGCACGCTCTTCCTGCGCGAGGGTGATCAGCTGATCTTCGCGATCGTGCAGAACGAGACGATGGTGCGCGAGGTCGGCGAGGAGGGCATGAGGGGGCTGCTGCAGGCTCAACCGCTCCCGCTCAACGAGCTGAGCTTCGCCGGTCACGTGGCGCTCACGGGTGACATCCTGAACCTCCACGACTCCTACAGCGTGCCGCCGGACCGCCCCTACGCCCACGACCAGAGCGTGGACGCGCGGACGCGCTATCGCACGGAGTCCATCCTTGTGGTGCCGCTCCAGGATCCATCGGGCAAGATCATCGGCGTGCTCGAGCTCATCAACGCGCTCGACGCGCAGGGGCGGGTGATCCCCTTCGACACCGAGTACGAGGGCCTCGTCCGCTCGCTCGCCGATCAGGCCGCGGTCGCCATCCGCAACGCGCGGCTCGAAGACCTCTCGCTCAAGGACAGCCTCACGGACGTCTACAACCGCCGTTACTTCATGGCGCGGATCGAGGAGGAGACGCGGCGCCTGCCGCGCTCCGCCGAGCCCCTCGCGCTCGTCCTGATTGACCTCGACTACTTCAAGTCCATCAACGACGAGCACGGCCACCTGGCGGGGGACGAGGCGCTCAAGGAGGTGGCGCGCCTGCTCCTCAGGCACTCGCGCGACTTCACGGTCGTGACGCGTTACGGCGGCGACGAGTTCGCGGTCCTGCTGGTGAACACGACCAAGGCCGGGGCGGTCAACTACGCGGAGCGGATCCGTGTGCTCCTGGCCCAGCACCCGTTCGGCCACGGGGCGACGACGGCCAGCTTCGGCGTCGCCGCGACCCCCGACGACGCGACGTCGGCCAAGGAGCTGATCGCGGGCGCCGACCAGGCGCTCTACGAAGCCAAGCGCCTGGGCCGTAACCGCGTCGCCGCGCGCTGACGCGGGCCGGCGTCAGTCTCCCGCGTCCTCCCGCCAGAGTCCAGCGCCCTGACCGCCGGCTCGTCATTGAACTTGAAGAGGCACGCCGGCGCCGTCGCGTCGACGTTGGCGTGCGAGACCCAGTGCCAGGGCGGCGCGACAAAAGTGTCGCCTCGCTCCCACCCGAGTTCGGTGTCGCCGAGCCGGCTCGTCCCGCGCCCCTCGATCACTCGGCGCCTGGGCATCACAGGAGATCACGGCCCCTTCAGGTGCGGCGATAGATCTCGCCGCCGCTCTTTCTGAACTCCTCCGCCTTTTCCCTGAGCCCCTGCGCGATCGCGGCCGTCTCCTCCGCGTTGCCGTAACTGGAACACCCTGCGCAAGAAGCTCGTCGAGCACGGGATCGACCCCGGCGCGAATGAGCCTTGAACAGGCGATGAATTTTGCCGATAATGCGGGCACTTCGGATGACTGCATGCGGTCCCTACTAGTAGCTCGAGCAGCCAGAGGGCTGACGCGTGGAGCGGCTCCGCTCCTCGGCCTCATCCTCGCTCTGATGCTTGTCGCCTCGGGGTCGGCGGATGATCTCCCACCATCCGAGAAGCTCTTCGAGCAGGGCATGAAGGCCTTCGGGCGCGGCGCCTTCGAAGAGGCGGCTTCGAGCTGGAGCAACGCGGCCAGCGCCTACGAACGAGAGCGTAAGCTCAGCGGGCGCATGACCGCGCTCGTTCACCTGGCTCAGGCTCAGTCGGCGCTCGGTCAGTACCGTCAGGCGGTCGGCAGTCTCGGAGCCGCCCTCGAGCTCGCCGAGCAACTGGGTGACCTGCGGCGTGTCGCGTCGGTCGTTGCGGCTCTCGGCAATGCCCACATCGCGCTCGGGCCCCCGGAAACCGCCGAGCTGTACCTCAGTCGTGCGCTCAGCGTGGCGCGCCAGGTCGGCGATTCGACTCTCACCGCCGTCATCCAGAACAACCGCGGGAATCTCCTGGTGACGCAGCAGAAGAACGCCGAGGCCATCGCGGCCTACAAGGAGAGCGCGGAGCTCGCGAAACAGGCCGGCCAGCGGCTGTTACGAGCGCGAGCCATGACCAATGCGGCGGCGGTTCTCCGTCAGACGGCTGCGGCCCAGGAGTCCAGGGAGCTGCTGGATGCCGCGTCGGACGAGCTTCGCGGTCTCGAGGCGACCCACGAGACGGCCTTCGCGTGGATCAACGTGGGGCTTGCCTATCGCGACCTTCGCCCATCACTTCCGGCTTCGGGGGATCTCCTCTTGCTCCGGGCGGCGGGTGCGCTCACGGAGGCAGCAGTTCAGGCCGACAAGATCGGCGATCGCCGGACGACCTCGTACGCGTGGGGTTACCTCGGGGGCCTGTACGAAACCGAGCGGCGTCATGCCGAAGCGTTGGAGCTGACACGCAGGGCCATCCTCGCCGCCCAGCAGGTGAACGCGCCAGAGTCGCTGTACCGCTGGCAGTGGCAGGCCGGCCGCTTGCTCAAGAAGCTCGGAGTGGTCGATGACGCGATCGCGTCCTACCGCCGGGCTGTCTACACGCTGCAGGCGATTCGTCAGGAACTGTCGATCGGCTACGGACCTCAGCCCACGTCGTTCCGTGAGACGATCGGGCCGGTGTACTTCGAGCTCGTGGACCTGCTCCTCCAGCGAGCAGGGACCGTCAGGACCCCCGCCGAGATCGCGCCGTACCTGATCGAGGCGCGGGAGACCGTCGAGTTGTTCAAGGTGGCCGAGCTGCGGGACTACTTCCGCGACGATTGCGTGGACACGGCGCTCTCCAAGATCACGAAGCTCGACGTCGTCTCGCAGACGGCGGTGGTCGTGTACCCTATTCTGCTTGCGGATCGGATCGAGCTCCTGGTCAGCCTGCCGTCGGGCCTGAAGCGCGTGTCGGTTCCGGTCGGGATCGACCGGCTCACCCAGGAGGTGCGGCAATTCCGTCGGAGGCTCGAGAAGCGGACGACGCGGGAATATCTACCACACGCCCAGCAGCTGTACACCTGGTTGATCCGGCCCCTCGAGACCGATCTCAAAGCCTCCGGGACCGACACGTTGGTCTTCGTGCCGGATGGGCCGCTGCGGACGATCCCCATGGCCGCGCTCCACGATGGCAAGCAGTTTCTGATCAGCAAGTACGCGATGGCCATCACGCCCGGGCTCAACCTGACCGATCCGCGCCCGGTCAAGCGTGAAGGGGCGAAGGTCCTGGCCGTCGGCGTGACGGAGGCCGTCCAGGGCTTCCCCCCGCTCCCGAACGTCTCGGCGGAGCTCGAGGCCCTTCGCAATCTCTTCCCGATCACCACGCTGGTCGACCGGGAATTCCTCGTGGCGAAGTTCGAGGAGAAGCTGAAGGAGGAGCGGTTCACGATTCTGCACATCGCCTCGCACGGAGAATTCAGCAGCGAGCCGGGCAAGACGTTCCTCCTGGCCTACGACGGCAAGCTGACGATGGACCGGCTCGACCAATACATCGGGTTGTTCAAGTTTCGCGACGATCCTCTGGAGCTCCTCACGCTGAGCGCCTGCGACACGGCGGAAGGCGATGATCGGGCCGCGCTGGGGCTGGCAGGGGTGGCCATCAAGGCGGGCGCCCGAAGCGCGGTCGCGACCCTGTGGGAGATCAACGACGTGGCCGCGGCGGGGCTTGTCGCGGACTTTTATCGCGGGCTCCAGGACCCGTCCATTTCGCGGGCGGCGGCGCTTCAACGCGCCCAGGTGAAGATGTTGAGTGACCCGCGCTATGAGCATCCCGGCTTCTGGGCGCCGTTTCTGCTGATCAACAACTGGCTGTAGGCCACGCGAGTGGGAGCGATGGAGTCGTTGTCTAGCCGCGCTCGATCTCCACTCGTCGTCACCTGGCTGGTCATCATCGTCGTCGGCCTCGGCGTCTGGGGCCTGCGCAGCGCCGGGCTTCTCGAGGCTCTCGAGCTGGCCGCGTACGACTGGTTCCTGCGGCTGAGGGCGACGCCGCAGGCGCCCGATCCTCGGGTCACCCTCGTCACGATCACAGAGAGCGATATCCATAACCAGGGCGGCTGGCCCTTGCCCGACGGGATCCTGGCGCAAACGCTGGAGAAGCTGCTGCAGCATGAGCCCCACGCCATCGGTCTCGACATCTACCGGGACGTCCCGGTGCCGCCAGGGAGCGACAAGCTGAACGAGACGCTCAGGCGCGACCCGCGCATCATCGTCGTGACGAAGTTCGGGGAAGGGCCGTCGGCCGGCGTCCGGCCACCTGCCGTCCTTCAGAACACCGAGCAAGTGGGCTTCAATGACATCATCGTCGACCCCGGAGGGACTGTCCGCCGAGGGCTTGTGTTCCTGGACGATGGCCAGACAACGTTCTATTCGTTCCCGTTGCGACTGGCGCTCTTACATCTGCAGGCCCAAGGTGTGACGCCACAGGCCGATCCGTCCGACCCGCGGTACTTGAGACTGGGCCGAGTCACGATCCGGCCGCTCGAGCCCAACGATGGCGGATATGTCGCCGTCGACAGCCGCGGGTATCAGTTCCTGCTCGATTTCAAGGACGGTCGGGGATCATTCCCGTCCGTTGACCTGGCGACTCTGCTCTCCGGGCGGGTCGAGCCTCGGCTCGTGAGGGGCAAGATCGTCCTCATCGGTGTCATCGCCGAAAGCATCAAGGACAATTTCTATACGCCGTACAGCCGCGCGCTCGAGACCGAGCAGCATGTTGCCGGAGTCGCGATCCACGCCCACATCGCCAGCCAGCTGCTGAGGATCGGCCTCGACGGTGTACCCCCGATGGCCACGCCGACCGGGCCGCAGAAGGCAATCTGGGTCCTCTTGTGGAGCGCGATGGGTGGAATGGCAGGGCTGCGCCTGCGCTCCCCTTTGCGGCTGGCCCTCGCAGCCGGTGGAGGGCTCCTCGCCCTCGGTCTGGGCGACTTCCTGTTGTTCTCGAGAGGGTGGTGGATTCCGCTGGTGCCGCCGGCGATGACCTGGCTCCTGTCGGCGGCCGTCGTCACCGCCTACGTGTCCCACCAGGAGACGCTCCAGAGGGCGGCCCTGATGCGGCTGTTTTCGCGACACGTCTCGAAGGAGGTGGCCGAAGCGATGTGGCTGCAGCGCGAGCAGTTCGTGGACGGGCGTCGTCCCCGCCCTCAGGGATTGATCGCGACCGCTCTGTTCACCGATCTGACCGGCTACAGCACGGTCTCCGAGAGGCTCTCTCCAGAGCTGCTCATGGAATGGCTGAACGAGTACATGGAGGCCATGGCGGGGCCGGTCAGCACGCACGGAGGCGTCATCAGGCAATATGCCGGCGATTCGATCGTCGCCATCTTCGGCGTGCCAGTCGTCCGGCACACTGAGAGCGAGATCGCTCAGGATGCCGTCAACGCCGTGAACTGTGCCCTGGCCATGGAGACCGCCCTCCGCGAGTTGAACCGCCGATGGCGCGCCGAGCATCGGCCGACGACCGGAATGCGCGTCGGGATCTTCACCGGCCCGGTGGTCGCCGGCACTCTCGGCAGCGCCGAGCGCTCCGAATACGTCGTGGTCGGCGACACCGTCAACATCGCGGCGAGGCTCGAGCAGTTCGACAAGGACCTCTTCGCGCCCGACCCCGACATCCATCCGTGCCGGATTCTCATCGGCGAGACGACCCTGCGGTACCTCGGTGAACAGTTCGAGACGGACCGGGTGGGGGACTTCGCTTTGAAAGGGAAAGAGCATAAAGTAGGCATCTATCGAGTGATTGGTCAGTTACGGGCGGATCGCCCGGCGCTGGCTCAGGAGGTCGAACGATGAACGCCGTGAAGCTGACCGGACTGGTGTGGCTGGCGGCCCTCGCCGTAGCGATTCCCACGTTCAGCGGGGCGCAGGTAAAGAAGGATTCACCGCCGCCGCGCGG
>WNFU01002621.1_pt1 | contig 24439 bp, 23 predicted proteins | sample 5400121 | NCBI WGS metagenome assembly WNFU01 (sample SAMN13153360, study PRJNA577476) | soil metagenome | isolation source: 100 cm soil or saprolite under grassland replicate 1 | place: USA:California | collected 2016-06-15
GCGAATGGTAGGGGCGCAGCGCGCTGACCCTACCCGGCGCTCAGTAGTTCTTTGCGACGGCGTCCCAATTCACCACGTTCCACCAGGCCTTAAGGTAATCGGCGCGGCGGTTTTGATACTCGAGGTAATAGGCATGCTCCCACACGTCGACGCCGAGGATCGGCGTGTTGCCATCCATCAGGGGACTGTCTTGATTTGGCGTCGAAATAATTTCGAGCTTTCCATTCTTGTTTTTAATCAGCCACGCCCAGCCGCTGCCAAAACGGCCCACGCCAGCAGCAGCAAATTTCTCTTTGAATTCATCAAAGCTGCCGAACGCTGATTTGATATCATCAGCGAGTTTGCCTTTCGGTTCGCCGCCGGCGTTCGGTCCCATGATTTTCCAGAAGAAGGAATGGTTGGCGTGCCCGCCGCCGTTGTTGCGCACGACTGTGCGAATGTCTTCCGGCACCGATTTGAGATCGCTGATCAAGTCCTCTACCGATTTCTTTTCGAGATCGGCCTTGCCTTTGATCGCCTTGTTGACGTTGTCGATGTAAGCCTGGTGATGCTTGGTATGATGGATTTCCATCGTCTTCGCATCGATGTGCGGCTCCAAAGCATCGTACGCATAAGGTAATTTTGGTAATTCGTAAGCCATAATCTATACAGTTAGATCGAATTACGCAGCGCGACAGGTTTTATTTTTCGTTCTGGGAAATAGTGCTGTAGCCACCGGCCTGTGGCCGGTCCCACTTTCAAGGCAAGCGTGCCGCAGGGCCGTGGCTACAGGATTTATTCGCAGCGATAAAAACCCGGGCGATATGTGAGGCCACTGCGAGTATTGACGTAAGTCGCAAGGGCGAGCAGCGGAAAATTCTGCCGGTACATGTCGTATTTCAAATAAAACACGCCTGGGAAACCCGTGCCTGTGATTTGCTCTTCATCCCATGAGCCGTCAGGCTTTTGCGAGCGAAGCAGGTAACGCAACCCCCGCTGAATACTTGGCCGGTCGAGATCGCCGCATGCACAGATCCCCATGATTGCCCATGCTGTTTGCGATGCGGTGCTCTCGCCAATCCCTTTGGTTGATGGATTTTCGTAAGTCCCGCAGGTCTCACCCCATCCGCCATCGTTGTTTTGACAGCTCTCAAGCCAATCACGGCCGCGCAATATCCAGTCCTGCGTCATATCTTCACCAATTGCGCGCAGGCCGCGCAGTACCTGCCAGGTCCCGTAAATGTAATTTACTCCCCAGCGGCCATACCACGAGCCATCCTCATCTTGAGTGTCAATTAAACATTTAATGGCATCGCGGACGCACTTGGCGCTGCGATCAAACCCGATATAACCAAGCAGCTCAAGTGTGCGCGCAGTCAGATCGCTGCAGGTTGGATCGAGAATCGCGTTGTGATCCGCAAACGGCATGTCTTCCAGCCAAGGAGTTGTGACGCTTTTGTCGAACGCTCCCCAGCCGCCATCGCGACATTGGAAACTGAGCTGCCACCCAAGCGCGCGACGAAAGAGTTCATTGAGTGACTGTCGATCTTTCGGCTGAACCAGCCGCAATGCCATCAACACCATCCCCGTGTCGTCCGTGTCCGGATAATAAATATTGTTGTACTCGAATGCCCAGCCGCTCGCTTCGGGATACGAATTGTTTACCGCCCAATCTCCACGGATGCGCACTTCCTTGCTTACCAACCAAGCCGCAGCCTTTTGCAGTGCGGGATGCTCCGGCGAAAGACCGGATTCCGCCAGCGACACGATGTTAATCGCAGTGTCCCAAACCGGAGACCGACAGGGTTGAATGCGAAAATCATCGGGATCGTCGACAAACAGCCCCGCAAAATCTTTTTCTACCTTGGCGTAAACCGGATTTTTCTTCGAGTAACCCAATGTGCGCAAGGCGATCAAAGAGTTCAGCATCGCTGGAAACACCGCTGCGAGCCCATCGCTGCCTTCGCCGATGCGTTCAAGCATCCACCGCTCCGCTTCTTCGAGCGCACGCCGGCGCAGCGGACGAAACCCAAGTGGATGCAAGAATTTCAGAACATCTTCAACTCGGAGAAAGAAATTGCGCCACGTCCAGAACTTTTCGCTGCGCGGAAGCCGCAAATCGCTTTGCTCTGTGCCGATAGGATAGAGCTCGTGCAACTGCTTTTCGCCAGGCAAAACGCGAGTTGGTTTGAAATGATTGATGATGGCCAGGGGCACAAGCATGGCCCGACTCCACGACGACATTTTGTAAATGTGAAACGGCGCCCAGCTCGGCAGGAGCACCATTTCCGCAGGGATCGTCGGCAAATACTTCCACGGAAATTGTCCCAGGAGCGCAAGATAAAGCTTGCTGAAGGTATTCATTTGAGGAATACCGCCGAGGCGCATGATGTTGGCGCGCGCTTCGTGCATGAACGGCGCGTCCGCCGAACAGCCAGCGAGTTTCAGCGCGAAATATGCTTTCACGGAAGCGTTAATCTCGCTCGGACCGCCGTGATAAATATTCCAACCGCCATCCGGCAGTTGCCGTTTCAGGATGTGACGAACGCAACGGCGCTGCAATTGCGCATCTACTTCACGGCACCAGTGCATGAAGAGGATGTAATCGGAGCATAGCGTGCTATCGACGATGAGCTCGCCACACCAGTGGCCATCGGGTTTCTGTTGGCGCAAAAGGTTTTCCTGCGCGCGAGCAATCGCGCGCGCGATCTCCTGGTCCGCTGCGGAATACGATTCCGAGACTTCGGGCCGTGCACTTGGCAAAGCGATCAGGTTCTTCGACGAATTCAGCATTTCGATCTTACGAGGCGTGTGCTGCAGCGCCGTTCGTTTGAGCGGACTTCCCCGTGATATGCCCGTTGCCGCTGGTTACGCCGTTAAACGCAACCGTCTCGCTGCCCCGGCCGGTCGGCTTCGGTTTCGCCCCGAAATTGAACTTGATCGTCTTCCACGTATCGCCACGCTGTGCTTGGAGGCCGAGGCTGGCGGTTGGCTCGTAACCGCAATGCACCATGCAATTCTCGCAACGGCTGTCACGCGCAATGCCGTTCACCACGCCATATCTGTCCCACTTCGTTTTCTCGAGCAACTCCGCGTAGCTTGAGTAATGGCCGTCGGTCATGAGATAACAGGGCCCTTTCCATCCACGAATATTCCGGGTCGGAATCGCCCAGGCTGAACACGTCAAATCCCGTTTGCCGGCGAGAAATTCAAAATAAACCGGCGTGCCGAGAAACGTGTATCGATTCATCCATTCCTCCACTTTCCGGAATTTCCGAATCGTCATGGACCGGGTGAGGAAAAAATCCTCAGGGCGCAGATTGAGCCGTTTGGTCATGTCTTTCTTCGCGGCGTCGTACTCATAGCCGGGGGAAATTGTGTGGCCATCGACGCCAAGATCGGAGAGATAATCGAACATCTGCTCGACCTCTTGCATATCGGTTTCCTTGTAAATGGTCGTGTTGGTTGCCACTTGATAGCCGAGATTCTTCGCCATCTTTATTGCGAGAATGCACTCCTTGAAGACACCTTCGCGTTCCACGATCAGATCGTGAATGCGCTCCAGTCCATCGAGGTGGACGTTCCAATACATCCATTTACTCGGCGCGATCGTGGGCTTGGCTGGGTCTTTCGGACCTTTACGGATTTCAGCCGCATCTTTCTCGTTAAGCAAACCGGCCTTCATTAACTCGTCGATTTTCTCATCGACGAACTCGGGGCGCGTGGCGATCTGCGACGCCATCCAGTCGCGCATTTTCCTGCGCATGAACATGGCGTTGGTGCAGATGTAAACGATCCGATTTTGCGCGAGCAATCCATTCACCAGCGCTTCGATGTGCGGGTAAATGAGCGGTTCGCCGCCGCAGATCGAGACCATGGGCGCGTTGCACTCCTCCGCTGCCGCGAGGCAATCCTCCAGGCTCATCATGTCCTTGAGCGACGTGGAATATTCGCGGATCCGCCCGCAACCGGTGCAAGTCAGATTGCAAGTGTGCAACGGCTCGAGCTGCAGCACCGTGGCGAACTTCTTCGTGCCACGTAACTTGTGGCCGATCATGTAAGCCGCAATCTTCGTTGTTAATGCGAGCGGAAATCTCATAGGAGCGAGGATAGTAACAAGGGTCGCCAGCGTGTCAACGACCCCGGGTTATGCTCTCAATATGCTAAGTTGATTCGGGTCACGCCTCCTCTTCGGATTTAACCTGCCCCAAATTAAAACGTCGCGTGCTAAAGGCAATAATTGATTAGGCGTCGGCTGCGTGCCAGCCACGACGAATCAGGCTCACGGCAATCGCCGCGAGAAGTAGCGCTACTATTTTCGATACGCCACGTAAGCCCTGCCGGCCCATCAAACGCGTGACCCAATCGGCATTCCAGAACGCGATCGCGACCAAGACGAGATTCAAGACGAGCGAGAGCAGTGTGAACAACAGGCCGACTGTGTCGACCAAAATAAGCAATGCGGTTAGTAACGCCGGCCCAGCGATCAGCGGCATGCCAAGCGGAACGACGCCAAATTCATCGCTGGCTTCGCGATCCTGTGACCCAAGACTCAGTAATTCGCGGCCCGCCAGACCCAGCAAGATCAAACCGCCTGCAACTTGAAAATCCGCAACCGTGATTCCAAGTGCAGCGAAAATAATCTTCCCCAGAAAAATAAAGCCGACAGCCAGGCATAGGGCGGTGAAGATTCCAAGAAGCGCCTGTCCTCTTCGCTGTTCGCGCGAAGCACCAGCGCTGAGACCCACGAACACCGCCACGAGTCCGATCGGATCGATCGCCACAAACACCGGAATGAAGGCGAGGAAGAATTTCTCGATCATGCGCGTTTCCCTGAAGTGCAGGTTCCTGCAACAGATGAACACAGATGAAACACAGATTCATCAAAATTCCTTCGCTCAACTGTGAAAATCTGTGTAAATCTGTGGCCACTTCTATCCCAACCATCCATGAAATCGTCTCTTCTTTGCGTGTTATTCATTGTTGCCACCTCTTCGAGTCTGCTGGGAGCCGAACCTAAAACTGTCGATGATTTTCGTGCCGCTGCTGCCAAGGCAAACGCGGTTCTGACGATTCCCGATTGGGAACAGACGCCGGGAGCGGTTGAAGCATCGATGAAAGATGCGATCGCGAAAGCCAATAATGGGCTGGATCAGATCGGCGCCCAGGACTTGAGCAAGGTTACTTTCAAAAGCTCCGTTGTGGCGCTCGACGATCTCACATATCAAGCGGGAATTGCAGCGAACAAGGCGATGATCATTAAGGAGACAAATACGAATCCAGCAATGCGCACCGCTGCTGAGAACGCAGTGAAGGCCTTCCAGGAATGGGCGGTCGGGATCGATTATCGCGAGGATGTTTACAAAGCCATCAAAGCTTTTGCGGACATTCATCCGAAACTCACCGGTGAAGATGAAAAGCTGCTCAAGGAAACCTTGCGCGATTATCGCCGGGCCGGTTTGGATTTGCCGCCCGACCAGCGAAAGGAAGTCGAACAGCTGCGCAAGGAATTGTCCAAACTCGGGACCGATTTCGATACCAACATCGTCAAGGCCACTGCGCCGGTCATGTTTACAAAGGCTGATCTGGATGGACTGCCGGAAAGCTTCCTCGCCGCGCCCGGGGTCAGAACCGGAGACGATGCCTACACAGTGATGGCAAACGTCACCTGGCAATTCATCACCGTGGAGGAAAACGCGAAAGGCGAAGCGACGCGCAAGCAGCTTTACGTTATTCATGACACGCTCGCCAAAGACAGCAATGTCGCCGTCCTCAATCAAATGCTTGCGCTCCGGAACAAGATCGCGCTGCGGCTCGGGTACAAATCGTGGGACGACTACCAGACCGAAATCAAAATCGCCAAGACCGGGGCGAATGCGGAAAAATACATCAATGACTTGGTCGCGGGGATCCAGCCGAAATTCGATAGCGAACTGGCGGAATTACAAAGATTGAAAGCCGCCGAGACGAACGATCCCAACGCCCGGATCATGGTATGGGACTGGCGTTACTACGGCAACCAGCGTAACAAACAGAAATACGACGTCGATAAGGAAGCGTTACGCGCGTATTTCCCGTTCCAAAAAGTGCTCGATGGAATGTTCAACATTTATCAGAGCATCTTTGGCTTGAAATTTGAAAAGATCGCCGCGCCCTACAAATGGATCGATGATCTCCAGCTTTATCTGGTGACCGATGCCGCCAGTCGCGAGCCGCTCGGCATGTTTTACCTCGACATGTTCCCGCGCGAAGGAAAATTCAATCACTTCGCGCAGTTCGACATTATCAGCGGCAAACTCTTGCCCGATAGCAAATACCAGAGGCCCACCGTCGCGTTGCTTTGCAATTTCCCGCCGCCAACTGCGGACAAACCGTCTTTGCTCACACACCAGGATGTAGAAACGCTGTTCCACGAATTCGGCCACTGCCTGCATTCCATTGTCACTCGCGCCAAGTACGGACGTTTCGCCGGGACGCATGTGCCGGGGGATTTCGTCGAAGCGCCGTCACAGATGCTGCAAAACTGGGTGTGGGACAAGAAGGTGCTCGACACGTTCGCGGCTGATTACCGTGACCCGTCAAAAAAGATTCCGGCCGAAATCGTCAAAAAAATGAATGATGCCAAGCTGGCTAACGCCGGTGTTTTTTATCGGCGCCAGTTCGCGTTCGCATCACTCGACCTCGCCCTGCACGACCCGCATCCTGAAGACATGCCTTATGATTGCGTCGCCATATCGAATCCGATCCTGGAAAAAGTTTTTCTCCCGATCGATCCGAGCACGACATTCGTTTCTTACTTTGGGCACTTGAACGGTTACGATGCCGGTTACTACGGCTACGCTTGGGCCGACGCGATAGCCGCCGACATGGCAACCGTTTTTGAAAAAGCGAAGGACGGTTACCTCGACAGACAAGCCGGCCTGAAATTGCGCCATGAAATTTACGAGCCCGGCGACTCACGCGAGGTTAATGTTTCCGTCGAAAAATTCCTGGGCCGCAAACAATCGATTCAACCGTTCCTGAAAAAGATCGGCATTAATGACAAGAACGCGTCGGTGACGTCATCGCCGACAACCAAGTGAACCCACGTGACATTTTCGCCGTCCGAATCCGCGGAGCAATCGAGGCAAATTCAACGCATTGATCCGCTGTTAGTCGCGGCACTGTCGCTCGCATTCCTTTTCTGTCTGCAGGGTATCACGTGGGGACGGGTCGAATGCTGGAATCGCAGTCAAATCGCGATGCGTGGTTTGCGCGCCCTGCGGCCGAGTGACTACATGAAGCCGCCATTTCATACCTACTTGAACCACCTCCTTGTGGTCTGGCCAGTCACCGGAGTTATGAAAATCGCCCAAGTGCCGACGGAAAGGATGAAAATCGCCAATTCTGCAAAGCTAATCGGATCGCGATTAGTGACGATTGCACTTTATCTGGGCACAATTGCACTTGCTTATAGCTTTAGCCGTAGCTCGTACGGAAGATTTTCTGCCGCCATCATCGCCTTTGCTTTCGCCACGAGCGCCGGATTCGTTGCCTACGCGCATTTCCTCACTGTTGATATGCCGCTCTTGTTTTGGATGCTGGCGGCGCTTGGGGCCGCCCAGCGGCTCTTCTCAGCTCCTACCACTCGCAATTACGCCATTGCTGGCTTTTTGATCGGCATCGCAATCGCAACCAAATACAACGGCCTGGCCGTCGGAATCGCGCTTCTTGTCGCGCATTTCTTCGCGACGAAAGGCGCGGGCCTTCGAAGTATAATTCTAAGCCATCAACTGGGGATCGCTTTCGGCATGATCCTGCTCGGATTTCTCTTCGGATGCCCGACTGCGCCTTATGAGCCGAAGAAATTCTGGCACGATTTCATCTACAACTACACCGTCACGCCCCGTTACTCAGGTCAGCCAGATCGCGCCAATTATCTTGGTGCTCTTGGCCGAATTCCGGAAATTGTCGGAATTCCCGGCGCGATTTTGATCGCTGGCCTCGCGATTTTGAGCTGCATTCTAATCCTCAAACGACGCGACCTCAGCGATGCCGCAGCGCGAGGATTCATCCTGAGCACCGCCGTATTTCTCCTTTATATTTTGAAAATAGGGACGTTCCCGCGAACGGAAACCCGCTATGTTTTGCCCGCGATTCCGTTCCTGATTTTGATGATTGGTCCGGCGTTGCAGACGTGCGAACGGCGAAAGTGGACTCTTGCGTTACTCCTGCCAGTTCTGATTTACAACTGCCTTTGCAGTTATCTGGTTGGCAAGCGTTTCAACGATGATCCGCGGCTGAAGGCACAGCTTTGGGTAGAGAAAAATGTCCCGCCAGGCAGCGTTATCGAATCGAGTGGCACCACTCCGCATTGGTCGGAACTGCCGAATTTCGATGGCCACGAAATTAGTCTTGGCCGACCCGATGAACCCATACCTCCAGCACGAGACATCATCGATCTGCGTCTGCCTCATATGCCGGGTCGCGTCGAGTTGTTCCGCAAGGTTTTTCCCGAATGGGTGCAACCCCTCGTTGCCGAGAGAGAAGGACATCCCGACCAAGGGTTATTCACCACCGCCGCCTTGGGGAAGCGCAATCCGAATTACATCGCCATTTATTCGCTGGATTATAAGGTGCCGAGCGAAGCTGTTCGCAGATATTACGGTGACCTTCTTGCCGGGAAACTCCCTTACGCCATTGCGTTCGATGGCGAGACGCCGCCTGCGCCTGCATGGATTTATCCGCGCACGATCGATTTTCTGCGCGGACGCATCACTATTTTGCAGCGGAAAAATTGAGAACCCAGTTTGCCAATCGTTTCGTCATTCGTCATTCGGATTCCGTCATTATCTTGCGACGCTCGCCAATGACCACTACAAAAAGATCATGAAACTTGCTCGCTGGTCGGTGGGGATCTTTTTGGCCGCTCCGACCTTGCTTTTCGCGGCCGATGAACTGGCGGAGCGTTTGCAGCCGGCACTGGAGGCGATCACGCCGGACGGCCTGCTCGCGCACATCAAAGTTCTTGCATCGGATGAATTCGAAGGACGCACGCCGGGAACGAAAGGCGAAGAACTTTCGGTCAAATACATCACTGATCAGTTCAAACAGATCGGGTTGAGACCGGGAGATCCGGACGGGACTTACACGCAGGAGGTCCCTCTGGCTGGGATCAAAAGCGAACCGCGAATGTCGTTCGCCGTTGGCGACAAAACGATCGATCTCAAATATCCGGATAATTTCATTGCCTCCTCGGCGCGGCTCCAACCCGAAATCAAAATCGACAAGTCAGACGTGGTCTTTGTCGGATACGGGGTCGTCGCGCCGGAATACGGCTGGGATGATTACAAAGACGTCGATGTGCGTGGCAAAACGGTGCTGATGTTGATCGGCGATCCGCCGGTGCCTGATCCAAAAGATCCTTCAAAGCTCGACGACAAAATTTTTAGGGGAAAAGCGATGACGTACTACGGTCGCTGGACTTACAAATACGAAATCGCAGCGCAAAAAGGCGCGGCCGCAGCGATCATCATCCACGAAACCGAGCCGGCGGCTTACCCGTGGCAGGTGGTGAGATCGAGCTGGGGCAAAGAAAACTTCGAGCTCGATAATCCGAACAAGAACATGGACGCGGTTTTGGCGCGTTCGTGGATCACACGCGACGCAGCGAAAAAATTATTCGCCGATTGCGATCAGGATTTCGACGCGCTGAAAAAATCGGCGGTCGCAAAAGAATTCCGGCCGGTGGCGTTGAATGCCAAAGTCGACATCGAGATCAAACAACAGATTCGCTCGTTCAAATCGCATAACGTCATCGGTAAACTCGAAGGGGACGATCCCAAATTAAAGGACGAATACGTTCTTTACACCGCGCACTGGGACCATCTCGGGCGGCACCCCGAATTACAGGGCGACCAGATTTTCAACGGCGCGATCGACAACGCGTCGGGCGTGGCTTCCGTTATTCAGCTGGCGGCCGCGTTCACAAAATTAAATCCGCCGCCGAAACGCTCGGTGCTATTCATGGCGACGACAGCCGAAGAAGCGGGATTGCTCGGCGCGAAGTTTTATGCGGAGCATCCGCTTTATCCGCTGCAAAAAACGCTGGCCGACATCAACAGCGACGGCGTGAATCCGTGGGGCAAATCGCGCGACCTCGAAGATCTTACCAATAGCAATTCAACCTTGGACGACCTGTTAGGCCAGGCCGCGGCGCGACAGGGGCGCGTGATGAAACCGAACAGCGAACCGGAGAAAGGCGGCTTCTATCGGGTGGACAGTTTCGAATTTGCGAAGGCGGGCGTGCCCGTGTTGCATGCGGCCCGCGGGATCGAGATCATTGGCAAGCCGCCAGATTACGGAAAGCAGAAGCGCGACGAATTTGTCGCGAAACATTATCACCAGCCCTCCGATGAAGTTGATCCCACCTGGGACCTCTCAGGCGCGGTGCAGGATGTTCAACTTCTGTTCGAAGTCGGCTACCAGGTCGCCAATGGCGACAAATTTCCGGAATGGAAACCCGGCACCGAGTTTAAAGCAAAACGCGAGGCGATGCTGAAGAAGTGATTGGATTAGACGGAATTTTTCGCTGTAACTGTTAGGTCATGAAGCGCGCGCATGAAAAATTCTTGGGATGGCGAGTTCTCATAACGTTCACGTTTGCGGTCTCTGCACAGATGGCGATTACGCTTCTGACGATCCGGCTCGGCTGGTCCGCGATTTTCGTGATCACTCCCCTGTTTTTTGCTTACGTGTTTTTCTTCGGCCGCGCCTTTCTGCTCGCGCTCCGGCGCTTGTCTCTGTTGAGGCACACGACTTTGCGATTCGCCACCCCGATCTTCTGCACGATCTTTCTTCTATTCTGCTCGTTTTCCTTGGGTGCCTACATCGGAAACGCGTTGAATAGCACAATTTTTCACATGCCAGTTGAGGAGTTTGACCGATAGACATAAGAAATCGCTCCAGCCAACCCAGCCCTTGTTCGATTCCCATGGATTTCAAGCACGCCCTTGACATCAACGTGCTGTGTGGCTGGGGTTGACCTCGTTCTGTGGACAGGGACGGAGCATCGCGCGGCTATTTGGCGGAGTATCACTACGGCTCTGCGGACGCGCCCCATACGGACGTGTATCTGTGGCCGGATATCATCAGCCTATGCACGGACTTGCGCGCACGCCGCATCGTCGATATCGGGTGTGGTAATGGCGCGCTATGCTGCGAGCTTGCCCGGCGCGGATACGAAGTGGTCGGTTGCGAGCCGAGCGCGGACGGCGTTCGGTTCGCACAGAGTTCGGCGCCCGGGTTGGTATTTCATCAACTCGGAGTGGACGACGATCCAACTCCGGTTGGCAATGAGAGCTTCGATGTGGCTATTGCTACCGAGGTAATTGAGCATCTCGCTAGACCTCGTAGCCTGCCTCGTTTCACGAAGCAGCTGCTCCGGCCCGGCGGTCACGTTATCATTAGCACGCCGTATCACGGCTACGCAAAGAATCTTGTTCTTGCATTCGCCAACAAGTGGGACGCACATCTGAACCCTTTCTGGGACGGCGGCCACATCAAGTTCTGGTCGCGCAAGACTCTCTCGCAGCTGTTGAACGATGCCGGTTTCCGCGTCGTTCGCTTCATTGGAGCGGGCAGAATACCTTTTCTGTGGAAGAGCATGATCATAATTGCACAGAAGCCAGAGAAACCGAGTTGCAACACGGTGGATTAGATGGTTGAATCGCACATTGCGACTCTGGAAAAACTGAATGGGCTCTCTTAAGAAAAGACGAAAAGCAAAAATTGCCAAGCACAAGCGCCGCAAACGCATGAGGGCGCATCGGCACAAGAAGCGGCTGCGGTACAAGGTGTAAATCGTCAGCGCCGACGCTCGGAAAACGTCCAACACTCAACGCCGAACGTCCAACGTCCAATACTGAACAGCGATGCGCACGCATGATTGCGCCACGTTCCTTGCAGTGGTGGGCGTGTCGCCTGCATTCCAGAGCGCAGCCTGCACGGCTGCCACTACAGGTTTGAGGCTGACCTGCCACTCGTAGCCAAAGCGAAGGCTGGTTTGCCGAACACGGTGCGGAAAGATAAGATTAAGCATGAGGGAACGGAAGAAGCGGGGCGTTTGGGCGCACCAGTGTTTCTTCTTTTCACTGGCCTTTCTTGTCGCCGCAAGCATTGCAGTCGCGCGGCCGGCGAAAACGTCATCGACCAAAAGCGCGACCTCCTCGACGGCGGTTAAACGGCCTGGTCGCCAGGACGATTCGCTCGATCCCATACCGGCTCCCGATCTTGCCTTGCGCGTGGGCGGCGCACACAAAGCGGATGCGCTCGCGCATTTTGTTGAAGGAATGGCGTTTGAAGAAAATGGCGAAATGGATCGGGCGCTGGAGGCGTATCGCAAAGTGCTCAACGTTGATCCCGGCCAGTCACAACTGGCCGCGCGCGTGGCGGGTTTGCTGATACAACAGGATGATTTTCCGCAGGCAATTGACGTGCTCAAGGACGCGATCAAAGCGAACCCGAATAATGCTGAGCCTTATCAGCAACTCGCTTTTATCTATGCGAGGTATCTCAAGAAAACAGATCAGGCGATCGATTATGCGAATCGAGCAATCGCCCTGAATCCGGCGGACGCGGAAGGTTACCAGCGCCTGGTCGAAATCGAAGTTGCAGCCGGCCAAGAGAAGAAGGCGCTCGAAGTTCTGGACCGTGCCGCAAAAGTTCGCAGCAATGATCCCGCTTTTTGGATGCGGCTCGGAAAGCTTTACATGGCCATTCTCTTCAAGTCCGACTCGCAGCCGAAACCGGAGGAATTGAAAAGGACCAACGAGATTTTCAAAAAAGCAGCCAACCACGCCGGCGACGATCCGGCGATCCTAAAGGACGTAGCCGATTATTACGCGGCATCCCAGCAGCTGAAGGAAGCGATCCCGCTTTATCTGCGTGTTCTCGAACTGCAACCGGACGACGCGAACGCGCGAGAGAAACTGGCGACTGGTTTTATTCTGACGAATCAACGCGGCAAAGCAGTGGAGATGCTCGAGCAAATCATCAAGGAGCACCCTGAAAAATATCAACCCTACGATTTACTGGCACAGGTACTGGATGATGAAGCGCGATCACTGCTGCGCACAAACCGCCTTGAGGAAGCCAAAGCGAAGTTTGCAAAGGTGGCCGCGAATTATGAGCAAAGTCTGTTGATCAATCCAAATCATCCCAGCACCTATTTGCATCTGGCGGAGCTGCTTCTCGGACCTTTGAGAGACGCAGATCGCGCGGTGAAGCTGTTGACGGAAGCTCGGCACCGGTTCCCCGGCGCGCCGGAGATTGTTTACTATCTGGCGATCGCGCAGCGCGAGGCGAAGCAGAGCCAGCAAGCCGTGGCGACTTTCGAAGAGGCGCTGCACGAAGCACAACTCGACCAGGATGACGATGTGATAAATGCCAAATTTTACTTCAACTATGGAGCGGCGGCAGAGCAAGCTGGCCTGTACGACAAGGCGGCTGATTTGCTCCGAAAGTCGATTGCGCTCGATCCAGCCAATGCGGCGGAGGCCTGTAACTATCTTGGTTACATGTGGGCGGATCACAATATGAACTTGGATGAAGCTGAAGCCATGATTAAACGCGCCCTCGAAAGCGAACCAAACAACGCCTCATATCTGGACAGCCTCGGTTGGGTGGAATTTCGAAAGGGCAAATTCGATCAAGCCTTGAGCGACCTGCTTCGCGCCGCTAAGGCGGTGGAGCGCGACGACCCGGTCGTGTTTGAACACATTGGCGATACTTACCTCAAATTGAATCGCACAGCCGAAGCATTAGAAGCTTGGCGAAAGGCACTGGCGCTCGATCCAAAAAACAAAAAGGTCGCGGACAAGATCGAGGGAACCAAGAAGACAATTAGCAAAGATTTGCCCGAAAAAACGAATCCGACGTAGTGACCGTTCGAGATCAGGCGTTGAAAACGTAACATGAAGGAATATCCCACGCCCTGGCAGCGAAAGATGATGTGGGCGGCGCTGACTGCCTGCTTTGTGCTTCTTCTCGTCGTTGTCCTCGGCGCAGTGGTTTGGGCCGGAGCAAATATCGTCAGTTTCCTCCAGCCAATCCTGATCCCGGTGGCCATCGCCGTGATTCTCACTTATCTCCTCGACCCGCTGGTGACGAAAATGTCTCGCGAAACGCTCAGTCGCACCAAAGCCGTGGCTCTTCTTTTCGCGATTGCCTTTTTCGCATTGGGCGGATTCGCCGCGTGGCTTGTCCCCACCATCTCGATCCAGAGCGCGAATTTTGCCAGACAAGTTCCTGCCTACACCGAACGAGCGCGGGACTACATCGTCGATCTTATTTATCGCTTCGACGAAACATTCGGCTTATTCGGAGCACACGGTAAATCAGCATCGACAAGCTTTACGAACTGGCTCATCGGCCCGGCCTCATCTCCTTCGCCTCGCGCTCAGGCGACGGTCACTCCAACCGAGTCGCCGCAAGGCACTCCGCCCGCGACTGAAACAATTGGCCCGAGCGCGCCGAAGCTGACCACTGCTGAACGCCAGCGCATTCAAGCTTACGTGGAAAAACAAATGCCGAAGCTGGAGCAAGCGCTTCCGACATTGATGGGAAAGCTCTGGGAGATTTTGAAGAAAAGCATCGGCGGATTTCTTGGCATCACAGGTTTTCTGCTCAGTCTCATCCTGGTACCCATCTACTTGTTTTTCTTACTCAACGAGAAGCCGCGCATTCAGCAGCGGTGGAGAGATTACCTGCCGCTGCGCGCATCTCCATTTAGAGATGAAGTCGCAGAAGCGTTGTCAGAAATCAATCGTTACGTCACCGCATATTTTCGAGGCCAACTGCTGGTCTGCGTAGTGGATGGCATTCTCATCGGCGTTGCCCTCACAATTTTCGGTCTGAACTTTGCGCCAGTGATCGGCGCCATGGTGGTCGTCCTGACGATGATCCCCTATATTGGAATAATCATTTGCTGGGTGCCAGCAGTTCTCATTGCCGCTTTTCAATGGGGCGACTGGACGCACCCGATTATTGTGACGCTAATTTTTATCGTTATACAAAATCTCGAAGGCATGTTCTACGCCCCGCGAATTGTCGGAAATTATGTTGGACTGCATCCGATGACGGTGATCGTGTCGATCTTTGTCTGGGGTCTGATCATTGGCGGAGTCATCGGTCCCCTGCTTGCGGTGCCGCTTACCGCGACAGTCAAGGTCCTCCTGGGACGGTACGTTTGGGGCCGACGTTTGAGGGAACAGACTGTCGAATTAAGCGAACCAGCCCCGGCGGTTAAAGAACCCGAAGTGGCGACTCATCCTTAGCGCAGGAACCAGGCGTGCCCGGGAGGGACAAGCGGCGCGATGCGCGCGAAAACAGGACACGAAATGCCGGAACGAATCAAACAGGCGGGACACGGAACAGCTCGCCAGTCATTTCTCGGTCTGAAGTCTTCCTTCCAACACAACCTCTGGCCGGCTCGCCTCGCTCTTATGGTTAGCGCATTGGTAATCGCTTTTTTGCTGGGCGCGCTTTTCTTCAATTACGGGTCAAAATTATTTGAGGACTGGCGGCAAAACCGTTTGTTGCACCGGGCCGCTGCATTGCTACAGGAAGGAAAACTCAGCGAAGCATCGCAGGCGGCGCAAGAACTCCTGGGACAACATCCGGATTCTCTACCGGCGCTCTACGTTTTGGCAGAGGCAGCGGAAAAACAAAACCTCGAAGAGGCCGTCTCGTGGCGCGAACAAATAGCGCGATTGCTTCCAAAAGACCCGGATAGTGAGCTCAATTTTGCTTCCGCGGCGTTGCGTTTTGGAAAGCTCGATCTAGCGCGCGAAGCGCTCGATCGGATCGCTCCAACTGATCGGGACACGGCGGCTTTTCACGTCGTCGCAGGCTGGCTGGCTCGCGCTGAAGGGAATCTTGCCGAGCAAGAGGAACAGTTCGCGGCCGCAGTAAAGAAAGAGCCCAACAATGACCTTTATCAGTTTAATCTCGCAGCGCTGCGAATTCATTCCAGTGATCCGGAAAAGAGCGCGAAAGCTCGTGATACTCTCCAGCGACTCAGCAAGGTGGCTCCTTACCGAACAGGCGCGCTGCGGGCGTTGCTTAACGATGCTGTGGAACGCAATGACCTCGCTGAGGCGGATAACTTTGCGCAACAACTCCAAATGTCGCCGGAGGTCACGTTCGGCGATTATCTGCTTTGCCTGAACTTTTATCGGAAGCTCGATGAAAAAAAGTTCCGGCTGCTGCTGGAAAAAGTGAAACCGTTTGCTGCGCACAATCCGTCCGATCTCGCATCGCTCATGAACTGGATGAATCAAAACGGACTCGCAGGAGACGTTGTTAAGTGGATCGACAAGTTGCCGGCAGCGCAGCTGAGCTCGCCGCCGACATCCATCGCTGTCGCGGACGCATATGCGGTAGTAAAAAATTGGTCGCGTTTGAAACGCTGGACCCGCAGGCCCGCGACTGCGGGATGGGCCGACTCCGAATACCTGCGTCTCGCGTATCAGGCAATTGCCACTCGACAATCACAGTCTCATAGCGGCGGGACTGCTAACACGGAATTCGAAACGCTGTGGCGCTCAGCGGAACAATTAACAAATGAACAGCCGGGACATGAACTGGCGCTCGCGCGTCTGGCCTCGAAATGGGAACTCGAGAACGAATCTGAGGAGCTCTGGCAGCGCGTCGCGGAAAATCCTCCGATGCGGCGTGAGGCGCTTGAGGCGCTTCGCCGGCTTTATCGCACGAAGAATGAAACAGAAAAGCTTTACGATGTTCTTCAGCGCCTTCATGAGAGCTCTCCCAACGAGGCGCCGATCACAGCGGACCTCGCCCGGCTCGGTCTTAACCTTGAGCAAAATACAGAGCGGTCGCATCAACTGGCCAGGGAGGCGTATGATCGCGCCCCCAAGGAGGTGAATTGCGCAGTCACTTACGCGTTTTCCCTCTCTCGTCTGGGGAGAAACCCCGAGGGCCTTGCGATTGTGCAGAATTTGCCGCCCGACCAGTTGCATGATCAGCATGCAGCCGTTTACGTCGCGCTGTTGCTGGCTGAGGCAAGCCAACTCCATGGCGCACAGGAGTACATCGCGGCAGCCGAGAATGGAAAGATTTACCGGGAAGAGAAGAAACTGCTCGACGAAGCGAAAACCAAACTCGCAGCCGCTGCTGCAAGTCCGTCGCCAGCGATTTCATCCACCCCGGTGGAGTTGAGTCCGACGCCAACGGCTTCGCAGCGTTGAGCGTTATAGCGCAAACAGCTCTGTCACCATTACTACGCGCCATGCTTCTACATCCGCGCGGCTCTGAGTAGGTGAAATGCAGCGAACAGCTTTAAGTGCATCGAAAATAACTTCCGAAAACGGCACCTTGATCGAATACGCCAATTCGCGCCGCGCTATAGCTGGCATCTTTTTGTAGAGCAGACTCAGGTGCGGTTTGAGTTCGGAGTGGGACGAATCTCGCGCAGCGTTGCGAATAATCTCATTGAGCTGCCGCAGCTCTGTATTCAGCGCGAATTGCACAAAGAGTGTTTTGATGAACTCGCTGGAGTGGCCGATCTCAAGCGCTTTGAGCTTGATTGGTTTGCAAGCGCGCGCGGCTTGCGAGATTGCACTTTCAGCCGCAGCTGCGCGATTCAATCCCACATGAATCGTCACGTGCGGCTCGAAAAGGGGCGCGTCGTATCGGCGCGCGAGATCGTTGATCACTCCCTGAAAAAAGCCGCGCGCCGGCTCCGCGGGAATAAGCCAGTAAGCAATAACGATTCGTCTGCACACAAACGCGCTAATTCCACTTCTGCAGTTCGACGATGTTGCCTTCGAGATCTCGCGCATAGACGACGCGGAGGAGACCGACACCATCTACTTCTGTTGTGGCAACCCTTCCGACGGCACCGCCACCAGCCGCAATCACTACCTCCAACGCTTGGTCCACATCGTCAACGGCAAATGCAATGTGAGCGAACCCGCACTGGTTCGCCGCCGGCATGCCGCGATCAACGAGTTCGTCATAGCCGAAAATCTCGAGCGTTGGGCCATCCTCCCCGTAGCCGGGCAGGCGCAAGTGAACGCCGATAAGATGCGCGTTTCGAAGCGAGGTCACATTATCGAGCCACGCGCCAGACATATCGCGTTCAGGACCTTTGGTCTCGCATCCGAATACCTCGGTGTAGAAGCGAACTAATTTTTTCCAATCTCTGGCAATTAGATTTGTGTGAACGTACTTCGCTCGGATTGGCATTGTTTCCTCCTTCTGTAAGATTGTCCAAATACTAACGCCTTATCTTGTTTATGCCGACGAATGTTCTGGGAACAGAATTGAAATGTTGTTGCCGCAACCCGATTACCGGATTTTACCGCGACGGCTTTTGTCGAACAGGTCCGGAAGATCTCGGCCAGCACACCGTTTGCGTTCAAGTCACACAGGAATTTTTGGACTTCTCAGTTCTGGACGGGAATGATCTGGTGACGCCGCGTCCGGAGTGGGGTTTCCCGGGACTGAAACCGGGCGACAAATGGTGCGTGTGCGTTACGCGCTGGAAAGACGCCATGGATCACAACCGCGCCGCCCCTGTCGATCTTGAAGCCACTCACGCCTCCGCGATCGAATTCGTCACGCTAGAAGAGCTAAAGGCGCACGCGTTGAAATAGGCTAGCGCACACACGGTTGAATCCGAGTGAGTTTGCGGCCACGCTAAAAGCAAATTGAACCTTCCATTTAGTCTTTTCCTGGCGCTGCGGTATCTGAAACCGAAGCGGACGTTTCTCTCGATCATCACACTGATCTCCGTTCTCGGTGTGATGCTCGGCGTGACGGTGTTGATTCTTGTGATTTCGGTAATGACCGGGTTCGACCGGGAGCTGCGCCAAAAGGTGATCGATTTCGATGCGCATATTCTCGTGAGCTCCGAGGACGTTTTGCGCGACTGGCGAGCGCTCAAAACAAAGATCGACAATATACCGGGCGTCGTCGCGACCGCACCGTACATTCAAGGTCCGGTGATTGTTGAGTTTCAAAACCGGCGGCTCGCGCCACTCATACGCGGGATCGATCCTGAGCAGGAAGAGAAAGTGATATCGCTGCGAAAATTCATCAAATACGGCAACCTCGATCTGGAAGGCGACTCAACCGTGCTCGGCATCGAGCTCGCGCGAAAACTGCAGGTGAGCGTTGGCGACAAGGTAACGGTCTATTCGCCAGGTAATCTTGGTCAGATTCTCGACAGCATTAAGAAACTGGAGAACGCCAAGGGCGAAGAAGAGAAAAAAACGATCGACCAGTTGCGCGATGTGATTCTCCCCAAGGAATTGACCGTCACTGGTATTTTCGAGACCGGTCATTATCTGCACGATTCCGAGTTTCTTCTCGTTCCAGTTTACGTGGGGCAGGAGTTGTACGGCTTGGGTGACGCATTGCACGGTATCACCGTCAAGACAGATAACCCATACGGCGCCGAGCGCGTAAAACAGGCAATCCAACAATTTCTCGAACCCCCGGATTACGCACAGACTTGGATCGACATGAATCATCAATACTTCGAAGCCGTGCGGCTCGAGCGCACGGTTATGTTTTTCCTGTTGTTCTTCATCGTGGTCGTCGCGGCCTTCGGGATCATGAGCACTCTGATCACCGTGACCGTGCAAAAGCGACGTGAGATCGGAATCATGAAAGCGCTCGGAGCGAACATCGCGCAAATCATCTGGGTTTTTCTTGGGCAGGGGACGATCGTCGGTCTTTTTGGAACGCTTACCGGCCTCGGACTCGGAATGACGCTGATTCGTTACCGCAACGAATTCAGTCACTGGCTCGCATCGACGTTGCACATTGAGATTTTTCCGCGCGAGGTCTATCAATTTTCGTCCATTCCGGCGGAGGTCATCCCGCGAGACGTCGCCATCATTTGCATCAGCGCGTTCTTCATCTGTTCCTTTGCAGCATTGATCCCCGCCTATTTCGCGGCGCGCCTCGATCCGGTGAAAGCGTTGCGCTACGAGTGATCTGCAGCCACGGTTCCGTGAGCCGTCCTCTTCCTAACCGCCTACAGGGCGGTGGCTACAAAGCGTCAAGAAAAATCTCCAGCGCGCGATATGCATAATCATATCCCTCCGGCCATTCGCTTTGACGCGGGCCGGCCACGTTAAGGATCTTGATCTTACGCTTGCGGACAAGACTGGCGATCGATCTCGCAGCTTTTTCGATGGAAAGCTTTGACGCGTCGATTAGTTCGTGTGGTCGTTGTTGCTCAACGCAGAAGCGAACCGTTTGTTCGGTCCCGCCACTTAACCTGCGGGCGTAAATAATGACGGTTCCGTCGGAGTCTTTTACGTTCTGCAAAGTCCGCTCGGTGAATCCACCATGTTCCAATTCCTTGAGCGGATAACGATCGGGAATTCGACCGAATTCATCGAGGCGCCCAGTCGGACACCATCCACCACAGTTAATTCCATTTTTCAGTGCAACATCGAGAGCTGCGCGATCGACCCCTGTTTGTCCGCCGGAGACTATTTTCACCTGCCTCTCGGCGCTTTTAGTCGCCCGTCGGAACAATGTCCGCGCGCTCGACCATCAAGATCACGGTTCGTTCACGCGCGCGTGTGCGATGGCGCACGCCTTTGGGCACGACAAAGCCCTGCCTAGGCGCAAGATCGACTGTGCGCTCTTGCAAATCGATCAGGAAACGTCCGTCGAGGACGAAAAAGAATTCATCGATCTCCTCGTGCTCGTGCCAGTGATACTCGCCCTGCACGACCGCCATCCTGACGACCGAACCGTTCACCTTGCAAAGCGTCTGATTGTACCATTTGTCGGCACAGGCATCTGCCAGCTCCTGTACATCGATCAGCTCAAGGGGCCCGTGCAGAATGTTGAGGTAAGTTTTGTACGGAAAATCCTGCGGCGATTTGTTTGACTCCATGACCAAAATCTAACCGCAGAGATCGCAGAGGTCGCGGAGAAAAAGGAATTCAATCTGGAAACCAGGAAACCACGAAAGATCAGCGGTTTTACTGCTTAGAAACTCCTGGATTCTTGGTTTCTGGATTCCTGTCTCCTGCTTTCCTAATTCATTCTTCCCCGTCGAAATAATCAGTTTCCTGACCCTTTATGACGACGCGATCCTTCGCTGATGATTTATTTACCTTCCACTTCCCGCTATCGGGATAGTAAGCCGATTCGCCGATCGGGTTGTCTGCGATCAGATAATAAACGAGGTCTTTCTCGCCAGAGTTAATCAGTTGATGCGGTTTGTCAGGCCCAAAGATGAACGCATCGCCGGCCACGACTTCGGTGGTTCCGTCTCTATGACGAACACTCCCCTCGCCCGAAATAATCAAGTAAAGCTCCCATTGCGCCGAGTGTGCGTGGTAAGGAAAATTGGGTTTTCCGGGAGGCACCAGATTCCATTCCACATCGAACGGCTGACGCTTGGACAAGTCGAGCGAGTCACGATCGCGCCCAAGCGCTTCGGAAATTCCCTTGAAAGAGACGGCATACTTCCCACCAGGCGACTGCCATGCCTCTTCTTTTATTTCGTTGATGTTTACCTTTTTCATTTCAACAGGTAGCGGCGGTTCACCGAACCGCCACTGGGCGATTGAGGTCAATCGCCCCTACCAAGATCATTCTTCGCCGTCGAAGTAACCGGTCTCAGTTCCTCTCACGATGATTTCTTCTGATCCCTCTTTCGCCACCGCCCATTTACCACTGTCGGGATAATAACAAGAATCACCGGTTGTCCCGCCGCTACGCGGATTATCGGCAATCACGTAGTAAACAAAATCTTGATCGCCGGCGTTGGTAAGCTGATGGGCATCGCCCGGCTGAAAGAAAAACGCATCACCGGGGCCCACTTGTGTTGTCCCATCCTTGTCGCGCACGCTGCCGCGACCGGAAACGACGAGGTAAAGCTCCGATTCCGCCGCGTGCGCGTGATACGGACAAAGCGATTTGCCTTTCGGAATGCGCACCAGCGCAAGATCAAACGGATGCCGTTTCGATAAATCAAGCGACTCCGGCTCACGTCCAAGCGCAATCGAAATATTTTTCGAAGCCCGGCCAAACTTTCCCTTTGGCGACTTCCGCTCTTGCTCGCGGATATCTTTCAGATTTACTTTGCGCATGTGACACAGATTCCAATCCGTTCGTCTTAAATTTAGCGAGAAGAGACTCGCCTTCTGGTAGCGATGGAAAAAACAGCTATCCCAGCCCAGATGAGGTTCACAAAAGTGGACGGATAAGATCCATAAAAGATTGTGTTTGCAGCCAACAGAAGGCTACCGCTGATATTGAGGAGTTGGTATGTAGCCGAGTCTCCTTGCCATTTCTTATGGGAAATCATCGCGTAAGCGACAAGGAGAGCCGCTGCTCCCACCCATCCAATCGCATCAAACCATATGTAATTATTCATGCTCGATAAATTTGCCAGGATAAGTACCTCATGGCTCCAGCCCCACAATGTCTTTCAAATTCACTTTGCGCGCACAAGTCTTAGTCGCTTGGCTTTATGCCGAGTTTAACCATTCTCGCACGAAGCAATTCCACATCCGGAATTGCGGCTCCAAGTAAATTAACAGCCTCTAACGCGGTTAGCGCGCAAAGACCCATTGCTGCATTATCGTGTACATAGAGGTCGTCTAAAATTACCGGTAATCGCGCGAAACGCTGCATGAGTAAACTGACAATACACGCGATACGCGCTGTCGTAATAATCTTCAATACCCGCAACGGTCGCAGCCATACGCAAGGACAATTTCTTGTCGACACGCTCATGTGTCGGGAAATGATCGGCGTACATCTTCACGAATTCATCCCATCTTTGTTGTCCTAATGCGATTTCGCCGCCATTCCTTTGCGAGCGCCTGCTTTTCTGATTAGTTTCTGGTCTTCCAATCGTTCCGAGTAAGCTATCTGGTAGAGCAACTCGGGCTGTTTGCGTACAGCGAGGATTTTAATTGCGGCCTCGATCGTCGGCCTGATCAACAATCTGGAAGCGTCAAGGCGCGACTGCTGCCTGAGCAAAACATAGCCTTCAACAGCCCGATTTATATGGGACGCCGAATAAAATGGAAACTGATCCTGCAGACCTCGATGCTTCTTTCCGCCGAGCGAATCGAGAGCTTTCGCGAGCTCTTGCTGAACTTCACTCACCAATTGGAGCGCCTTGCCTGCGAATTTTTCTTCGATGAACACCGTCTTGTCTCCCATCACATCTTCCACTTCTTCGGCAGCTTTTGTTTCATTTCTTCAACAGGCTCGAAGAGGTCACCGCGTTTTTCGACGCGGGCGAGGATCTGGTCGGAGCGGAATCTCAGGAGATCAGCGTTTTTCTTTTTCAGGCAGTTTTCAACTTCGTTCCAAGTGACCGGAGTGGAAACAGTTGGTTCTTCCTTCGCGCGGAGGGAATAAACGCAAATAGTAGTTTTGTGTTCGTCGTTCTGGCTCCAATCGACGAACACTTTGCCTTTGCGCACCGCCTTGGACATGTTCGAGGTGACAAGATCGGCGTGTTCGTGCTGCAGATACTGGGCAAGTGCCAACGACAAGTTCTTGGTCTGATCGTAAGTGACTGCCGTGTTCAGTGGCACGTAAACTTGCAACCCTTTCGAGCCGCTCGTTTTAGCAAATGATTTCAGTTTCATTTGGCCTAACAAATCGCGAAGCCACAGCCCGACCTGACAGCACTGCACGATGCTGGCCGACGCGCCGGGATCGAGATCGAACACCATCATCGTCGGGCGTTCGATCTTATTTTTGCGCGACAGTGATGTGTGCAGCTCAAGATCGGCCAGGTTCGCGGCCCACGCGAGCGTCGGCAAATCCTGGACGAGGCAATAGTTCATGAACCGATCGTTGCTTTCGCTCCAAACACGGGCCGTTTGCACCCATTTCGGGCGGTGCTCGGGGCAATTTTTCTCGTAGAAAAATTCGCCTTCAACGCCATCGGGATAACGCTTCATGGTGAGCGGACGGTCCTTCAAATGCGGCAAAAGCACCGGGGCGACGCGGATGTAGTAATCGATCACCTGCCCTTTGGTAAAACCCACTTTCGGGTAAAGGATCTTGTCCAGATTCGATACCGAAAGCTTCCTACCTTCAACAACGAGCTGCGCCTTCTGCGACATATCGATCACAGATTACGCAGATTTTCGCAGATTTCTGTTAATCTGTGCCAATCTGCGAAACCTGTGGTTAAGCAAAAAATCTTTCCGGAGAGAGCATCGGCTTCGGTTTACAAATGCGCGCGACACAATGCTCCCAGCTCTCGTGTCCGCTGAGGATTTCGATCTGGACGCGTAGGAAATAAATCGGCACCTTTAGTTCCGCTTCAGGCAAACGCGGCATCCGCACCGAGTCTTTCTCGGTGGTCACAATCATAGCCAGGTCGCGACGGATACAACGCTTGATAAAGCTGATCAGTTCCGCCTCGGTGTAATAGTGATGATCAATGTAGCGCTTG
>WNFU01002624.1_pt1 | contig 24420 bp, 16 predicted proteins | sample 5400121 | NCBI WGS metagenome assembly WNFU01 (sample SAMN13153360, study PRJNA577476) | soil metagenome | isolation source: 100 cm soil or saprolite under grassland replicate 1 | place: USA:California | collected 2016-06-15
CTCCTCATCAACAACGTCAGCGGCATCGGCCCGAAAATCGCCTTGAACATATTAAGCGGCATGAATGCGACGGCCTTTCGCGGCGCAGTGGCCAATGGCGATGTCAAGGCGCTTTCGCAAATCTCCGGGGTCGGCAAGAAGACCGCCGAGCGCATCGTCGTGGAATTGAAGGACAAGATCGGCGCGGCCGGCGCGTGGGAAGCGATCAGCGCGCAACGGGCGTTGTCGCCGGAAGAACAGAAGGTGAATGACGCCGTGCTGGCCTTGATCGCGCTGGGTTTCAAGCAAATGGAGGCGCACGATGTCGTGCGCGCCGCGTTGAACGCCCTCGGGCCGAAGGCCACGGTCGAAGAGCTGGTGCGCTCCGGGTTGAAAAAGGGCGCGTGATGGAAAGGGCCGCTTCCAAGCCCGCCGCCGAACGGACGAAGACCGGCCGCGTCGTGGTGCCCCAGCGCGCGAAACCGCGTCAACAACTGGCCGCGAGGATCATTTACGCGTTCATCCGCTGTCTCGCGGCCACGATTCGGTTTGAGCTCAAGGATCGTTCCGGCCTGTTGGATGGCGGGCCGAAGGAGCGGATCATTTTTGCCATCTGGCACAACCGTCTGGCGCTGGCGCTGGTGATGTATCGGCGCTACGTGTTGAGGTACGCGCCCAAACGCCGGATGGCCGCGATGGTCAGCGCCAGCCGGGACGGCGGAATGCTGGCCCGGATTCTGGAGCTTTTCGGGGTCGAGCCGGTACGCGGTTCGTCCAGCCGGCGGGGTCCGCAAGCGCTGCGCGAGATGGTGTCGTGGAGCGAACGCGGTTACGATCTGGCCATCACCCCGGACGGCCCGCGCGGCCCTTGTTACCAGGTGCAGGAAGGCGTGATCTCAACCGCGCAGTTGACCGGCCTGCCGATCGTGCCGATTTCCTGTCATTTGACCTGGAAAATCCGGCCAAATAGCTGGGACCGTTTCCAGATCCCGCTGCCCTTCGCGCGTTGCCGGATCACCGCCGGCCCGATCATGCGGGTGTCGCGCGAGACAAGCGAGGCCGAACGTGAAGCGTTACGGGCACAACTCGAACAGACGATGAAGGCGATCACGCAGGACTGATCTTTTCGAACCACGAACGGACACGAGTGAACATGAATCCATTGCCCGCGTCTCATGGCTTTTCTTCGGGGAAAACGCGGCGATACAATTCGTAGCGGCGAATGACCGAACGAACGTATCCGCGCGTGCCGCGAAAATCAATCTGCTCGAGGAACGCCGCGCTGTTGGTCGCCCCTGCCCCTTTGTTCCATTGCAACACATGGCTGCGACCGGCGTTATAGTCCGCCAACGCGTAGGGCAGCGGGTCGTCCGCCGACCGGTAGCGCCTGAGCAATTTTTGCAGATACCACGCGCCGGCCAGCGTGTTGGTGCCGGGGTCCAGCAGTTGTTCCGGTGAGAACGTCTTGATCTTTTCGGCCTGAGCCCAGTCCCTGGCCGTCCCGGGGCGGATTTGCATCAGGCCGAATTCCTCCGCTCGACCGCGCGCGGTCGGATTGAACCAACTCTCGCGCCAGACAACGGCTTTCACCAGCGCCGACTCGACACCGTAACGTCGGGCTGCCGCCAGGATGACCGCATCGAACCGATGATCCCGCCATCGGTAGTAACGCCAATAGCCGAGAAATCCAGCCAGCAGAAGGAAACCCAAGACCAGCCATGGCCAGCGACGTTGCACGGCGGCGTTGTAACGGGAGTGCTTCCACACGTCGAGAATTCATGTGGACGGCGCGACCAGGGACAAGTCCAACCTCCAACCTCCAACCGCAACCAGCCATTGACACTCGACCTTCGACCCTGGACCCTCGATCTTCAAAATGATCGCTCGCGTCACACTCGAAATCGCGCTGCGCAAGGAGTTCGATTACTCGATCCCGTCCGAGTTGAAGGGGCAGGTCGAGGTCGGCACGCGCGTCAAAGTCCCCTTTGGACCGCGACAAGTGATGGGTTGCGTGACGGCGCTGGTCGAGCAATCGTCCCACACCACGCTACGGCCAATCCTGAAGGTCGTCGGAACCCAGGCGCTGGTCACGCCCAACATTTTGAAACTCGCGCGCTGGATTGCTGATTATTACTGTTGCCCGGTTGAAATCGCATTGAAGAGCGTTCTGCCCGAGGCCGTACGCAAGGAAGCGGAAGGTTGGCGCGAGCGATTGTTCGTCCGGGCAATGGCCTGGACGGGCGACTTGCCCCGGCTGACCAAACGCCAGCAGGAGGTCTGGAACATCATCGAGGAATGGCGCGAGATGCCCTTGCAGGAAATGCTCGAACTGGCGCAGACCACCGCTGACACGGTGCGCAAACTGGAAGACAAGGGATTGGTCGGCATCGGCCCGAAAATCTCCGAGCGCGATCCTTACGCCCGGGAGCGCATCCTGCCGACGCAACCCCTGGCGTTGAACGCAGAGCAGGCCACCGCGCTCGCCGCCATCACAAAAGCGCTGGATGAATCGCAGGTTTCCTGTTCCGTGTTGCGCGAATCCGCGACCGCGCCAGACAACGATCGCGCATCACGCTTTACACATCTCGCGTCGCGTTCATTCCTGCTGCACGGCGTCACCGGCAGCGGCAAGACCGAAGTTTATCTGCAAGCGATCGCGCATTGTCTCCTTCAAGGCAAAGGCGCCGTTGTGCTCGTGCCGGAAATCTCGCTGACCCCGCAGACCGTGGAGCGGTTCAAGGCGCGCTTTTGCTCCGGCCCGCTGCAAACGCTCGTCGCGGTGCTGCACAGCCACCTGTCCGCCGGCGAGCGACACGACGAATGGCACAAGATCCGGCAAGGACGCGCGCGCATCGTCATCGGCGCGCGTTCGGCGATTTTTGCGCCGGTGGACCCGCTCGGGCTGATCATTGTCGATGAGGAACACGAATATTCCTACAAACAGGAGGAAGCGCCGCGCTATCACGCTCGCGACGTCGCCGTTGTGCGCGGTCAGCGGGAGGGCGCGGTGGTCGTGCTCGGTTCGGCCACGCCGTCGCTGGAAAGTTTTTACAACGCGGGGAAAGGGAAATACACGCTGCTCGAACTGCCGGCTCGCGCCGACGACAAGCAAATGCCGCTGGTGCGGATCATCGACATGCGCCAGGAAGCGCGCCGGGAGAAGGGCACGCCGATCTTTTCGCAAAAGCTCAAGGAGGCCATCACGCAACGGCTGGAGCGCCGGGAACAAGTCATTTTGTTTTTGAACCGGCGCGGCTACTCGACCTCGCTGCAATGTCCCAGGTGCGGTTACGTGGCGGAATGCCCGAACTGCAGCGTGGCGCTCACTTATCATCGTTCGAAACAAAAAACCTGTTGCCACATCTGCGGCCACGAAGCGCCCGTGCCGGCGGTGTGTCCGAATGAAAAGTGCCGTAACCCGGCCATCCGTTACGCCGGACTGGGAACCGAGAAGGTCGAGGACACGCTCGCCAAACTGTTTCCCAACGCGCGGGTGCGCCGCATGGATTCCGATGCGCTCAAACGCAAAGAAGACTATCGGCGCATCCTGGGCGATTTTCGCACGGGCAGGATCGACATTCTCGTCGGCACGCAGATGATCGCCAAGGGGCTGCACTTTCCCAACGTCACGCTCGTCGGCATCATCTACGCGGACCTGAGCCTGCATCAACCCGATTTCCGCGCCGGCGAACGGACGTTTCAATTGCTCACACAGGTGGCCGGGCGCGCCGGACGCGGTGACGTGGAAGGCGAAGTGGTGGTGCAGGCCTTCACGCCGTTTCATCCGGCGATTCAACACGCGCGACGTCACGACTTTGCCGGCTTTTACGAACAGGAAATCGAGTTTCGCGAACAACTCGGCTATCCGCCGATCACGCGTGTTGCGTTGTTGACATTGAAAGGACGTAACGAAGAGAAAGTGAAGTTTTCCGCCGGGCATCTGCGCAAGGAACTGGACCAGCTCGACCGGGTGGAGAGTGACAAAGCGGCAAAACAGGCCCCCGAGCCGGACGAGCCCGCGAAATCCCACACTCCCACACTCCCACACTCCAACGCTCCCTTCCGCGATCTGATCATCGCCGGCCCCGCGCCCGCGCCGTTGTTGCGCGCCGAATCCTACTACCGCTACCAACTCATGATTCGCACCCGCCAGATGAGCAAACTCAGCCAGTCGCTGGCCAGGCTCACTGAGACGATCGCGCTGCCCGACGACATTGCGCTGACGGTGGATATTGACCCGGTGAATTTGATTTGAGGGCGGCCCGGGTTTCGCGCGTAGCGGCAGCCATCCTGTCTGCGGTAGAGGGCGGCATCTTGCCGCCCGGAACCAACGCGGGAAATCGGCGGTATATTCCCGCACCCCAAACCTGATCCGCCGGGCAGGATGCCCGGCTCTACGGCAGGCAAGATGCCTGCCGCTACAAAGTTTTTTAACGGGCTGCCAGGCTCGGATTACGCCAGAATCCCCTTCACGACTTCGCCGGCGACATCGGTCAAACGATAGTCGCGGCCCTGAAAACGAAAAGTCAGGCGCGTGTGGTCGAGACCCAGTTGCTGGAGGATGGTCGCCTGGAGATCGTGCACGTGGACGGGGTTCCCGGCGACGTTGTATCCGAAATCATCGGTGGTGCCGTAAGTGATGCCCGGCTTCATGCCGGCACCGGCCAGCCAGACGGTAAAGCAGCGGGGATGATGATCGCGGCCGTAGTCTTCCTTCGTCAGTTTGCCTTGAGAATAATTCGTGCGACCGAATTCGCCGCCCCAGACCACGAGCGTGTCGTCGAGCAAGCCGCGCCGCTTGAGATCGGTGACCAGCGCGTAGCACGCCTGGTCCACGTCTTTGGCCTGGCGGCGAATGCCCTTGGGCAGAGTGCCGTGATGGTCCCAGCCCGGGTGATAAAGCTGGATGAAACGAACGTTGCGTTCGGCGAGCCGGCGCGCGAGCAGACAATTGGCGGCAAACGTGCCGGGATTCTTTGCCTCGCCGCCGTAGAGTTCGAACACGCTTTCAGGTTCGCCAGAAATGTCCATCACCTCCGGCACGCTGGTCTGCATGCGGTAGGCCATTTCGTACTGAGCGACGCGCTCGTTGATCCTGGGATCGCCCAGGTCCTGAAACTGGACCGCGTGCAACTCCGCGAGCCGATCGAGCATCCTGCGCCGGCTCACCGCGGACACGCCGTCGGGATTTTGCAGGAACAGCACCGGGTCTTTCTCGCTGCGGAACTGAACGCCCTGATGAATGCTGGGAAGGAAACCGTTGCCCCAAAGCCGCGCGTAGAGGGGTTGATCAATACGGTCTTTCGAGATCAGCACGACGAACGCCGGAAGGTTTTCATTCGCGCCGCCCAGGCCGTAACTGAGCCACGCGCCCATGCTGGGCCGACCGGCCAGTTGCGAACCGGTCTGGAAAAACGTGATGGCAGGATCGTGATTGATGGCTTCGGTATGCACGGATTTGACGAAGCAAAGCTCGTCCGCCATCTGCGCGGTCCACGGCAGCAAGTCGCTGACCCACGCGCCGCTCCGGCCGTGTTGCGCGAAGGGGAAAATCGAGCCGGCCATCGGCAGGGTTGCCTGGTAGCCCGTCATGCCGGTCAGGCGCTGGCCCATGCGCACGCTGGCGGGCAGGTCTTCGCCGTTGCGTTCGTTCAACAGCGGCTTGTAGTCAAACAGATCGAGCTGCGACGGTCCCCCGGCCATGAAAAGATAAATGACGCGCTTGGCTTTGGCCGGAAAATGCGGCGCGGCCAGAATGCCTTTGAACGGATTGTCCGCCTTCAGTGTTGGAGCGGCAAACGCGTCGCGGTCGAGCAGTCCGCAAAGCGCCGCGCCACCGAGGCCGAAAGCGAACCGGCCGAAGAATTCCCGCCGGTTCATCGCAAAGTTGATGTGGGTGCAGTTCATAAAAAAACCACTGATCTTCACTGATCTACGCTAATCACTTAGTGCCTGTCAGAATGAATCGCTTCCATTCCAGCGTGTCTTTATGGCCGAAGTTGACGAGATAGCCCACCGACACGCGGGCAATGCGCATGTAGTTGAACAACTGCGCCTCGTGTTCGGGCAGCAACTCGGATACTGCCTTGAGTTCAACCACAATCTTGCCGTAAACAAACAAGTCGGGAACATAGCGCTTCTTCAAGGGCCGGTTCTTGTAGAAGGTCGTTAACTCCTGTTTCGATTGGCAGGGTATATGACGCATCTCCAACTCGATCTCCAGGCTTTCCTGATAGATCTCCTCCGCCAGGCCGCAGCCTTGTTCATTGTAAACCTCAAAGGCCGCCCCCATCAGCTTGTAGCCTTCCTCCTGTAATTCGGTTGTCGCAGTGCCCATCGTCGGTCCTTTCCTTCAGTGCAGATTAGTGTCGATTAGTGCAGATTAGTGGTTCCGTTTCCACGTTCGTGGTTTCAACGTGTCATCACGGCTTCGTCGTGGTTGAGCAGCGCCTCCCCCAGGATCGTGCCGGCCGCCAGGTCCACCGGCGACAGCGTCGGGTCGTTCGGTTGTTCGCCCACCGCCAGCAATTTCGCCGCTTCCTGTTGATCGCTCGCGAATAAGTCGCGCTGCTCCTGAAACAATTGCTTCAGAACGACCAGTTCCCGCGAAATAGGACGCCGCGAGGTCACAAGCCGAAAGGCCCAGGCGATTCGATCGTCGAGCGCGGCACCGCCTTCCTTCAACATCCGTTCGCCCAGAAAACGGGCGGCTTCGACGATTTGAGTGTCGTTGAGCAGCGCGAGCGCCTGCAACGGCGTGCTGGTGCTCTGGCGGCGGGCGACGCACACGTTGCGCTCCGGCGCGTCAAACGCAATCATCGTCGGCGGCGGGACGGTGCGCTTCCAGAAGGTGTAGAGGCTGCGCCGGTGCAAGTCATCGCCGTGGCCTTGCTCGTACTTCGGGTTGCCCATGGCGATTTCCCATAGACCGGCCGGCTGATATGGTTTGACGCTCTGCCCGCCGATTTTTTCCGCGAGCAACCCGCTCACCGCCAGCGCCTGGTCGCGCAGCATTTCCGCCGCAAGCCGGCGCGCCGGACCCCGCGCGAGCAGCCTGTTGTCCGGATCGCGCGCGAGCAGGTCAGGGCCGGCTTTCGACGATTGACGGTAGGTCGCCGACGTCGCGATTTTCCTGAGGAGCGCCTTGTAATTCCAACCCGACGCCATGAAATCGCGCGCCAGCCAATCCAACAATTGCGGATGCGTGGGCACGGCGCCCTGCGCGCCGAAATTGTCGCTCGTTTCGACGATTCCGCGGCCGAACATCATCTGCCAGGCGCGATTGACGGTCACGCGCGCCGGCAAGGGGTTTTCCGGAGAGAACAGCCACTGCGCGAGTCCGAGGCGGTTGTGCGGCGCGCCTGCGGGAAAAGGCGGCAGCGCCTTGGGCGTGTCGGCAGAGACCGGTTCGCCGCGCGCGTCGTACGCCCCGCGCTTCAAAATGTAAGCCGGCTTCGGCTTTGCCAACTCGTCCATGACCATGATTTCGGGGACCGGATTGATCGTGCCGCTTTGTTCGCGTCGGAGTGCCTTCAAGTCGGCGAAAAACTGCCGCGCGGGCGGATAAACGTTGGCCACGTAGTAATCGAGCAACGTGTCGCGTTGGACCTGACCCAGGGAATCCGGCTCGGCCTTCCAGGCGGCGCGCAGGTCATCGCGACCCGAGACATCCGCCACCTCGATCGGCGTCAGGCAACGGTTGAAAACTCGAAAGTCGTCCACCTTGCCACCCTTGAATCCGGCGTCGCGAAAACGGTAGCCGATGGCCAGATCGGGCTCACCGCCCTGGTAAGTGATGTCCTTGCACAAATGGTCGCGAACGACCTCGACCTCGGCCAACGTGCCATTGATGAAGAGGCCAACGCCCGCCGCGCGGCTCGATCCATCGTAGGTGAACGCGACGTGCACCCATTCATTCGTGGGAACGGTTGTTTTGCTGCAAACCTTCAGTGAATTACCCGGCCACAGATGATGAAGTCCGACTGCCAGGCGCCCTTCTTCCAGCAACAATTCGTAACCGCGACTCCCCGCGTCGGCCGGGGCTTTGCTGTGGTGGAGCAGCACCTGGCGCTGAGGATGAGTCGGCGTTTGCATCCAAAGCGCGATCGAGAAGGGGTCGGTCCGGGTGAAGTGTCCGATGCCCGGAAAGGTGAAGCCGTTGTCGCCATTCAGTTCCGTCGCCATTCCGTCTTTGCCTTCGACCAGTATCGGTCGTTCGTGCGTTTTTCCGGGCTTGGAGGGATCGATGGTGTTGGCGACCTCATTCGTCCGGATCTCCTCGAAGGAAAAAGCGGCCGCCAGTCCCGGCACCGAAGGCTCCGCGGGCTTGGTCTTGAGCCATTCCGCGAACGCGCCGCGGGCGGCCTCGCGCAACGCGCCGAATTGTTTTTCTTTTGCGCCGATTTGCTGCGACAGCTTCGCGAGCCGCGCGTCGGTGGCCGCGTCGGAAAGCAACAGGGTGGGCGCCGGGGTATCCTCCACGAAACCGGAGTAGGGGTTCTGGCCGGCTTCGTCGATGTTTTGGAAGAAGGCAAAGAGCGAGTAGAAATCACTCATCGTGATGGGATCGAACTTATGATCGTGACAGCGCGAACATTCGAGTGTCAGGCCGAGAAAGGCCGTGCCGAACGTGTCCACCCGATCGACCACGTAGCTGACGCGAAATTCCTCCTCGACGATGCCCCCCTCCTCGTTCTGGAGATGGAGCCGGTTGAACGCCGTGGCCAAACGCTGATCTTTAGTCGCGTCGGGTAACAGATCGCCCGCGAGCTGCCAGGTCACAAACTGGTCGAATGGCAGGTTTTCGTTGAAGGCCCGGATGACCCAATCGCGATATGGCCACACCTGCCGCGGCGCGTCCATCTGATAGCCGTAGGTGTCCGCGTAGCGCGCCAGGTCGAGCCATTGCGCAGCCATCCGTTCGCCGTAGCGCGGTGAGTTCAACAGACGATCGACGACTTTTTCATAAGCGTTCGACGATTTGTCGGCGAGAAAAGCGTCAATTTCCGAGGGTGTGGGCGGAAGGCCGGTGAGATCGAATGTGACGCGCCGGATCAAACGCTCGCGGTCCGCCTCGGCGGCCGGCCGCAGCCCTTCCTGCTCCAATCGGGCGAGCACAAACCGGTCAATTTCGTTCACCGGCCACCGTTGGTTCTTTGTGCGCGGCGGCCTGGGCGATTCGATCGGATTGAACGCCCAGTGCCGGCCCCATTTCGCGCCTTCGTCGATCCAGACTTTGATGAGATCGATTTGTTTCGGAGTCAGCTTATGGTTCGACTCCGGCGGCGGCATCAGATCGTCCGGGTCCCCGGTGGTGATGCGTCTGAACAACTCGCTTTCGGCGCTTTTGCCCGGAACGATCACCGTCTTGCCGTCTTTGAGCCGAAACGCGCCTTCTTTCGTGTCGAGCCGGAATTTTGCCTTGCGCGCCTTTTCATCCGGTCCGTGGCACTGAAAACAGTTGTCCGAAAATATCGGGTGGATGTCGCGGCTGAAATTAACGCCGCCTTTGTCCGCCGGGAGACCGGCAGCCACGCCAATACCAGTGGAGAACACGAACGTCGCCGCGCCGAGTACCGCGAGAACCCCCTCGTGAAGCGCGGCCCATTTCCGTTTGTTCGTCACTAAGCAAAAATAAAGCATCCTGAAACCGACGTCGCTGACCCAAATAATGAAACATAGTCACGCATTCGGCCTTGGGTTCAAGCCAAAACCCCTTGCGCCCGGCTTTGCGGGCTGTTGTAGCGGCAGCCATCCTGGCTGCCGTAGAGGGCGGCATCTTGCCGCCCGGAACCGATGCGCGAAATCGGCGGCGTATTGCCGCACTCCCAGCCCGATCCGCCGGGCAGGATGCCCGGCTCTACGGCAGGCAGGATGCCTGCCGCCACGGAGTTTTTGATACAACCACCACGTCGCCGAAGGAGATCTTCTCCCTCTCCTCCGCGGAGGAGGAGAGGGACGGGGAGAGGAGCCACTGGCCACTGCCGGAAACGTCCGGCAGTTGACGGCTGGCCGGCGATGTGTGACCCTCGGCGCGTTTGACAACCCATCAAAGAATTCGGCTGTGGAAATCAAAAAGGCGATCATAACGGCGGCGGGTAAAGCCCAACGAACGTTGCCGCTTCAGACGCTGGTTGACCGCGACGGAACACCGAAAACCGCCCTGGGCATTATTATCGAGGAGATTCTCAACGCGGGCATCGAGGAGATTTGTGTGGTGGTTTGCCCGGGCGATCAGGCGGCCTACCGGGGCGCTGCCGGCACTCACGCCCGGCGGATTGAATTCGTCGAGCAACCGGCGCCGCTCGGTTACGGACACGCCGTCGGGTGCGCGAACTCGTTCGTCGCCGATCGCCCGTTTCTCCTCCTCGTCGGCGATCACCTGTACGTCAGCGGCGACGACAAACGATGCGCCCAACAACTGGTCGAGGTCGCGGCGACGGAAAATTGCGCGGTGTCGGCCGTCCAGGCCACGCACGAGAGCAAGCTGCCTTACTACGGGGCCGTCGGCGGCAAACGAGTGGCCGGACGCCAGGGGCTTTATGAGGTGGCCGAAGTTCTTGAGAAACCAACCCCGACTGAAGCCGAGCAGCGGCTGATTGTCCCCGGCCTGCGCGCCGGGCACTATCTCTGCTTTTTCGGCATGCACGTCCTGACACCGGCCGTGATGAGCCTCCTCACCCAGGAAAGCGACCGCCGGGGTGAAAAAGGCGGCGTGCAACTGACCGCCGCGCTCGCGAGGCTGGCCGCGCGCGAACGCTATCTCGCCTGCGAATTGCAAGGCCGCCGTTACGACATCGGCGTCAAATACGGTCTGCTCACCGCGCAGCTTGCTCTCGCGCTCGCCGGCCAGGACCGCGATGAAGTCCTGAGCGGTCTGGTGGAATTGCTGGCCATCAAGGGAAAATGATCAGCCGACTCGTCGAGATTATCACCTCGGCCGATCCGGCCGTCCGCAATCAATCGCTGGACGCGTTCTGCGCGAAGCTCGCGCTGCCGGCGCTGCTCGAAGAATGTGTTGCCCTGGACGCCTTTCGTCGTCGGAGTGAAAACCTTTACCAACGGGTCCGCGCGCTCTTTTTCCTTTACGCCATCCATAGGTTCCATCTGCCGACCAAACCGGGCATCAGCCAGCGCGGATTGGTTCCCTTCAAGGGATACGAACACCTCTTGCGACGCCGCTTTGAAGAGGCCATCGAAAACTTTCTGTCGGTTCAAAAGGCCGAGGGGCCGAGCGACGGCCTCTCCAGCGCGCTGGCGACGGCGTATTATCGGCTGGGCTTTCAGACGCTGGCGGACCAGGTGCGGCGCAGCGTCCGTTCCGTGCGGGGCAATCAATGGATGTTCCGCGTGGGGCATCCGCTGGATCAGCCGTTGCGGGTCCGGCCCGAGTTGCTGCGGCCCTGCGCGAGCGACGGCACATATCCTCTCCTGCGCGAGCGCACGCCGGTGCGAATGGACCTGACCCACTGCGGCTGGAGCGACATCTTTTTTCTCGCCATGGATTATCCCGAAGGCGCGAAAGTCCTGAATGTCTCGATTGACCTGGCGGTGCGCGGACGCGACCCGTCGCCCAAACCGCCCGTCGAAGCCTACCTCCGTGTCATCGAAGAACCGGTCCTGCGCCTGACCAGTGTTGACCTCGGGGCAACGACCGACATCACGCACCTGGCCGACGTTTTTGATTTCGCCAGGGACTATCTCGGTCTGCTCAAGGCTGCGGTCATCGCCAGCGGCATCGTGCCGCCGGGCATTGAAGGCTCCGGCCAAAGTCTGGCCGAGTTGCTCGCCCGCATCGTCGGACCCGGGCGCGGCCTCGAAATAGTCAGCAACGTGAATAATATCCCCAAAGGTTCGCGCCTGGCGGTCTCCACCAACCTCCTGGCGGCGCTCATCAGCGTCGGCATGCGGGCCACCGGCCAGGCGGCGTCGCTCACCGGTCCGTTGCAGGAACAGGAGCGGCGCCTGGTGCTCGCGCGCGCGATTCTCGGCGAATGGCTGGGCGGCTCCGGCGGCGGCTGGCAGGATTCAGGGGGTATCTGGCCGGGCATGAAACTGATCGCGGGAATGCTCGCCGACGATCGCGAGCCGGAATTCGGCGTCAGTCGCGGCCGGCTCATGCCCCAACACAGGATCCTCAACGAGACCGACGTCTCCCCGAAAACGCGCCGACAATTGCAGGAAAGCCTCGTGTTGGTGCACGGCGGCATGGCCCAGAACGTCGGACCCATCCTCGAAATGGTCACCGAGAAATATCTGCTCCGTTCCCAGGCCGAATGGCGCGCCCGCCAGGAAGCGCTGGGAATTCTCGACGAAATTCTCGTCGCGCTCAGCCAGGGTGACATCCGCGCCATCGGCGCCGCCACCACGCGCAATTTTCAACAACCGATTCAAACCATCATTCCCTGGGCCAGCACCTTTTACACGGAAACGCTCCTCGAACGCGTTCGCACCGAGTTGGGCGAACATTTCTGGGGTTTCTGGATGCTCGGCGGCATGTCGGGCGGCGGAATGGGGTTCATCTTCGCGCCGGAGAAAAGGTCCGCCGCTCAACAGCGTCTGCAGGAAATCATGCAAGCTACCAGGCGCGAACTGCAGCACGCACTGCCGTTCGCGATGGAGCCGGTCGTTTACGACTTCGCCATCAATGAAAACGGCACGATCGCCGACCTGCTCGAAGGCGCCGACGCGTTGATGCCCCAGGGCTATTACGCGCTCACCGTGCCGACGTTGCTCCGCCAGGAATTGCGCGCGCTCTCGCCGCCGCGCCGCGCCGAGCTGGACAAATTCGGCGCCGCCTGCCGGACGCGGGCCGAACTGCGCGGCACGGTGCAAACGCTCTTCGACGCCCTGCTGCCGCGCGGCAAAGCGGAGTCGGCCGGCGACCAAACGCTCGCCGGGTTGCTCGAACAACACGGCTTCGACCGCGCCCAGCACGAGCAGATTCGGGCCGATTTGAAGGAAGGCCGCATCGGGTTGGCGCAGAATCGTCTGCCTCCCAGCGCGGTGATTGAGGACGTGCGGCCGGAGGATGTGATCGATGCCAGCGCCTGGGCTGCGGCGCCAACTGACGCCGGCGGCAGTGGCGCGGGCGTCCTGTCTGCCTCACTGGCTAACTTGCGCGACCTTGGCCTGGCGGCTCTTCGCGACGGTGAGGTCGCCGTCGTTACCCTCGCCGCCGGCGCCGGCTCGCGTTGGACGCAAGGGGCCGGGGTCGTCAAAGCCCTGCATCCGTTCTGCAAACTCGCCGGCCAACATCGCACTTTCCTCGAAACGCATCTGGCCAAGAGCCGCCGTGTCTCACGCATGAGCGGGACCCTGTTGCCGCACGTTTTCACCACCAGTTACCTCACCCACGAACCGACGGCCGAATTTCTCGCGTGTCAGAAAAACTACGGCTACGAAGGCCCCCTGCTCCTTTCGCCCGGAAGATCGGTCGGCCTGCGAACGGTTCCCACGGTGCGCGACCTTCATTTCGCCTGGGAAGAAATGCCGCAGCAACTCCTCGACGAACAACAACAGAAATTCCGCGACAGTTTGCGCGCCGCGCTCATCAACTGGGCGCGCCAGGCCGGGGAGGCCGGCGATTACACCGACAATGTCCCGCTCCAATGTCTTCACCCGGTCGGCCACTGGTATGAAGTTCCGAACCTGTTCCGCAACGGTGTCCTGGCAAAACTGCTCAACGAACGGCCCCGGTTGAAATACCTCCTGCTTCACAACATCGACACGCTCGGCGCAGACGTTGACCCGGCCCTGCTGGGTTTGCACATTCGTTCCGGCGCGTGCCTGACTTTTGAAGTCGTCACGCGCCGCATTGATGACCGCGGCGGCGGGCTGGCGCGCGTGAACGGGCGCGTCCGCATCATCGAAGGGCTGGCCATCCCGCGCGAGGAAGCGGAGTTCGCCTTGAGCTACTACAATTCGATGACGACATGGATTGATCTGGACAAACTGCTGGCCGATTTCGGGCTGACGCGCGAAGATATTCTGGGCAGTGCGGCAGGCGATCCGCCTGTCGCGAGGGCGTCCCGAGCTCGGGCATCGTCCGGCACCGGAGACCACGACCACGCGGGCGAGGCGCCCTCGTTGGCAGCCGGAACGGCTGCCCTGCCCGTTCCGGTTCACGAAAAAATCACCGCCGCCATCCGCGCGCTTGCCGCAAAGATGCCCACTTACATCACGCTCAAGGACGTGAAGAAGCGCTGGGGCCACGGCCAGGAGGATATTTTCCCGGTAACGCAATTTGAAAAGCTCTGGGGGGACATGACCGCCGTTCCGGAGATTGACTGCCGTTTCGTTGTTGTCCCGCGCTTGCGCGGCCAACAACTCAAGGACCAGGCACAACTGGACGGATGGCTGCGCGACGGCTCGGCTGCCTACGTCGAATCGCTGTGCGAGTGGCAATGAAGGTTGGGAACAAAGCTCCAAACTCCAAGCTCCAAATCCCAAACAAATCCCAAACTCCAAATCCCAAACGCAAGGCGCGGGTTTTGGAGCTTGGGATTTGGATTTTGGAGCTTTTATCCTTCGCTCATGCCACGATCGCTTTTGCCACGTTGCCTTCGACATCGGTCAATCGAAAGTCGCGGCCCTGGAAACGATACGTCAAACGCGTGTGGTCGATGCCGAAGAGATAAAGCATGGTTGCGTGGAGATCGTGCACGTGCATTTGCTGGCCGTCTTCGACGTAACGGTATCCCAGTTCGTCCGTGCTGCCCCAGGTGAGGCCGCCCTTGATGCCGCCGCCCGCCATCCAGACTGAAAACGCGAGGATGTGGTGGTCGCGGCCGGAGCCTTGACCCATCGGCGTGCGGCCAAACTCGCCGCCCCAGAGGACGAGCGTGTCCTCGAGCATGCCGCGTTGCTTCAAATCCTTCACCAGCGCCGCGGAAGCGCGGTCCACGTCCTTCGCGCTGACCGGCATGTCTTTCTCGATGTCGCTGTGATGGTCCCAGGCGCGATGATAAAGCTGGATGAACCGGACGCCGCGCTCGGCCAACCGCCGCGCCATGAGACAATTCGAAGCGAAACTGCCGTCACCCGGGTGCTGCACGCCGTACAGATCGAGGATGTGTTGCGGTTCGCTTCTGAAATCGGTCAGTTCCGGCACGGAGGATTGCATGCGGAAGGCCATTTCGTACTGGCTGATCCGGGTTTGAATTTCGGGATCGATGCGTTCCTCGGCCAGCATGCCGTTGAGTCGTTTGATTTCCTCCACGACCTGCCGCTGCGTGCTCTGGCAAACGCCCTCCGGATTGCCCACGTAATGTACCGCGTCGCCTTTGGATTGGAAAAGGATGCCTTCGAATTTGCCGGGCAGGAACCCGGCAGACCACTGCCGCGCGGACACGGGCTGCGCACCGGACCTGCCTTTGGAAGTCAGCACGACGAAGCCGGGCAGATCCTCCGTCTCGGCCCCCAGACCGTAAAGCAGCCACGCGCCCATGCTGGGCCGGCCCTTGATCTGCGAACCGGCGTTCATAAACGCGTGGGCCGGGTCGTGATTGATCTGCTCCGTGTGCAGGGAGCGGACGATGCAAATCTCGTCCGCGATGCCACCGATGTTCGGGAAGAGTTCCGAAATTTCCTGCCCGGACTTTCCCCACTTCTTGAACGCGCAGAACGGTCCGCGCGCCTTCAGTTCCGTGTTCTGCAACTGGGCGAGTTGCTGTCCTTTGGTGAACGATTCCGGAAAGGGTTTGCCCTGCAGTTCTTTGAGCTTCGGTTTATAGTCAAGACTCTCGAGGTGCGACGGTCCGCCCGCCATGTAAAGATGGATGATGCGCCTGGCGCGTATCGGAAAATGCGTTGGATTGACGATCCCCTTCCACCGGGCGTTGGCGATGGGAGGTTCGGACGCGCGCAGCGGACCGGGACCGAGCAAATGCGCGAGGGCAAGGCCGCCCAGGCCGTAGGCGGCGCGGCCGAGGAAGGTGCGACGGTTGATATTCAACTGGAATTCGGAGGGACTGAAAGAGGGGGTCATACGCGACTGCCGTTGAGAACCACCGTTACGAAAACACCAAACGCCAAACACCAAACACCAGAGAAGGTCCAAGCTTCAAACACCAAGAGGGTGCCGAAGGGTCCAGCAGGATTGGCAACAATGGCGGGCACATTCGTCATGGCGAATCGAGATAAGTTTAACAAGTTTATTTTCGGTACATGGAGGCAAAAATACGGACCAACTCGGTGGCTTCACGATAAAGGTCGCGGGCTTCGTCCTTGAGACCAGATTCGGAGGCGGCGATCATCCGAAGAAAAAAGCGCGTCTCTTTTGCCTCCTTCAGGCAACGCTTGATGGTATATCGGAAGTCCTTCTTCGAGACGCAATCATTGGCCTCACAATAGTTCGCTCCAACGCTGGTGCCGGCCCCGACCAGTTGATCAACGAGCCGGTCATTGGCCGGGCCACGGGGGATTCGCTTCGAGAACCGCACGATATTTTCCCCAAACCCGGCGGTCCGTTTCTCCAGGTCAAATGGGTGTCGTTGACCGGATGACCCGACCTGCTCTTCCTTCAAAACCAGTGCGTCGTCGTGCACATCCCAATCCCAGGCCATCCCGTCGGCAGCCGACGCCAGTTCTTGGGGTTTGGTGTTTGGTTTTTGGTACTTCTCTGGTGTTTGCTGTTTGGTGTTTGATGTTTCTGTGCTGTTTGGTGTTTGGTGCTTGGTGTTTTTCATATCAGTATCGCGTAATCGTTTCATGCAGATTCAGCACCACCCGGCACACCTGCAGCCACACCGCCAACTCGGTTTCCTCCGCGCCATTGGGCTCGGGCGCCATGCCGACGCGCATCAGTTTCTTCGCCTCACCGGGATTCGCCCGGTAATATTCCCGTTGAGCGGAGAGGAATTGTTCGAGTGAAGCGCGTTCCTCTGGTTTGACCGGCCGTTCCAACGCGTCCTGGAAGATCAGTTCGAGCCGCTGGTCGTCGTTCTTTTGGCCGGCCATCACTTTTTCCGCAAAGACGCGCGCCGCCTCGACAAAGGTGGGGTCGTTCAGCAGCGTGAGCGCCTGCTGCGGTGTGTTGGAGACGTTGCGGGCCGCGACACATTCCTCGCGCGAGGGCGCGTCGAAGTTGGCCAGCATGGGCTGCAAAAAAGTCCGCTGCCAATGCGTGTAAACACCCCGCCGATACTGGCGACGGTCGAGGTCGGGATAGTAATCGCGGTCCGGGAATTGCAGGTTTGCGTAGTATCCGGCCGGTTGATAGGGATGCACGCTGGGCCCGCCCAGCTCGAGGTTCAACAACCCGGCGATGAAGAGAGCGTTGTCGCGCACAAACTCCGCCTCGAGCCGGCGCGGCGTTTGCGAGGCCAACCAGCGGTTGTTCGGGTCGAGCTCTTTGATCTCCGGCCGCGGATTTGAACTCTGGCGATAGGTCGAGGACATGACCATCAGTTTCACCATGTGTTTGAGGTTCCAGCCGCTGTCCCCGAACTCGCGGGCGAGCCAGTCGAGCAATTCGGGATGGACCGGCCATTCGCCTTGCGCGCCCAGATCGTCCACAACCGCGGAAATGCCCGTGCCGAAAAACTGTTTCCACAACCGGTTCATGATCGTGCGCCCGGTCAGCGGATTGTCCTGCGAAACGAGCCACTTGGCGAGGTCCAGGCGGGTCAGCCGGCGCCCATACGGATTCGGGATCTGCGGCAGGAAATGCGGCACAGCCGGCTGGACGATATCGCCGTTTTCGGCCTGCCAATTCCCCCGCGGCAGAACCCGGGTCACCATCGGCTCGCGGGCGGCCGTGACCACCACAGGCGATTTGCCGCCCCGACATTCCAGCAAGTCCCGATACAGTTTTTTGTAACGGCCGAAATCCTCGATGTCCCATCCGGTGCTGAGGAAATAGCTTTCACCCAGGCGGTCGCGCGCCGTCTTGTCGCGCGGCAATAACGGTTGGGGCAATGCGGCAAGCCACCGGCCCTGGGCTCCGCTCTTCACGGGGTCGGCGGCGGCAAACGGGGAGACGGAAACGCGCACGCAACCGGCCTCGGTCTTGCCCAGCTTCAAAATCAAGGCATCGCCCGCGCGCACTTTCCGGGGCGGATCGAGCAGCCAGACGGCTGTTTGCGGCGATTTGCGGTGTTCAGCGGAGGTCTTCCAGCGGTCTTTCACGCCGGGCACCTCAAAGCCATTCGAGTAAGTCTTTTCCTTGTGATCCGCTTCGGCGTGATAGAACGCAAGCCTGCTCTCCTTCCCTTTCAACGGCTTTAAACTGGCCTCCAGCGCAATCGAGGTGCTCGGGTCCTTGCCGCGCACGATACTGCCCTCGTGCGCGGCGCGCGGAAGCAATTCGACGCGAATGGCGGAAAGCCAGCCGGAAGAAAGCAGCAAAACGAGTTCGGTCTGCCCGGACGCTTTTCCGGTGAACAAAATGGAGCCGTCCGGGTTGGCTGTGAAGCCGGCCGCGGGCGTCGAATTGGTTCCGTTGGGCTTCAACCACACCGCCGCCGCCGGAGTCTCCCAACCCTCGGAATGGCGATTCACAAAATCGGCCGCAAACCGGCGCCAACCGTCCAACTCCAGCGGCTGCGAGACGCCGCGCTCGAACTTCACCGCGACCGCCGCGCGCAGTTCGTTCATTTGTCGCTGCAACTGTGCCAGGCGACGCGCCAGATAAGGACTGTCCACCTCGATCTCCGGCGGAAAAGGATGGTCGTTGCTCCAGCCTTTCAAGTCCGGGTTCGGCGTGTAATCGTAATCCGAGTAAACGCCCCATTGCTTGATGTCCGCGAAGAAGGCCTCCATCGAATAAAAATCCCGGGTCGAGAACGGGTCGAATTTGTGGTCGTGGCACTCACAGCAACCCATCGTCGAACCGAGCCACGCCGTGGACACCGTGCGCACGCGGTCCGCCGCATATTTGGCCAGGTATTCCTTCGGCTGCGCGCCGCCTTCGCGGGTCATCATGTTGAGGCGGTTGAAGCCGCTGGCCGTCCGTTGTTCGGCCGTCGGCTGCGGCAGCAGATCGCCGGCAAGTTGTTCGATGGTGAACTGGTCGAAGGGCTCGTTCCGGTTGAACGCGTTGATGACGTAGTCGCGATAAGGAAACACGTTGACGTTCTGGTCGCCGTGATAACCGACCGTGTCAGCGAACCGCGCCACGTCCAGCCACGACACCGCCATCCGCTCGCCGAAATGCGGGGACCGCAGCAACCGATCCACCTGACGCTCGTAAGCCGTCGAACTGGAATCCCTCAGGAAATCCGCGGTCTCCTCCGGCGTCGGCGGCAGACCAATCAGGTCGAGGCTGAGGCGACGGAGCAGCGTTCGCTTGTCCGCTTCCGGCGACGGCTGGATTTGTTTCGCTTCCAGCGCGTGAAGAATGAACGCGTCGATGGGATTGCGGACCCGCTGCCGGTCGCCGACAGGGGGAACCTCGGGGCGTTGCGGCCTGAGGTAGGCCCAGTGCGGCTCGTATTCCGCCCCCTCGGCAACCCAGCCTTTGAGCCGTTCCTTCTGCTCCGGGGTCAGTTTTTTGTGCGATTCCGGCGGCGGCATCACCTCATCCGTGTTGGTCGTGTAAAGCCGCCTGACCAGTTCGCTCTCGTCCGGCCGCCCGGGAACCAAGGCCTTTTTCTCCAGCGCCGCTTCCCGCACATCGAGGCGCAACTTTGCCTTGCGCTGGTTTTTATCGGGGCCGTGGCAGGCGAAACAGTTCTCGGAAAGGAGCGGCCGGATGTCGCGGTTGTAGCCGAGTTTGGATCCGGGTGCGGGCGCTTCTGAAGCGGGTGCCGCGGCGTAGGCCGACGCCGAACCAGCCATGAGAGCCCAGGCGACCGCCACGGGCCACACGATCCGACCGAATTGGCCGGGCCGCGCGAACGGGCGGACCGCGCCTCCAGGAACAACATCGCTGACGGAATTGAACATTCCAATTACGGACGAAACATGGCTCGCTAAAATTTAACGCGACGACCGTGGGTTTCAAAGCCTTAGTTTCGAGAAGGGGAGTTTGTGGGCGCCGATGAATGGTTTCGCGGACCATTTCCGACTCAACCCAACCGCATCACGCGTTCGGAAGAATCGAGAGTATCGAGCAATTGACGAACGCTGAGCGTCTGACCAGGCAATACCAATTCAGGCGCGATCTCGCTCAGGGGTTGCAAAACAAAGCGTCGCGCGGGTGCGCGCGGGTGCGGCAGCGCGAGGGATTCCGTGCTGCGCGTCTCCCTGCGAAACGCAATCAAGTCGAGGTCGAGCGGTCGCGGCTCGTTGGGCGTTTTCCTGGGCTGGCGACCTGATTCCTTCTCCAGAGCCTGCAGTTTGTCCAGCAGGCTTTCCGGCGTTTCATTCGCGCGGGGCAACAAACCAACGACGGCGTTGACGAACAGGGGAGAATCGGGCGGACAATCGACCGGCGTGCTTTGCCAGAGCGAGGAGCGCAGCAACGGGAAATCGGAAAACTGCTGCAGCCGGTCCATCGCGCGCAGCACGTTTTGTTTCGAATCGCCCAGGTTCGAGCCGAGGGCAACGAACGCCAGCTTCTGCAACTCGAACTGGAGATTGAGAAGGTCGAATGGCGATTTGATCGGCATGGGAACGGATCCACTGCGCTAAACCAGTGTCATGTCACAGAAATGCGTTGCCAATCGGTGATCTCGAACCAGCCCCTCACCCGTCCTTCGGACACCCTCTCCCCATCCGATGGGGAGAGGGAAGGGGTGAGGGGCCTCGAGATCAGCGGCGTCATCGTAAAGCAGCCTTACCGACACCACACCAGTTCATTTCAGTCCCAGCACATCCTGCATGTTGTAGAGCCCCGGTTTTTGCCGGACGACCCACTGCGCGGCGCGCAACGCGCCCCGGGCAAAGGTCTCGCGGCTGGATGCCCGGTGGGTCAACTCCAGGCGCTCGCCGTCCGCGGCAAAAATCACCGTGTGATCGCCCACCACATCGCCGCCGCGCAGCGAGTGCATGCCGATCTCCGTCGGGGTGCGTTCGCCGGTAATGCCCTGACGGCCGTGGCGGATCACCTTGGCGATCTGCTGCTGGCGCGCGTCGGCCAGGATTTCCGCCAGGGTCGCGGCCGTCCCACTCGGCGCGTCCTTTTTCATCCGATGATGCATCTCGACGACTTCCAGATCGAAGTTGGGGCCGAGTATCTCCGCCGCCTTGCGGGTGAGCCAGAAGAGCGTGTTGACCCCGGTGGAATAGTTCGATGCCCAGACCATCGGGATTTCAAATTTCAAATTTGAAATCTGAGATTTTTCAGCGTCGCTGTGGCCGGTCGTGCCGATGACCAGCGCCTTCTTGTGCTCGGCGCAAACGGACGCGAATCGCGCGGTGGCATCGTGGAAACTGAAGTCCACCACCACCTCGGTCTCTTTGATCAGCGGCAACAGGTCATCGCCCAGGTCAATCTGACCAATGACCTGGAGTTGCGGATTGCGTTCGGCGCAGGCCACCAGCGTCTGGCCCATGCGGCCTTTGGCGCCGCTGATGATGATTTTGGTCGGGTTCAATGCAGAACGTCGTGCCGGGCGATTACGGCAACAAACCGCACGTCTTGAGTGTCGCCTTCAGCATCTCGCGGTTCTTCGGATTCATCGGCACCAGCGGCAGCCGGTATTCTTCTTCGATCTGCCCGACCATCGCCAGGGCCGCCTTGATCGGAACCGGGTTGGTCTCGAGGAACAAGTCCTTGAATAGCGGATAATATTTGTCGTGGAGCCTTAACGCCGCGGCCGGTCTGCCGGCCGCAAAGGCGCGAACCAGATGGCCTAGGTCGCGCGGGATAAGATTCGACGCGACGCTGACGACGCCTTGCGCGCCCAGGGCCATGAACGGCAGGGTCAACGAATCATCGCCGCTCAGAATGGCGAATTTTGGCCCCAGGGCCGCGCGCAGTTGGCTGACGCGATCGGCATTGCCGCCGGCTTCCTTGATGCCGACGATGTTTTTGCAATCGCGCGCCAGGCGTTTCACGGTGTCCACGCCGATTTCCACACCGCAGCGCCCCGGAATGCTGTAAAGGACGATCGGCAATTTGGTCGCGTAAGCAATCGCGCGAAAATGCTGGAACAAACCTTCCTGCGTCGGCTTGTTGTAGTAGGGCGCCACCTGGAGCGAACCGTCAGCGCCGCTTTTTTCCGCGGCGATCGTCAGGTAAATCGCCTCGTCCGTGGAGTTGCCGCCCGTGCCGGCGAGCACTTTGATTCTGCCCGCGGCGAATTGGACGGCCAGTTCGACCACGTACATGTGCTCTTCAAAACTGAGCGTGGGCGATTCACCGGTCGTGCCGACCGGCACAATGCCGTCCACGCCTCCCCTGATTTGCGCCTTGATCAGGCGTTCAAAGGCGAGTTCATCCACTTTGCCGTCTTTGAACGGCGTGACGAGGGCGGTGTAGGTTCCGGTAAACATGGTTTGTCCAAACGCGGCGAATAAAATCGGCCAAAGAAACGGATTTGGCCAGCCTGATTTATCCACAACGGATCAGACCGGAATGGCCGTCGCCAAAATCTCGTCTGATATGACTCCTTCCGCCACCTTCGTCACCGGCCCGGTCATCAAAATCGAGTAATCGTTCCCGATCTCAATGGAGATTTTTCCACCCGGCATGTGGACGGCAATGGACGGGTCGCACAAACCCAGTCTATGCGCCACGGCCGCCGCCGCGCTGCTGCTGCTGCCCGACGCCAGGGTGTAGCCGGCGCCGCGTTCCCAGATTTCGATCTGAATGTTGTTCCGATCGAGCACCTTCAGGAACTGCACGTTGGTGCGCTTCGGGAAATTGGAGTGGGTCTCGAGCAACGGGCCATAGCGCTTCGCCAGGTCCGCGCCAATTTCCGGCAGCGGGACAACGCAGTGCGGATTGCCAATCGTTGCCGCGCAATAGGTAAAAGTGCGGTCGCCCGCCGTGACGTTTTCCTCGAGGACTTCGCGGCGCGGCCCGGCTACCGGAATCCGGTCGCTCCAGAAACTCACCTGCCCCATCTCAACACGCACAGTTTTGCCGCCGTCGAGCACGCGCGATTTCACCACGCCGCCCGGAGTTTCGATGGCGAACTCCTCGTCTTTGACCCGCTGCCGGTCCCAGAGATAGCGGGAGAATATGCGCAGGCCGTTCCCGCTCTTTTCCGCTTCACTGCCGTCGGGGTTGAAAATACGCAGTGCGAACCCGGCCCGGTCCGAAGGCAACGGCCCCAGCAAAATGCCGTCCGACCCGACGCCAAAATTCCGGTGGCAGATCGCTTTGATCCGCTCTTCGGTGAGCGGTGACGCCATGTCCTTCGGGTCGATCACCAGGTAATCATTTCCCAGCGCGTGATATTTGAAGAACTTCATGGGCCGGCAAGGCTACCGGTCACCGCCGAATGTTGTCCACGAAAATGGTCCGTTAGAGTGGCGCAGGCGCGCCACGCAGGCTTCGGTTGGCGGAAACACTCGGTTCGAGCTTCTTCCCGTCCGTCACTTTCCTCGTCTGCTGTAGCGTGAGGGCTTTTTGGCAAACGCGCGTTATGGTTCCTGTAAAACTTACCGTGTCGTTGTCGAACGGCCCGTCATCCGTGTGCACCGAGCCACCCCGCCAATAAGTATAGGTATAGGCGTTGGTGCCTGCGGGTCCAGCATGTTAGCCTTATCAGGGAGCACTTGTGTCGGCCTGGAAAAGTGTCAAAACTAAGGACCCGTTTTCGAGACAATTCTACAATAGACGGAACCGACCCCTTTCCGCTCAGCGTTGGCTTGCGGTGGATTTTGGTTTCTCTTTAGTTGGTTCTTGTTCGAAGTATTCATAGGGGGTCAGGTGTAGTGGTTTTTCCCGCACCTGACCACCCATGTTATCTTTTTGACCCCTTTTCAGTTGTGTCATTGTTTAGGACTGACCCGTTTCCGCGGCGACTTGTCGCCGCTGCCAGGCTTCGGTTGGCGGAAACACTCGGTTCAAGCTTCTTGCCGTCCAAAAGTTTCCTCATCTGCCGCAGCGTGAAGCTTTGTCGCAAACGCGCGTTATTGTTCGTGTATAACTCACCGTGTCGTTGTCGAACGGCCCGTCATCGGTGTGCACGGAGCCGCCCGGCCAATAAGTGTAGGCTCACTCACTCAGTCCTGACCCCTTTTTGGTCTTTGCTAGATCATCGTCCTGACGAAGTTTACGGATGGTGTTTTCGTAGCAAGCCAATGTGTACACGGCGAGCACGAACAGCACTACACTTCCCTCTCGCAGCAGCGGTGAAACATAATACAAGCCAAACGCGAATAAAAAGGCCAAACTCCAGCACGGCGGTGTAAACATCTGAAGTAATACTCTGCGCTTGTTAGTAGCCATGGCGAAGATTCCAGTTAACGCATTGTTCATATTGATTTTGACAAATGGTCAAGTAAGCAGTTGCGCATCCAACAGTAGTCACAGGTCCTGCAATACCCAAACTAAGGCATGCGGCAGCTATACCTGTTCCGCCGCACACAAGCGTGGCCCTCAAC
>WNFU01002817.1_pt1 | contig 24416 bp, 23 predicted proteins | sample 5400121 | NCBI WGS metagenome assembly WNFU01 (sample SAMN13153360, study PRJNA577476) | soil metagenome | isolation source: 100 cm soil or saprolite under grassland replicate 1 | place: USA:California | collected 2016-06-15
GCCGGACAAATTTTCAACGAAGCGCATCTCCCGGCTTATATTTCTCTGGATAGCGTCGAACTGGCAGCTATTTATGATCCTGATCGCAAACGGGCCGAATCCACGCGTGAGCATTATCTTTCTCTTTTGAAAGAAGCGGGCCAATCGACAGAAGGAGTGAATGTCGAACTCTGTGATACTGCCGAAGAACTGATCTCGAAAGTAGATATGATCGACATCTGTTCCCCTGCGCGCTATCACGCCCAGTACGCCGTCATGGCATTAGAGAAATATGTCCATGTGATGACGGAGAAACCGATGGCACGCACTTGGTGGGAAGCCAGACAAGTTGCAGAGGCTGCGCGCAAGTCACAAGCGATGTTTCAACTGAATGATGATAATTTATTCATCCCGCGTTACCGCGCGCTGCGTAACGTCATTGACGATGGGATGATCGGCGAAGTCCAGCATATTTGGATCACGCGCGGCTATCATGGTCCTGAAGCGCGCGGCGACTGGTTTTGGGATCCGATGGAGAACGGTGGTGGAGCGATCATGGATTATGGCTCCCACGCGGTCTCGTCGGTCTGGTTTCTGGCTGGATATGATAAGCAACCCGTTGAGGTCCGCTCCTTGGGGATCGAAGCCCGCCAAAAACTGCGTCTGATCGGCGGACGCTTCCGGCAGATCGAAACGGATGACGATGCCCACTTCAAAGTCCGTTTTGTGAATCCGAAAAATGGAGACTGGATTACAGCAGTCATCGAAGCGACATGGGCATGGCCTGAACTGGGGCAGGATGGCAGTGATGTGCATGGCTATATCGAAGTAGAGGGGGGCAAAGGTACGGTTACTGCCTGTGTGGATGAAAACGAGCATGACTATTTACGTGTTGTCAGCCGAACCTTTGGTGAACGAATCATCCATGTGGAAGATGCTCTTTCGGAAGCAGGTTCATTTCGTGGGGAGATTGATAACTTTGTCAAATCCATTCACGCCGGTGTGCCGTCGATTTTGAATGCGGAGGTGGCTGCAGGCGGTATCGGCATGATCAACAGCGCGCAGCTTTCCGAGTTGCGTGGCCGTGTCACGATCACATCCGATGAATTAATGAAATTTAGCGAGGAACAAGCGGCAAATGAGTCGGATGTGTGGCAGGGCGGTGACCGAATTATCCAGGCGCTCTACGCACCATTCCGTGTGAGTTAATAATGGTGTTGAATAATATTCGCGCGCTTGCTGATCCACGCACTTGGCAAAAGAGCGTAAACCTGGCAGATGAGGCATTCTCAAATTGGTTGAAAACTCCACACGAGTTCAAACAAATTTATCTGGTTGGCCATGGTTCATCGCTCTACAACAGTCAAGTTGGGGAATATGTACTGGAACACATCACTGGCATTCCATCGAAAGCAGTTCCTGCTTTTGCTTTCTCTAGTTATATGGAACAGAGATTACTCGGACCACACACGCTGGTGATTGGAATTTCGACAACCGGCGAAACGCAATCCGTTTGCGATGCATTGGAACGGGCACGTGACGTGCGTTCGTCAGCGCTGGCTATCACTGCCCATCCGAATTCAGCGATAGCACAAAACGCAGACGCAGTCATCTTGACCGGCGGCGAAGACGATCAAATCTCAGTCAAAACGAAATCCTATATCCAGGCATTGATACCAATTTATATGTTGGCGATTTATTTGGCTGGCGATCAACCAGTAAGAAATTATTGGTTAAATCAAATCAATCTGGCTGCGCAAGGTGCTCGTCAGTTTTTGCAAGAAGGATGGGGTCAAATTAAGCAACTGGCAGAACAATTTGCCAGCGCTCCTAAGGTCTTTGTGCTGGGAACAGGCCCAAATCTTGGCACGGCGGAAGAAGCGTCCTTGAAGATCATCGAAATGGCAAAGATGTATTCCGAATGCCAGGAACTGGAAGACTTCTTCCATGGACGTTTACGTGAAGTGGATCAGAACAGTCCCTTGTTTTTCATCGCTGCTCAGGGTCAGGCCAGCCGTCGGGTTTTGGATTTCTTGACTGTAATGGATACGATTCATGCTCCATCCATTGTCATTACTGATAACAATACTCCAGGAATTCAACGCCTTGCAACGCATGTGATTCATATCCCAGTCTCACTGGATGAATTTGCCACTCCCCTGCTGTATGTATTGCCGATGCACATTTTTGGCTACGAAATAGCACTTCAGCGTGGATATGACCCGACGGCGCGGCGCTACAACATTGTCCCGCAGAACGTGAGCTATCAGGGAGAGGAATAAAAAGAAAAGAGCCAGAGACACAATGTCTATCTCTGGCTCTTTTAGAATAAAGATCTTCATCGAACTTAGGGAACAACTTGATTAAATTTGACGCGGTTATACAAGGTAATTCCTGCTGCCGCGGATACGTTTAGTGATTCAACCTTTTCATTCATTGGAATACGAACCTGAAGCGTCGCGGCTCGCTCGATCTCAGGCGAAGCACCTTCCTTTTCACTCCCGAAGACAATGAGCAGGCGCTCAGGGATGGATGCAATTTCATCCACTGTGCGTGTCGCCTCAGCAGACGTCACAAGCAAAGGTTGATTGTTTTGCTTGCAATAGCCAATCAACTGATTAGTTGAGGCAGTCATAATAGGAAGCGAAAAGACATAACCGCGGCTGGCGCGAATCAGTCGGCGGTCGTAAATATCGAGGGACTCCATGTTCAATAAAATGATGCCTCCCACACCCAGCGCAATAGAGGTACGAATGATATTTCCAATATTTCCCGAGATGCTCAAATCTTCTAGGACTACTACATCTTTTGTGACCGTTTTCAGGGCTTCCAACCCCAGGGATTTAGGTGTTTCGGCAATCGCAAAGATGCGTGAGATCTTGTCATTCTCAAAAAGCTTTTTTGTCGTGCGCTTTGCGACCTCATGAATGGTAGCTCCTGCCGTGAGATTTTTGCGCAATGTCTCAGAAATCACTTCATCTCCCGCGTAATAAACCGATTCAATTTCCACGCCCGCTTCCAACGCCTGTATGATATTTTCCTCGTCATCGATGAGGATCTGATTCAGCTCTTGTCTGCCAGTGCGGGTGAGCAGCTGTCGAATGGGGCTTGCCAACGGATGATTGAGAGAATCGATAAACAATGGATTATAGGGCGCATTGGTCGGTTGTTCATTCATGCAGACATGATACCCTCGCTGGGAAATAGGTGTCAAGCACAACCTTGCGAAGGTTCAACTTTTTGATTTTCACTTGCGGGCCAAACCTTCACAAGGTTATCACGGGTAAAATTGCTCCATCCTTATTCAGGAGCATTACATGGAATATTGGCTATCAACAAGTCCCATCCCTGGCATGATTTTATGGATCATTCTTTATATCAGTGACTATTCCCTCACGATCTATTCCGCGCGTGGATTTCGCGAGATCGGACATTTCCAATTCGAAGGCAGTTTTGAATTGACCCCGCAATATCAAAAAGATGTTGATGCGCTTAAGCCTGTTTCAAAACGGCATATTATTCTGCTCGCTCTTTCCAGCCTCTTGATTGTTTTTATCTGGTGGTTTACAAAACGTCTCCTCTTTTTCCCATGGACATATTTGTTATATCTTGGAATGTTCTTACTAGGTGAAGTGGCTGTGCATCTACGCCATCTTCGCAACCTATCTTTGATCCGAGAAATCAGAAAAGATGGAGGGGTGGAAGGACAGATCTTTTACAAAAAATGGTTTTCTTATAGAATTTCAGCTTCAGAATTCTATCTTTACTCGGTTCTCTTTCTAATCATGGCCGTGCTGACGTACAGTCCTTTTTTCCTGGGCGGTGCAATCATGTGTTATGGAACTGGATTCAAACATAGCAGGTTGGCGAAGAAGGCAAAAATGACTGCTCAAGCCGCCGTCCTCGGCGGCGAGGGCGCCACCGAGGGCAGAATAATTGAATCAAAAACATGAAAATCATCTACGAAGATAAATACGTTATTGTCGTTGATAAACCTGCTGGACTCTCCGTTCTGCCGGATGGATGGGAAAAGGATTCCGACTATCTTGTCAAAATGCTTGAAGAAGAATATGGAAAAATCTTCATCGTGCATCGTTTAGATAAGATCACAAGCGGAGTGATGGTCTTCGCGCGTGACGCAGAGACTCATCGCGCGCTCAACATTCAATTTGAAAATCATGACGCGCAAAAGACATATCACGCGATCGTCGAAGGGAATCCAAAATGGGAAGAGAAGGTCGCCAAACATCCCTTGCGCGCCAATGTCGGTCACAAGCATCGCACGATGGTGGATGATAAAAACGGGAAACCCTCCGAGACACGCTTCAGGGTCATTAAACGGTATCCAGAGTCGGCTTTGGTGGAAGCCAAGCCTATGACGGGGAGAACACATCAGATCCGAGTCCATGCCTATGCGTTGGGACATCCACTTGTAGAAGATGTCCTGTACGGGGCGCGTGATCTGTATGGGCTTCCACGTCCGATGCTGCACGCGCAATCGTTGTCGTTCATTTATCCAGCCACAAATGAGCGAGTGAAATTTTCCGCGCCGCACCCGGCTGATTTTGAAAAAGCGTTGGAACGTCTAAACGTTCAAACGTTCCAACGTTAAAACCGATCTACGAAATTTTTCTGGCCTCCATGTAGAAGCGTTTCTCACGAGCCTCCCCCATCGAAAATGTTTTGCGCGGCAATGCGCCATCGAGAATGACGGTCTTGAACAAATCAGACTTGTTCATGCCAGGCAGGTAAAAGCCCGCGTTGTTCGGCTGACTTCCCAACTTCACCGTGACATCCTGGCCGTGGACGTAATCAACTTTTTCCGCGCCACCTTCCTTGAGGAAAGTATCAAGAAAGGATTGGATGGTTCCCACTGGCAAATTGGATGAAGGATTGGCAATTTCCAGTACACCGAATTGTTTGCCGCCTCCAACCAAGCCGATGGTTTGCTTCTCACCTTTAGCAGAGTCTACCGCCTTGACCATTTCCTCGGCGCTCGCCACGGGCTTGTAGGTTAAGTTTGCCCCAAAGGTTTTTTCGAGTTCAGCGAAGAGATCCTTTTTCAAACCAAACAGCACGCGATGGATGGGTTCAAACTCAAGCCCTTCATCATGGACGTTTTCAATCTCGACCAAGGCATAGCGCGCAGGATGGTCCATGCCAGCCTGTGGTTTCATTTTCTCCCAGATGGCTTTGGCAGTTGCGAGCGAATGATTGCCATCACCCATCGCAAAGAGTAAAACAGGTTTGTCCTTATCAATACCGTACTTTGCAGCAAATGTTTCGGGATGAGCGAGTCCGCGTAGTGCATCAACAACTTTATTTTCAAGTTCTTCGTTGACTGCATAACCTGCTAGATGTCCACTTTCCAGCATCAGATCAAAGTCATATAACTTCTCGAGTTTGGATTTGGCTGCACCCAACGGTTCAATGACCGTGCGATTCGGATCATCGATCAACACAAGAATATGCGGTAGTTCAAGCAGCGCGCCTTCACGGATCTTCATGCGTGGTGGAAGGCGATCCACAATCGTTCCCTCCGTTGCACGGATTAGGCTTGAGGATCCCTTGTTGTAATCATACGCTTCAAGATCGAGGCAAAGGACGATGCCTTTGCGCGTCTTGCCTGCAACAGTCCGTTCTACATAGACAAGTCCATCGTGCGGCTGAAGGATTCCTTCGTCCATATACTTACGCATACTGGACTGAATATTCTGGATGCGTTCCTCTCCGCCTGGCTTTTCAAGATAGACTTCGGGGAAAGTTAAATTCAACGTAGACGGCGCATCGCCTACAATCTTTTCCACATCGTTCCAATATTCAGGCTGGGAGGTGAACTGGTCACAGGCGATGACCGCCCATTTGGTTAAGTCTGTGCCATTTTTAGGGAGATAGACTTGTGGGATTTGAATGCCAAGGTCACTGATAATTTTCATGGACATATCCTTAGACAAAATTTATGTCGTTGCGAGGAGCCGCGAAGCGGCGACGAAGCAATCTCCAAATAAGTTGAGATTGCTTCGTCGGAAAGTTCCTCCTCCTCGCAATGACATTAACTAGACAGGCTGCATGTTCTTGGCAAACTCGATTAACTTTTCAGCGACCTCTGCGCCGACGCGCCACTGGGCTTCTTTTGTCCCCGCGCCGATGTGCGGTGAGCCGATCACGTTATCGAGTTTGAGCAGTTTCCAATCTGTGGGAGGTTCTTCAGCAAAGACATCCAACGCCGCGCCCGCGACCTTGCCACTGGTCAAGGCTTCGTAAAGTGCCTCTTCATTGACGATACCGCCGCGCGCGCAGTTGATAATGCGGACTCCGTCCTTCATCTTGGCAAATTGCTCAGCACCAATCATATTGGCGGATTCTTTGGTTTTGGGTAGGTGCAGGCTGATGTAATCGGACTGAGCCAGCAATTCATCCAAGGTGACCATTTTGACGCCGTTCGGAGAAGTCACATAGGGATCATAGGCCAGGACCTTCATACCAAGTGCAAGCGCAAGCTTGGCAGTCTGATGTCCAATGTTGCCATAGCCGATCAGGCCGAGCGTCTTGCCGCCCAGCTCCACGCCGGTAAAGGCCTTCTTCTCCCACTTTCCTTCCTTCATGGTGGCAGTCGCCTTGTAGAGTGAGCGCGCCAGCATGAACATATAGCCGATAGCCAGTTCTGCCACAGAAACAGAGTTGGCAAGCGGAGTGTTCATGACGACGATGCCCTTGGATCTGGCATATTCGTAGTCAATGGTGTCAAGACCCGCGCCGCCGCGCACGATCACCTTGAGGTTAGGGCAGACGTCGATCAACGGTTGTCGAACTTTGGTCCGCGAGCGAACGACCATTCCATCATAGGCAGGCAAAACATTCGGAAGTTCCTCAGGGGTAATGTCGTCGCGTACATCCACGATCAATCCTGCGGCGCGCATTTGTTCAATATATTCTTTTTCGGTCTTGTCACAAATTAGGATTTTCATTGATAGGCTCCTTATGAGAACAGAAATTAATAACAGAGACCTACCCGGCCCATGGCCGGCAGATCTCTGTTTGGGAGATGAAGATAATCACAAAACCATTTTACTTAGTGCAAAACTCCATGTCAACGACATAAATCAGGCAAGAAAAGTGCTAATTGTTCTTTGTGAATTGTCTGACAAAACATTATAATGAAATGAAAACTAAAAGTTTTCGCCCAAATGGGTGATTCTGCGCATTTCTTGCGCATCTACAAAACCATATGAATAGGAGCTATTTCCATGACCAAACGCGTCTTCAACTTCAACCCCGGTCCTGCGGTCCTGCCACTCGAAGTGCTGGAAACAGCACAATCCGAACTGTTGGATTTCAAAGGCACGGGCATGTCTGTGATGGAGATCAGTCACCGCTCGAAGGAATTTGAAGCTGTTATCCAAACCGCCGAAGCGGATTTGCGCGAATTGCTCGGCATTCCCACCAATTACAAAATCATGTTCCTACAGGGTGGCGCTTCTTTGCAATTCGCAATGCTGCCGATGAATCTGCGCGCGGCTGGCGCCTCTGCCGATTACATCGTGACCGGCACATGGAGCAAGACCGCTATCAAGGAAGCACAGAAACTTGGCGCGGCACGGGCTGCTGCCAACACCGAAAAGGAAGGGTTCAACTGCCTGCCCGAGAATCTTGACCTTGATCCGAACGCCGCGTACCTGCACTTTACCTCCAACGAAACCATCCATGGCGTAGAATTCTCTACGGAGCCAACTCCACCTGCGGGAGTACCACTGGTCTGCGACACATCCTCCGATTTCATCAGCCGCCCCGTCGACGTTTCCAAGTATGCGCTGATCTATGCAGGCGCACAGAAGAACGCGGGACCTGCCGGCGTCACCGTTGTGATCGCTCGCGACGATATCCTCGAGCGCACCCCTGCCAATTTGCCTGTTATGCTTGATTACAAAGCTTTGGCAGCCAGCGGATCTTTGCACAACACTCCACCAGCTTTCGCTATTTACATTGTGGGACTCGTTTTCCAGTGGGCGAAGAAACTGGGTGGTCTCGCTGAGATCCAAAAGATCAACCGCAAGAAAGCGGATTTGATCTACGCGGCGATCGATGAAAGCGGTGGCTTCTATCGCGGTCATGCGGCACCCGAAGCACGCTCTGTCATGAACATTCCGTTCCGCTTACCTACTGAAGAATTGGAAGATACCTTCGCCAAGGAAGCGAAGAAGAATGACCTGATCGGTCTCAAAGGTCATCGCTCAGTCGGTGGTATGCGTGCTTCCATCTACAACGCCATGACAGTTGAAGGCGCAGAAGAACTGGTCAAGTTCATGAAGGAATTCCAGAAGAAGAACGGATAACTTCTAAAGTCACTAGCTACAGATTATACAGATTTCCACGAGTTTTTCTTAATAAATCCGCGTGAATTCGTGAAATCTGTGGCAAAAATCTCTCCACTTAAAGAAATGTAAATCAATTGCCCGCTTTCCTATGAAGGCGGGCTTTTTCTTTGGTTATAATAACCCGATGGACTTCTTTTTCCCCGAAGATCAACTCCAACGGATGACTCCTGAAGAAACCCGCATTACATCCCTCACTGCCCAACCCTATCCTGATGGTTATCGTCTACGCGTCAATATCGAGATGACGCCGTTCCAAAAGCGTCCTCATCTTGAGGTGGTGCTTAACGATTCAAATGGAGACGAAGTTGCCTCAACAAGCATCGTCGAGCCTATGGGTTGGAAGATTGAGTTCACCATGCATATTCGCGGTGAACTGAAAAATCCGTATACATTGGAGGCCAAACTTTTTTATCCTGATGGACCAACCACTGAACCACAAACATTTAAGTTTGATGTGGAACCGCCTCAACCGAAGCCTGAGACGCTCGATCCTGACTCTGCCAGTCAGGACAAGCCTGATGCCGCCTAAATAACATTCGCCATGCTGAAAACATTTTCCCGCCTCGCCGCGCTGACAATGATTCTGTGTCTTGTTATTCTCTCATTTCTTGGTTGTTCGCCGCAAGCCACACCAACTTCCGCCACAACGATTTCAGTGGAGCAACCAACGGCAACAGAGAAGTTCATTCCTGTCGTATCGAAAAACGCTGAAGAGGTGGTGATCTTCTCCTATGAAGAAGATGGTTATGCTCATCTCTTTGCTTATATCCCGGAGAAAATGCCGCTCACACGCATTACGGCTGGAGACTGGGATGACATCACACCTTCGCCCAGCCCGAACGGTGAGAAGATCGCATTTGCATCCAATCGCAACGGTTTCTGGGATCTGTATCTTTTGGATCTGGCAAGTGGTGACGTAGCCCAACTTACGAACACGCCTCAATACGAAGGCGCGCCGACCTGGTCGCCAGATGGCTCGTTCCTTGCGTTCGAATCCTATGAGAATGAAAACCTGAACATTGTCGTTGGCTCTGCAACTGATCCATTAAGTAACCCGATTCCCCTAACAACATCCTCCGCTTCTGATCACTCCCCCGCCTGGGCGCCAGACGGTCGTCACATTGCGTTCATCTCGGACGGTGAGGTCATCCTTGCAGATCTGGATCGTACAGATGAGAGGCGCTTTCAAAACCTCAGTAACACAGCGCTTGCATCTGAGTCACATCCTGTCTGGTCGCCAGATGGGAAGCGTCTCGCATGGGCATCTTCCTCGCAAAGTGTAGGACAGAGTGGTATCTATGTTTGGAACTCATCTAAGAACGTTCCCGCCTCCTGGATTGGAGATGGAAACTGGCCAGCTTGGAATGTTTCCGGTGACCAGATCATCACAACATTCGCCGCGCCGAACGCGACTTATCTCACCATCTATTCCCCGGATGGGAAACTTCTTCAGGCGCTCACACCTTTCCCTGCTCCAACGCTGCGCGGATTACTTTGGGCAGACCTGACCATGCCTGAGTCGTTGCCTAAAGATTTTCAACTGGCTGCCGAACTAACGCCGGCGCCACTTTGGGCACCCATGGGTGAGCCAGTTTCAGAAGGGTCATCTGGAAGATGGTCGCTTGTGGATTTAGAGGGTATCCAAGCCCCTTACCCACAATTGCATGATCTTACAAACGAAGGCTTTGATGCACTGCGTGAACGCGTCCGGCTCGAGGTTGGCTGGGATGCGCTAGCAAGCCTGGAAAATGCGTTCGTTCCCCTCACTACTTCTCTTGATCCCGGCTTTAGCGAAGATTGGCTTTATACGGGCCGTGCCTTTGCAATCAATTCTCTGATGACGAACGCGGGCTGGATGGTGGCTGTACGTGAAGATTTCGGCGCACAGACCTACTGGCGTTTATATCTGCGTGCCCAACTACAGGATGGATCGCTCGGCGAACCTCTGCGTGATACACCCTGGGACTTAAGCGCTCGATATAATCTTGACCCAAAAATCTATGAACAGGGTGGAAAATACAGCGATGTTCCACCAGGTTACTGGGTGGATGTCACTGCATTGGCAATTCAATATGAATGGGAACGTGTCCCGGCACTCCCGAATTGGCGCACGTTCTATCGCGGCGCGCGCTTCACAGAATTCGCGCTCACCGGCGGGTTGGATTGGTATTCTGCCATGCTTGAACTTTATCCGCCCGATGTACTCGTTACACCAACGCAGGTCTTGCCTCCGACTCTCACTCCTACGCGTACACCTCTCCCCACCCGGACTCCATTACCCACGCGTACCCCGCGTCCAACCTTCACGCCATCCGCGACGCGTTCACCAACCATCACAACAACTCCAACGGGTACACTATTGCCCTCAGCTACTCCGCCAACAGTGATTCCATGAAGCAAAGATTTATTCGCGCTGAGCGGAGGGGCGACAGCTCCGTAGACGAAGCGGCTATTTTGCGAAATGCGCTCCGTCTGCGCTTCTCTCCGCTCCGCGTGAGGATTATTCTTTATTTGATACTCATTCTTGCCTCATGCACTCCGGTATCAACAATGGAAACGGGAGCAACTCCAACGGCAGTGATTGCCGGTGCAACCGCCGCGCAAGCGCAGCAGCCTGTGGAGGAGATCGCAGCTCAGCTCAAACCCACGATCGCGCCTTTTCGATTTGTCCTCCCAACGCCGGGCGCAGAACCAGTGTCTGGATGGCGTCCGCCTCTCTATCCGGTGCCGTGGGCTGTTTCCCCTTACGATCATTTTTATTTTGCACGTCCCATCGCCGCGGACAATGTCAACTGGCCGCTCGCCGAATATCGCTATGGAGGGGTATTCTTTGCACCAAATGTCGTACACACGGGCGTGGATATCGATGCACAGGAAGACACGCCGATCCTTGCGGCGGGTCCAGGAACTGTCGTTTCAGCAGATTGGGGTTTATTTACGGAAGTACCAGGTAATATTACGGATCCATATGGACAGGCAGTAGTGATCCGCCATGATTTTGGCTATAAAGATCAGGCACTTTTTACCATCTATGCTCACATGAGCAAGCTTATTGCTGTCGTTGGGCAACACGTAGAAACAGGCGATGTGCTTGGTCTGGTTGGCGACACTGGCGCAACAACAGGACCCCATTTGCATTTCGAAGTACGTGTGGGCGGAAATACGTTTTACAACACATCAAATCCTGAACTATGGATGGCTCCGCCGCAAGGCTGGGGTGTTTTGGTCGGACGTCTAACAGATGAAGATGGAAAGCTAATGCATCAATTTTCTGTGGAAGTACGACCCATGCCTTCAGAAGTACCCTTACGAAAGGTACTAACGTACGCGGAAGGTCCAGTTAACTCTGATGATTATTATCAGGAGAATTTAGTGTTAAGCGATTTGCCAGCAGGGTTATATAAGATTGTATTCGAATATAAAGATAAAAAGCTGCAATTTTGGGCGGATATTTATCCCGGTCAGGTAACTTACTTTACATTCACCGATGAAGATGGATTTCAAGTTGTCCCGCCGCCTATACCAACATTGGATTTTTTGCCAGGAACGGCAACAGTGATACCATGATGAGGAAAAATGAACGAACCAGATTCACAGAACCCCGAATCAAATCATAATTCAGATGAATGGAAATCATGGCCACCTGAATTTTTTCTATCCGTATTGTTTTATGAACTTCGGACTCCTCTCATCGCAATAAAAGGCTATACAACAATTCTTTCAGATGAAAAAGCCAAAGAACATCATCCACAGGCGCTTGAAAAGATTTTTAAAAACGTTGAGAGAATCGAGAAACTCTGCGAAGGTATCGCAGATTATCGCACAGAACTTGAGAAAAAACTTGACACCTGAACCCTGAAACTTGACGCTATTCCCGTACCTTGACGTTCAGAACATCTGTGCTATACTTCTTCCCTACATAATAATTTGACCCTTACACTTTGTATTTGGAGAGTAAACCATGTCCCCTCGAAAATCTAAATCTAGCGCTGACGAACAAATCGAAATGCCGTCCAGAAATGTGGTGGATGGTGCAAAACGTGCTGTACTCGATAAAGCTGTCGGCGATATCCTCAAACGCTATGGCGACGGTTCCATTATGCGCCTCGGCGAAGCCAAACACATGGAGACCGAAGCCTTCCCCACTGGCTCGTTGTCACTTGATATCGCACTTGGTGTGGGCGGCATTCCGCGTGGGCGTATTACCGAAATTTACGGACCTGAATCTTCAGGAAAAACGACGATCTGTCAGCACATCGTGGCGGAGGCGCAACGAATGGGTGGCGTGGCGGCGTTCGTAGATATGGAACATGCTCTCGATCCGGTCTATGCTGCGCGCGTCGGCGTGGACATTGACAACCTGCTTGTCTCCCAACCAGATACCGGTGAACAGGCGCTTGAGATCACGGAAACTCTTGTCCGCTCTGGCGGTATAGATGTTGTCGTCATTGACTCGGTCGCTGCGCTGGTCCCGCGGGCTGAAATCGAAGGTGACATGGGTGATCCCTCCATGGGTGTTCAGGCACGTTTGATGTCTCAGGCGTTACGAAAGCTCTCCGGGGCGATCAATCAAACCAAGACTGCTGTTATTTTTACTAATCAATTGCGCCAGAAGATCGGTGTGATGTTCGGCAACCCCGAAACGACCACAGGTGGACAGGCCCTCAAATTCTATGCATCGGTTCGTCTTGACGTCCGTCGCATCCAGGCCATCAAGGTTGGCGATGAGGTGATCGGCAATCGGACGCGCGTCAAGGTCGTCAAGAACAAAGTCGCCCCTCCCTTCCGCACGGCAGAGTTCGATATCATGTTCAACGAAGGTATTTCGAAATCAGGGGATGTACTCGATCTTGCCACGAAGTTCGAAGTTGTCCAAAAGCGCGGCGCCTTCTTTTCGTATGGCGATATTCGTCTCGGTCAGGGACGCGAGAACGCCAAAGATTTCTTGCGCCAGAATCCAGATCTTATGAATGAAATCGATGTCGTCATTCGACAAAAAGCCTTGAGTGGTGAAATCGCTCTTCCATTGGATCTGGGTGTTGAATCAGACGGCGGTGGTGCCGCTGTCGAAGAAGAATTATAAAATGCCCTGTTGGGGCGACCCGCTGGGTCGCCCTTTTTATTATGAGACTTCGACCACCTTCGAAACGTTTCCACTTCGCGCGTAGCCGACCATTGCTGGCCGTTGTTCTGACTCTTTTCCTCATTTCAGCCTGTTCCCCTGCCCCCACACCAACTCCCTTTCGCCCTCCCACCGTCCAGGCTCCGCTGTTCGAACCGACCCTTATCATTCATCCCACGCAAGAAGTTGTGGTGATTGAATCCACTCCCCTGCCAACTGTTTTCCCCACAGTAAACCCTACAGAGTGTTCGAACAATCTCACCTTCGTCGAAGACCTCACGATCCCTGACAACATGTTCACCACATTTGGCTTGGCACTCGATAAACAATGGCTGGTCCAAAATAGCGGCACTTGTAACTGGAATTCTGGTTACCGTTTGAAACATATCGGTGGAGCAGATCTCGGCGCGCCGGAAGAGCTCGCCCTCTATCCCGCCAAAGCCGGCACACAAGCAACGATCCAAATCCTGTTCACTGCGCCTTTTACAGAAGGTGCTTATGAAAGTGCGTGGCAGGCAATCGACCCGAACGGAACCGCGTTTGGTGACCCGATCTACATTAGGATTGCTGTTCAGTAAGGAGGCAGAATAATGGCAGAAACATATTCGGTTGGTGATCATTTTGTGAACAAAGACCCGTCTATACATGTGTTGTACGATCAACTGGTATCACTTCTGCGCACATTTGGTCCCGTTGAAGAAGATCCCAAAAAGACATCGATCCATCTCAACCGCAAATCAGCACTAGCTGGTGTGGAAACCCGAAAGAATTACTTTTTACTCAATATTAAATCAGATCATCCGATAAAAAGTCCGCGCGTGGAAAAAGCCGAGCAGGTTTCATCCAAACGATTCCACCATAAAGTGCGGATTTCCTCTCCCAACGATTTCGATGAAGAGCTCAAAACCTGGCTCAAAGAAGCGTACGCTCTTTCAGAGTGACTCCCTTTCCAAAGAATGTCAAAGATTGACGACTACCACCAAACGCTGAAAGAACTGGACAATTGGATTCCATTTCTGCGCAAGAACTCCGGCTTGCCGGGTCCACGCGGGAATTTGGAATTGGCGCATGCTGTTGCTGAACTGGGAAGCAAAAAACGATTCAAAGAGTTGTTATCGTTTCAAGCGGAAGAAAATACTCCAGAAGTATTTCTAGTATTCTGTGGTGTGATGGGATTGGGGAAATTAGCCGCAAACGAGCCAAAGCTATTTGACCAATTACGCGAGTATGCCTCTGATCCACGCTGGCGGATTCGCGAAGCTGTGGCAACAGGTTTGCAGCTGGTTGGCGATCAGGATATGGACCTGTTGCTCAAGGAAATGCAAAAATGGAGCAAGGGGAATTGGTATGAGAAACGCGCCGCGGCCGCTGCCCTGGCTGAACCACGATTGTTAAGACAGCCGAAATATGCGAAGGAAGCCTGGCAAGTTTTGGATGAGATCACTGGCTCAATGGAAGGTATGGGTGAGCCAAAAGAGGAGTCCTTCAAAGTTCTTCGGCAGGCAATGGGTTATTGTTGGAGCGTGGTCGTCGCGGCATTACCCGAAATGGGCAAGCCAAGGATGGAGAAGTGGTTAGATAGTCAGAACAAAGATATCCATTGGATGATGAGAGAAAACTTGAAAAAGAATCGCCTCCTCAAAATGGACGCGGACTGGGTCAAAGCATGTAATGAGAAATTAGAGCAAGCTTCTTAAACCACAAAAGGAGATAAGCCTGTGGCGTCCAAAAATGATTTTCCTATTGTTTTCGAACAACTCAAGAACATTCTAAAACCTCATGCAGAAAAACTGACTCTCAAAATAGATACTTCAGACACTTATTACATCGACGGACCCTACAGCGAAAAATGGAAAAAGCAACTCTTCTTCGGCTCCGCGCAGGTCAAGAAGAATTATGTCTCGTTTTATCTTATGCCTGTTTACATGTATCCAGATCTACTCAAAGATATCTCACCCGAATTGAAAAAACGTATGCAGGGAAAATCCTGCTTCAACTTTAAAAAGGTCGAGCCTGATCTTTTTGAAGAACTGAGAGAGTTAACTCAGAAAAGTGTCGAACGATTTCAAAAGGAGAATGCCTCATGAACGGACAAGATATTACTTTCGACGTAGATGGCAAACCTGTTGCAGGTTATTTAGCGATCCCTGCACAACCAAACGCCCCAGGTGTGATCGTCTTGCACGCCTGGTGGGGATTGAATTCATTTTTCAAGAGTCTATGTGACCGATTGGCATCCGAAGGCTTTGTTGCGTTCGCTCCAGATTTGTATGATGGCAAAGTCGCCAAGACGGTTGACGAGGCCAAACAGTTGATGCCAAAAAACGAATTTGAACAGTTACACCCCATTGCCACCGCGGTGCCCGCTGTTTTTCGCGACCGGCCAGAGGTCCGAAAAGAACCGCTCTCAGTGATCGGTTTTTCTATGGGCGCGGCTTGGGCTTTGGTTTTAGCCAGTGAACAACCAGAAGATATTCGTAAAGTGGTTTTATTCTATGGAACCTATGAAGGGATGGATTTCTCAAAGATCCGGGCTGATATTTTGGGCCACTACGCCGATACGGACGAATTTGAACCACTGGATGGAGTCCGCGCGACGGAAGCTGAAATGCGCACCACAGGATTAAGCCCCATGTTTCATTTTTATCCAAACACAAAGCATTGGTTCTTTGAGGAGGACCGTCCTGAGTTTGACCCCCAGGCCGCCGAATTGGCATGGACGCGCACACTGGAGTTTTTACGCAGGTAATTTCCTGATAGAATAGAAATAACGAAAGCCCTCACGGGCTTTTTTTATGCACAGCACTGCTTCGCTTGTGCAGGAAAGGCAAGGAACCCTGATCTGAATGCATTATAACTTTCGACTCTTCTGGCGCACAACCTATCGGTCTTTCTTCGCCTCCAGAAATACTCCCGCCCATCTGACACGTAAACGAATTATCTTTCTCCTGCTGTTCTATCTGGTCTGGCCCATCGGCTCGCTCATCCATTGGTTCTGTTTCTTTTTGGATGATATTCTTTTCCCCGGCTACAAGACACAATCCATTGAAAAACCACTTTTTATTCTGGGAAACTTACGCAGCGGTTCCACGTTCCTGCACCGTTTGCTTTCGCGCGATTCTGAGACATTTACCAGCCTGACGATCTGGGATATCTACCTTACTCCCTCGGTGACTCAAAAGAAGATCACGCAATTTTTCTCGCGCCTCGATAATAAAATGGGCGGGCATTTGCATAATCTGCTCCATGAATTCGACCGCCGCACCCTTGGCAATTTTAAGATCCATCGTATCTCCTTCTTCCAGCCTGAGGAAGACGAAAACATTCTTCTTCACATTTGGGATTCCTTGTGGGTCAGTTTTCTCTTTCCGTTTATGGATGAATTTCCCAATTATCAGCATTTCGACGAAGCTCTCCCACTCGAGCGAAAGCATCGCATTATGGGATTCTATAAATCCATGTTGCAGCGACATATGTACGCAACCGGCAAAAAGTATTTCGTCGCCAAGAATCCCGCTTTCAGCCCGAAGATCGAAACACTATTGGAATTCTTTCCGGATGCGCGCATTATCTATATGGCGCGCAACCCATTGGATATGTTACCCTCCAGCATTTCATGGATCAACTATGCTCGCCGCGTGTTCACCGAGCCAAAAGAAAAATATCTCTATCTGGACGAGATCCTGGACTTTACCCAACATTGGTACCGTTATCCGCTAAAATTTCTCGACTCGAATCCTTCGCCGCGACATTTGATCCTCAACTACGATGATCTGATCCAGCGTCCGGAGCATGTGATCCGCGCCTTCTACGAACAATTTGGCTACCCGGATAAACCTGGTCTGGATGACATTGTCGATGAGGCTGTGAAAGAGACACTCTCCTTCAACAGCGATCATGTCTACTCTTATGAAGAGATGGGCTTCACACGTGAACAGATCGTTGAATTGTACGCAGACGTTTTCGAACGATTTGGGTTCGATAAGCGCGAAGATGAACTGTCGGATGTAGCAAAAATTGTGAAGGTATCCGCGATCGATTAAATAAAATCGCCCGAAGTTTTTCGGGCGATTTTAAATGTCATTCGGAAGTCTTCTTCTCTCGTATTGTACGCGTGGAGGATTGCTTTGCCGCTTTACGCGCAGCAATCTTGGCTCTTGCCTTTCTCTGCAAGGTGGACTCGCGTTTGACAGCGTTCTTCACAGATGGAAGCTCTGAGTCTTCAACAGGTTGGTCTTCCACTGCAACAAGTTTTTCTCCTATCTGGTCCACAGGACTGCTGCGCTTGTATTCTTCTTCCCAATTTTCAGCAACTTTAAGATTGATCGCTTTGTAGCGCGCCATCAATAAAACCGCGCCCGCAATCGCCATCAATGCCGCAAAAATGGCTGAATAACTGATTCCCAAACTGGGGATCTTGGGCTGATCGGGTCGGAAAAATAATTCGATCCACAAGCGCCCCACGCCTGCAGCTAACAACCAACCCGCAAAAATTGTTCCGGGCTTCAGTTGTTTTTCGTAGCGGCGTGAGAGCCATAATAACAGACCTGCCGAAGCAAAGTTCCATAGCATCTCGTAAGCAAATGTCGGGTGGAAGCGCGTCGTTTCAACGGGAAACAAATTCAGATCCTTATATTGAGCAAGGCGGTGTTCTGCAGAGATCGGAATCCCCCAGGGAAGATTAGTTGGCGGTCCGTATAGTTCCTGATTGATAAAGTTCGCAATCCGCCCGATGCCTTGACCAATCAAAGCGGCAGGACCCGCTGCATCCAGAAAGAGCCAGGGATCAAGTTTGTTCAGACGGAGATATAAAAGCAGAGCCGTTGCACCGAACAGGAAGCCGCCAAAAATATGCAAGCCGCCTTCCCAGACTCTGATAATGCTGGCTGGGTTTTCAAAATAAGAAGAGTTGCCTCCCAAGGAGGCGTTGAAAACATACCAGAGCCGCGCTCCAATAATGCCTGCTGGCAAAACCCAGATCAGCGCATCCCAGATTCGGTCACTGTTCTCACCGCGGCGTCTGAGTTCGCGCTCGACGATCAATGCGCCTACAACAACTCCCACCATGACGATCACGCCATACCAGCGCAGGGGGAATTCCAAACCAAATAACCTGATTGTGAAAATCACAGGATCGATCATGTACACCTCAACAAAAGTTTTCACAGATTATACTGCCTGGTTTCAACATTTGATGATCTAAGTATGTGGGGGAATGTCTAACATCAGAAACATAATGTCATTCTGACCGAGTGGCGCTTATCGCGCCACGACCGAAGAATCCCCAGAAATTTGAGCCTATGTATGGCTCAAATTTCTGGCAGACTCTTCGCTGCGCTCAGAGTGATATGCTGTAGTGTATCTTCGAACTTAGATACTCTCGTATGTGGGCTTGAAGGCTGCACTTTTAAAGAAGTGTTAATCTTTTATTACTTTTGTCACACTTCGTTTGTGACAAATTGCACATTGAGGTATAATAAAAATGCTTACAATAAGAGTCAACGTTTACTGATTAAGTAAGCGTTTCCTAAAGATGCCAAAATGCTCAAGATTAACCGCCAAACTGATTATGCTGTCAGAGTCCTGCTTGCTCTTGCCAAGCGTGGTGAGGGAGCGCGTCTTTCCAGTACCGAGATTCAGAGGGAGATGCTCATCCCAAAGGCGTTCATGCCCCGCATCGTTGCCCAATTATCCCGAGAAGGACTTCTCAACACGTTTCCCGGTCGAGATGGCGGTTTGATGCTTCCATGCTCCGCCTCACAAATCACGCTCCGAGATGTAGTGGAAGCGTTCGAGGGGCCGATCCTGCTCTCGGCATGTTTGCAGGTCAAGGGCGAAGATGACTGCCCGTTCCAAGCCAACTGCCCCGTCCGCCCCAAATGGGGGCGCGTTCAGGTCGCAATGCTGCGCGAGATGGCATCCATCACATTTGAAGACCTGGTTAAGGAATCTCTTGGCATCCCCATGGTGGTGCCAAGTCTTGTTTAGGAATTCGTACGCCCGGAGGGCGCGTACATAATTTTTTCAAGGAGAGTCTATGGACCCAATCTTACTTTCTCGATTGCAATTTGCTCTCACCACTATCTATCACTGGCTGTTCGTTCCGTTGACGCTGGGATTAGGGTGGTTCGTGGCCTTCATGCAGACTCGCTACTATCAGACTAAAGACGAAACCTGGCATAAAATGACCAAGTTCTGGGGCAAATTGTTCCTGATCAACTTCGCCATTGGCGTGGTAACAGGTATTGTGCAGGAGTTCCAGTTCGGTATGAACTGGTCTGAGTATTCTCGCTATGTTGGCGATATTTTCGGTGCACCGCTCGCCGTAGAAGCCTTGCTGGCATTCTTCCTGGAATCCACATTCCTGGGCATTTGGGTTTTCGGTGAAGGCAAAGTTCCTGAGAAGGTACATTTAGCTTCGATCTGGCTGGTTGCAATCGGATCAAATTTTTCCGCCCTATGGATTTTGCTCGCCAATGGCTGGATGCAACACCCGGTCGGTTTTGTGATCAATGAAGCCAATCACCGCGCGGAGTTGGTCAACTTCTTTGCGCTCGTCGGCAACCGCAAAGGTTGGTTGTTCTTCTGGCATACCATCTCCGATGGTTTGTTGATGGCATCTTTCATGATCCTAGCGGTCAGCGGTTACCATATTTTCCGCAAGCAGAACCTTGACTTCTTCAAACGCTGCTTCACCATCGCTTCGGTTGTTGGATTAATCGCCAGCGTTTTGGTCTTCCTGGGTGGGCACACCATGGGTCAGTATATGTACGAAACCCAGCCCATGAAATTTGCGTCCATCGAAGCGCATTGGGAAACATCACAACCCGCTGCGTTCTCCATCCTAACCATCGGTGATTTGACCGGCAAGCGGGAAGTCTGGTCCATTCGTGTTCCGAGAGTTCTCAGTTTCCTTGCTTGCAACAACTTCAATTGCGAAGTAAAAGGTGTCAATGAGCTCCAGCAAGAGGAGGTCCAAAAATTTGGTCCCGGTGATTACATTCCTCTAATGGTTATGACCTATTGGACATTCCGCATCATGATGACGTTCGGCTTGATCATGATCCTCATGACTGCTTACTTCGTTTGGGCAAATATGCGCGGCGATATCACCAAAGCCAAATGGATGAAGTGGATGCCCTGGATGCTCGTCCTTCCGTATCTCGCGAACGCCAGCGGCTGGATCCTGACCGAAATGGGACGTCAACCCTGGATCGTATACGGCCTGCTCAAAGTGCAGGATGCCGTCTCCCCGAATCTCACTACGCTTGACCTGCTTATCTCGCTGATTGGCTACACAGCTATTTACGGCTCATTGGCTGTTGCCATGGTCAAACTCATGAAAAAATTCGCCATTGCCGGGCCGGATGCTGCACTGCATGAATCGGTCGATGTTGAAACCGAAAGTGGCGGCATTGGCGATATTTTGCCTATTGGCGCTCAAGACTGATAAGAGAGGCATAACATGTCTTACGAATTTCTCCAAACCCTTTGGTTTATCCTGATCGCCGTCTTATGGATTGGCTTCTTCTTCCTCGAAGGTTTCGATTTCGGTGTGGGAATGCTCCTGCCTTTCCTTGGCAAAAAGGATACAGAACGCCGCGCTATCATCAACACCATCGGTTCTGTGTGGGATGGAAATGAAGTGTGGCTCCTCACTGCAGGAGGCGCAACCTTCGCTGCGTTCCCAAACTGGTACGCCACCATGTTCAGCGGCTTCTATCTGGCGCTGTTCCTGCTCCTGATTGGCTTGATCCTGCGCGGCATCTCATTTGAATATCGTTCGAAGGATGCCAATCCCGTCTGGCGCAATCGCTTCGATTGGATGATCTCGATCGGTTCATTCCTGCCTTCCCTTTTACTCGGCACCGCATTTGCCAATCTCGTGCGCGGTGTACCGATCAATGCAGACATGATTTACACAGGCAACTTGTTTACCCTGCTCAATCCCTTCGGGTTGATTGGCGGGATCACCATGGTTTCTGTATTTCTCCTGCATGGCTCAAACTTCCTGACCTTGAAACTCGATGGAGAACTGCGGGAACGTGCCCGTGAATTATCCAAAAAACTCTACTATGTAGCGGCTGCAGCGGTTGTTCTTCTTGCAGTTACCACTTACATTTTTACCGATATCAGCACAAAGATAGGCATTAACCCTGGCATCATGCCCATTGCATCGGTTGTAGTTTTGCTGGTAACAATTTACTTCATCAACCGCGAAATGGAAGGCTGGGCGTTTATTTCCACCGGGCTTCACATCGTACTCACACAAATCGCGTTCTTTACATTGATGTTTCCACGTGTAATGATCTCAAGCACCAACCCTGAGTATTCGCTGACCATCTACAACGCTTCCTCCTCCCAATACACGCTGACAGTGATGTCCATCATTGCTTTGATCTTCGTCCCAATTGTGCTTGCCTATCAGGGCTGGACATACTATATGTTCCGCAAGCGCATCACTGCTGATAAGCAAACACTGATCTACTAAACAAAATTTACCGATAAAATAGGCAGAGGGATAACCATTAATTCCCTCTGCCTTTCTTTTTTCTGGATTTATTACTACGGATTTTCATGCACCGGCGACTACTTTCCCTAACCCGCGACTCTCGCACCGCGCTCATCTTAACGGTTCTTTCTGGATTTTTGGCGGGTCTGCTGACCATCTTGCAAGCCTACCTCCTCAGCAGTACTGTCAATGGCGTCTTCCTTCAGGGACAGACTCTTGCGGAAGTTGCTCACTGGCTACGACTTATCCTGATTATCATCGCGGGACGTACATTCCTGACGTGGATAAATGAAATCAGCGCGAATATCGTCGCCGTAAAAATCAAGTCTGACCTCCGTGAGCGACTCTTCAATCACATCCTGAACCTTGGTCCTGCCTACACACGCGGACAACGCACTGGTGAATTGACCACTGCCGCGGTCGAAGGGATTGAAGCACTAGATGCATACTATAGTCAATATCTTCCTCAACTCGTTGTCACCGCGCTGATTCCGATCAGCATTTTGCTCGTCGTTTTTCCCATTGACTTGCTATCGGGCATCGTCATGCTCGTCACTGCCCCTCTGATTCCTTTCTTTATGATCATGATTGGAAAGGGAGCGGAGATTGTCACTAAGCGTCAATATCAAACTCTTTCACGCCTTTCCGCCCATTTCCTCGATAGCTTGCAGGGACTCACGACTCTCAAAGTATTCGGGCAATCCAAAGCTCATGCAAAAAACATTGAGAAAGTCAGCAATCAATTCCGCGACACAACGCTCGATGTTCTACGCATCACGTTCCTGTCTGCACTTGCCCTGGAATTACTCGCGACACTCAGTACCGCCGTGATTGCCGTTGAAATCGGCTTCCGTCTACTGTATGCAAGGATGGAATTCCAGGAGGCATTCTTTATCCTGGTTCTTGCGCCAGAGTTTTATCTACCCCTACGAAATCTAGGTGCCCGTTTCCATGCAGGGATGTCTGGCACGACCGCCGCAAAACGGATTTATGAAATATTGGATATACCCATCCCAGTGGACAGTAATCAGTTGTCAGTATCCAGTGAAAAGTCGCCTGAAAAAGTTTCGTCCATTAGATTTGAAAACGTTACCTATACATATCCTGATGAAAAAACGTCCGCACTTGAAGATATCAACTTAACTATTCAAGCTGGACAACACATTGCACTTGTCGGTGCGAGCGGGGCAGGAAAATCTACACTCGTTAATCTTCTGCTTGGCTTTGTTCAACCTACCTCGGGCGCCATAACCATCAACCATAATCATCAAATCCCGAATAGCGAATTACGCCCTTCCATCGCCTGGGTGCCGCAACGACCACATCTTTTCCATGACACACTTTCAGTCAACATCCGGCTTGGTAAACCCGATGCAACCCATGAAGAAGTGATCGAAGCCGCGAAAGCTGCGCATTTACATGAATTCATCGAAACGCTCCCCCAGAAATATGAAACCGTCATCGGTGAAAGCGGAGCGCGTCTCAGCGGCGGACAGGCGCAACGTCTGGCGCTTGCGCGTGCCTTCCTGAAAGATGCACCCATCCTTATCCTTGATGAATCAACCTCCAGTCTTGATCCCGAAACCGAATCATTACTCGAGGAGTCTACGCACCGTTTGATGCAGGGACGAACTGTCATCACCATCGCGCACCGTCTGAATACCATCTTCAAAGCGGACAGCATTATCGTGCTTGAAGCGGGTCGCATTGTCGAACAAGGTATGCACAGGGAATTGCTCGCACAGAACGGCGTATACGCGCAAATGGTAAAGGCATACCAAGTCTCTGGATTACAAGTCGAAGGTCAAATGCCTGTCCTGAGCCTAGTCGCAGGGTCAAATGTCCAGCCTGACCTTCGACCTTCGACCTTTGACGTTCGACCGGTAAACAAGCTCAATTCAACAATCAGTAATCAAAAACAGCCACTTATCATTTGGCGGTTGCTCTCTTTCCTCAACGGCTCCTGGAATTGGGTTGCGCTCTCCGTTCTCCTTAGCACATTTACGATTGGCTCAAGCGTCGCGCTCATTGGCACATCGTCATGGCTCATCTCCACTGCAGCGTTACATCCGTCCGTTGCCGATCTTGGCGTTTCGGTGGTCGGTGTGCGTTTCTTTGGCATCAGCCGCGGGCTTTTCCGGTATCTTGAACGGCTCGTTTCACACAATGTTACGTTTCGTTTGTTAGCGCGCTTGCGTGTTTGGTTCTATGAAAAACTCGAACCGCTCGCGCCCGCCCGTTTGATGGAATACAAAAGCGGAGATTTACTGACACGCTTCATTGATGATGTGCAAACACTGGAAAATTTCTATGTGCGCGTCATCTCCCCATCGTTGACCGCTGTATTCATCGGACTTATCGTATCCATTTTCTTTGCTGCCTTTTACCCGCCGATTGCTCTGGTACTCATCGGCTTCTTCCTGGCTTT
>WNFU01002961.1_pt1 | contig 24404 bp, 22 predicted proteins | sample 5400121 | NCBI WGS metagenome assembly WNFU01 (sample SAMN13153360, study PRJNA577476) | soil metagenome | isolation source: 100 cm soil or saprolite under grassland replicate 1 | place: USA:California | collected 2016-06-15
ACACCAGCGCATCGATATGCGCGAGTTCGGGGTGCCGCTCCTGAACCTCGCTCGGGACGAGGTTCAGTGCGCGGTTCAAGCGCTGCATCCGCTCGAGGTCGGCACCGAGATTGTCGAGAAAGATGGACGACAGCGCATGGCCGGCCATTTGCGCGAAGGAGGGATAGGACGGCGCCTCGCGCTGGCGTGCGGTCGGTGTCTGGCCGGTGAACTGTCCGACAGCGACAACGAAGATGCGTCGTGCCCCAAGGTGCAGTGCGGGCGACAGCGGCGCGATCTGACGCACCGAGCCGTCCGCAAAATAATCGTCGCCGATGCGTCCGGCGGGAAAGACGAACGGTATCGCCGTCGACGCGAGCAGATGATCGATGCCGATCACTGCCGACTCGCCGCGCCGGCGTGTGCGCTGCCAGGGGAGAATCGCAGCCGACCCTTGGAAGAAGGTCACCGCCTGTCCCGTGGTGTAGCTCGTCGCATTGATCGCCAGCGCCCGCAGCTCGCCGTCGCGGATCTGTCGCGCGATCCGCGCGAGCTCGAGATCGCCGCGCAGAACGGTTCCCAGCGGCGAGTTGTCGAGCATCGCCGCGGCCCGCTTCGGGCCGCCGGCTCCGATGAGCACGGATGTCAGCCAGCGTACGCCGTGGAGCGAGACGCTGGCCAGGTCTGCCCGATAGACATCGGTAACCTGGACCGCACTCCACCATCGCAACAGCCTTGCCACCCCGCGGCGAAAGCTGTCGGCGTGCACCGCCAGCGTAGCAGCGTTGATCGCTCCCGCCGAAGTGCCACAGATGATGCGAAAGGGCTGCCGCTGCTCGCGGCCGAGAATGCGCGAGACGGCGCGGAGTACGCCGACCTGGTAGGCGGCGCGCGCGCCGCCCCCAGGCAGAATGACGGCGATTGCGGGATCGGCGTCCGGCACGGCGACGAGTCAGGCGGCCCGTAGAGTGCGATCGAAAATGAGCAGCATCGCCGCGGTCGCGCCCCAGATGAAGCGATCGCCGTAGGGAATGGCGTAGTAATCGCGGCGCGTGTCGCCGACCATGCGGAAATGACGCTGGAGATTGGCCGGCTCAAGTAGAAACGCGAGCGGAACCTCGAATACTTCGGCGACCTCCACCGGATCGGCCCTGATCTCGAACGGGGGCTCGACCCAGCCGACGACGGGTGTGACGCGATAGCCGGTGACGGTCTCGTAGGGCTCGAGACGGCCGAGCAAGGTCACGCGCTCGCGTGACAGGCCCACTTCTTCTTCGGCCTCGCGAAGCGCTGCAATACCGGCGTCCGCGTCTCCGGGCTCGACCCGGCCGCCGGGAAAGCTGATCTGACCCGGATGGTCGGGAAGGTCGCGACTGCGTTCGGTGAACAGCACGGTAAGTCCATCGTCGCGGTTGATCAACGGGACGAGGACTGCGGCGGCCGTTGGCGCGTCATGGCGCCCGGGTAGCCGAAACCCGTCGGACAGATTGCGCGCCTCCCGCGGCGCCGGTCGCGCGAGACGCTCGCGCAGCCAGTCGCGCTGCGTAGACGGTGGCAGTTCGAACAACGGTAGAGCCATTGGCAGCGCGACTCGACTGCGAGAGATCCGCAGCGAAGCGCCGATGATACCGTACCGGGCGCTGATGGCTCGACCGCGCTCGGCAGCAGCGCAAAGCTCAGGCGAGGAGCTTGACGCCGGCCACCGCGAGCGTGGCCATGAGCATCAGCCGCAAGGGCGTGCGTCGCCACGCGGCGGGCGGCTGCCGAGCCCGATGCCGAGCGTACCCAGTAACTCTGGCTGAAGTTAGCGCAGCAGTTCAGGCCGCCGCCGTTGGCGCCATATCAATCAAGTTACCGCCTGGCCCGGCTGCCGGCCGTCAGCGGAGCCCGCAGTGCTTCTGAGGTCCCTGCGGCTGGTTTATGCACCTTGAAAAAGACGTATAAGAGATAGCTGTCCACCAGAATGGCGGCGGCCATGACACTGTAAGCCCAGGGGCTCTCCATCAATTTCAACTCGATCAACACCCGCGAGAGACCGAATCCGACGACCCAGGCGTCAAAGCTCATGCAGATGCGACGAAACATCTCGGCATCAAGCCTTCTGATGAGATAGGCGCCAAGCGGTATGCCAACCAGAACGCTGGGAACAATCGTCCACAGGACACTCTGGCTTTCCGCTGCAAACAGGCCGAGATGGTAGTAGACGATAGCGGTCAGGGTCGACTCAGCCACGCGAATCAATCCGAGACCAGCCCGAAACTCTTTTTTGACGAGGCCTTGATTGTTGAACAGGATCGCCAACGGGGGGCCGGAGACGGTGGTGACGGAATACAGGAAGCCGAGCCCCATTCCGAAAGGAAGACCGATGAGCCGTTCCGACCGAATCGGCTTTCGCAGCCCGCCTGCCTGGACTAGGATGAGAGGAAGAAGAACGGCGTAAGTAACAAACTTGATCCAGCCGGGATGAAGCGAGGCAAGAAGAAGGCTTCCGACGGCGACACCCGGCAGCAGTCCGATGAGAATGGGGAACACCCGTTTCCATACCGCCGGAACGCTTTGGCGATTGATGAACAGAACGTACAGGTTGATGAAAACCTCGATCACCACCAGGGCGGGGTTCAGGATGCGGTTCGTGTAGAAGACGAGTGCAACCGGGACGGTTAGCGAGGAAAACCCGTAGCCGAGCGCGCCATTGACGAAGGCCGCCAGCAAGGTGATCGCGGCAAGAACGAGCACTGCGGTATCGAGGGAAAGCATCCCAGTTCTCCGATTAGCGGCGAGCCGTCGTACGGCGTACCGAAGATCGACGTGGTCCGTTCATCCCGGAAATGAAGTCTTCGAGGCTGTAGTTATCCAGGATATCGGCGATCGCGTTTCTCACCCCGCCCATGACGTGCTGCAAGGGGCAGTGGGCTTTCGTCGCGTAGGGACAGTCCACGCATTTCTGATAAGCAGTCTTGCTCACGCACCCGATAGGAGCCAAGGGCCCATCGAGGATCCTGATGACGTGTCCGAGCGTGACCCTCGATGGCGGTTTGATGAGGGCATAACCTCCCTGAACGCCCCGGGTGCTCGCCACCAGGCCCGCGTGCTTGAGGCGCAGCAGAATCTGCTCGAGAAACACCACGGGAACGTTCTGGCGCTGTCCGATCTGTTGCCGCGTGATCGGATGGCCGTAGTTCTTGGTCAGCTCGATCAGCGCCCGGAGTCCGTATTCGCTTTTCTTCGAGAATTTCACGGCTAATGTTTACTAAGTCAGTAAACAAACTATACATTAGCGGCGTCCTCTGTCAAGTTCCTTGCAGCGCAATGGTCAAGTCATGCTAATGCGGGCGCACGCTACTCATCGTGACGCGGCGTCGCCCGCCACCGGGGGAGCGCGAAGTCAATCCGTATTGCTTATCGCACGCCGGCGAGGCGTGGGAGCCGAATCTTCTTCCAAGGTACTGTCGCGTACACTTTGTACCCGTGCTCGATACTGCGGTCCGATCAGAATGACCGCCGGACCCGAAAATTGGCTAGCGAGACGGGGTAGCAACGCAAGCGTGGCAAAGACTGTACGGGAGTCCGTGAGCGAGGCGCTCTCGACGATCGCAATGGGCGTTGTGGGCGGCTTGCCCGCGGCGATGAGTGCCGCGGCGATCTCCTCCACGTGTCCCACCCCCATGTAGATTGCGGCAGCGTCCGCTGCGACGACGCTGCGGACCCAGTCGGAAGGATTCTCGCCCTCGCCTACGCGCGGCGTGACGAAGGCTACGCTGCGCGCGACGCCGCGCTGCGTCAGCGAGAGTCCAAGCTCGGCGCTGGCCGCGAGCGCCGCCGTGATGCCCGGCACGACCTCGTAGCGCACGCCGGCCGCCTCGAGCGCAGCGATTTCTTCCTGCGCGCGACCGAAGAGCATCGGGTCGCCGCCCTTGAGGCGGACCACGACGGCATGCACCTTCGCGGCGTCGACCAGTCGCTTGTTGATGAACTTCTGCGCGGTGGAGTGCTTCCCGCAGCGTTTGCCCACCGCGACCTTTTCGGCGCGTGGCGCGAGCGCCAGCGTATCGGGATGCACCAACGCATCATGAAAGACGATATCGGCGCTCGCGAGCAGTTTCGCGGCGCGCAGCGTGAGCAGGTCCGGCGCGCCGGGACCCGCGCCGACGAGATACACGATGCCGGTCATGCGCTCGACCTCTCGGCGCGGGCGAGTCGATGGCCGCTCACGACGCGGCTCCGAGGCGCTCTTCGCGCACCGTGATGGCAATGGGCCGGCGGTGCAAGCCGCACTCCTTGTGCTCGGGTCGCTCCCACCACCAGCGCCCAGCGCGAATGTCCTCGCCCGGCTCGATCGCGCGCGTGCAGGGCGCGCAGCCGATGCTCGGGTACCCGAGGGAGTGCAGGGCGTTCGTCGGCACGTCGTGGCGCCGGATGTAGCCCCAGACTTCGTCCTCGCTCCAGTCGGCCATCGGATTGAACTTGGCGAGGCCGTGCTCGGCGTCGAACTCTTCCACGGACAGATCGCGCCGCGTCACGGACTGCGAGCGCCTCAGCCCCGTGATCCACGCGTCGCGCCCGGCGAGCGCACGGGCGAGCGGGGCGGACTTGCGAATCGCGCAGCAGCGCTGGCGCAGCTCGACGTTGCGATAGAACGCGTTGACGCCGTGCGTGCCCACGAACGCCTCGACCGCTTGCGCGTCGGGAGAGTAGATCTCGATCGCGAGCCGGTAGCGCTCGCGCACGCGATCCATGAGCTCGTAGGTCTCTTGAGGAAGCCGGCCTGTATCGAGGGTGAAGATCGTGATCGGCAACGCTTGTTTGGCAATCAAATCGATCAACACCATGCTTTCGGCACCGAAGCCGCTCGCCAACGCAGGAGCGCGATGTTGCGCGACGACCCGCCGGAGAAGGGCGGTCGCCTCGTGGACGCGTGGGCTCGGAGTCGGGCTCATCGTTGATTCGCGGCGGACGGGGAAGATTCCGTCGCGCGCCTGCGGAAGAGCGGCACGGGCCGGGCCGAGGTCGCTTGATAGCTGTCGCTGAAGTCGCCCAGGCCCTTGAGCGCGTCCTCGAGATCGCGGTCGGCGCGCACCGCGAAGGCATTGAAGCCGCATTGCCACAGGTAGTAGAGCTGATCGCGCAGGACATCGCCGATCGCACGCAGCTCGCCGGTGAAGCCGTGCTTCTCGCGGAGGAGCCGCGCGGTCGAATAGCCGCGGCCGTCGGTGAATTGCGGAAAGTCGATCGCGATCAGCGGCAGGGTGGGGCAATCCGCGGCGAGCAGGTCCGGCTCGTCGGAGGGCCCGAGCCAGACGCCGACCTCGCCCCGTGAGCGCAATGCGTCGCGTTGTGCGAGCCACAACGCCAGCGGGATAATCGCCGCCTCGCCGTCAGGCACATCCGCAGGCGAAGTCGCCTCGCGCAGCAGCGTCCAGCGATCGTCGACGATCGCCCCGTCCTTAATGAGCCTCGGCATAGACGCGCTCCTTGAACGGTTCGATACCCAGCCGGCGGACGGTGTCGAGGAAACGCTCGTCCTCGTGACGGCGCTCGATATAGACCTCGATCAGGCTGGCGACGACATCGGGCATTTCGTTCGCCGCGAACGACGGGCCGATCACCTTGCCCAGCGACGCGTGCTCGCCCTGACCGCCGCCGATCGAAACCTGGTACCACTCCTCGCCGTTCTTATCGACGCCGAGCACACCGATGTTGCCGACGTGGTGGTGACCGCAGGCATTCATGCAGCCCGAGATGTTCAAGTCGACCTCGCCGATGTCGTAGAGATAATCGAGATCGTCGAAGCGCCGCTGAATGGCTTCGGCGATCGGAATCGACTTGGCGTTGGCGAGCGAGCAAAAGTCCCCGCCAGGGCAGCAGATGATGTCGGTCAGGAGCCCGATGTTCGGCGTGGCAAACCCCAACGCCTTCAGCTCGCCCCAAAGCGCCAGCAGCGCGGACTGGCTGACATCGGTGAAAATCAGGTTCTGCTCGTGCGAAACGCGCAGCCCGCCGAAGCTGTACGCGTCGGCGAGTTCGGCGACGGCGTCCATCTGATCGGACGTCGCATCGCCCGGCGGCACGCCGGTCTTCTTGAGCGACAGCGTCACGACAGCGTAGCCCGGCACCTTGTGCGGGAATACGTTGCGCTTGACCCAGTTGCCGAAGGCGCGATTGTCGGCGATCGCGGCGCGGAAACCGGCATCGTCTCCCCGCAGTCGCTCATAAGGCGGCGGCACAAAAAACGCGGACAGCCGGGCGATTTCCTCGTCGGGCACGGTGGCCGGGCCGCCCTTGAGGCGCTCCCAATCAGCCTCGACGTGCCGGGCGAAGACCTCCGGTGTCATCTCCTTGACCAGAATCTTGATCCGCGCCTTGTACTTGTTGTCACGACGCCCGAAGCGGTTGTACACGCGCAGGATCGCGTCGAGGTAGTTGAGGATTTCCTCGCGCGGCAGGAATTCGCGGATGACGTGGCCGATCATCGGCGTGCGGCCCAAGCCCCCGCCGACCAGCACGCGGAAGCCGATTTCGCCCGTGGCGTTCCTCACGGCGTGCACGCCGATGTCATGCACCAGCGTCGCCGCGCGGTCGGTCGCCGACCCGCACACCGCGATCTTGAACTTGCGCGGCAGATACGCGAACTCCGGATGGAACATCGACCACTGGCGGAAGAGCTCGCAATAGGCCCTGGGATCGACAACTTCGTCGGCGGCGACGCCGGCAAAATGGTCGGACGTGATGTTGCGCACGCAGTTGCCGCTGGTCTGAATCGCGTGCATCTCGACCGTGGCCAGCTCAGCCAGGATATCGGGCACATCTTCCAGCCGCGGCCAGTTGAACTGGATGTTCTGGCGCGTCGTGAAGTGTCCGTAGCCTCTGTCATACTTGCGGCCGATGTGCGCGAGCTTCCGCAGCTGCGTCGACGACAGGAGGCCGTAGGGAATGGCGATCCGCAGCATCGGCGCGTATTTCTGGATGTACAGGCCGTTCTGCAGGCGCAAGGGGCGAAACTCGTCCTCGGTCAACTCGCCGGCGAGAAAGCGCCGCGTCTGGTCGCGAAACTGTGCGACACGCTCGGCGACGAAGCGGTGATCGTATGAGTCGTACCGGTACATTCGCTGGCTCCTGATCCATAGGGTAACGGCGCATCCATATATTCAAAAGGAATGTTTGGTGATTAGATGATAGCGTTGGAGCATAAAGACGCCGGTTGCCGAAACCCGCCGAATGAGTGGTGATGGTTCGAGGTCTGATCTTGTTCGCCCATGGGTCACGCGAGCCAGGATGGGCCGAGCCTTTCGAGCAGCTAGCCGCGCGCGTTCGCGTGGCGGCTCCCGAAGCGCAGGTGTGCCTCGCATTTCTCGAACTGATGCAGCCCGATCTGGCAGGCGCTGCGGCGCAACTGGTCTCCGCAGGCGTCGATACGATCCGGATCGTCCCGATTTTTTTAGGACAAGGGGGGCATCTTCGGCGCGACTTGCCATTGCTCGTCGAAGAGCTTCGCGCGCAATTCCCCGGGGCGAAGTTTGGATACGCGCCTGCCGCGGGTGACGATGCCGGAGTTCTCGACGCGATTGCGGTCTATTGCGTGCGGCAACTGGCGGAAGGGTGAGGTGTGGGGAGGGATGTGGGCCCAATCAAGAAGCGTTGCTAATAAGCCATTAACTATTAGCCACTTTACATAATATAAATTATACGCACTTAGTGGTATCAGACTTGCGAGCCGCCGAACCGGCCGCGCACCACGAGGGCTACCCACGAGAGCGCCGTGAAGACGGCGCCTACGTAGAACGTCTGCGCCGGTCCGAACGCATCCCAGAGCCACCCCGCGAGCACGCTGGCGGCGAGCAGCGCGACGCCGCTGACCAAGTTGAAGATGCCGAAGGCGGTGCCGCGCAGATCGGCCGGCGCGGTTGCCGCGACCAGTGCGGCGAACACGCCCTGCGTTAATCCCATATGCACGCCCCACACCGCGGTCCCGGCGAACACGATCGTGATCGAGCGCGCGTTCGCGAGCAGCACATCGGCGACGATCAACGCGAGTAACCCGCCTTGCAGCAGCGCGCTTTGCCGACCGCGATCCGCCAGCACACCGGCCGGGTACGCAACCATCGCGTAGACGACGCTCATCAACGCCATCACGAGCGGGATCCACGCCAGCGCCATGCCGACGTTCTGCGCCCGCAGTACCAGGAACGCCTCGGAGAAGCGGGCCAGCGTCATGACTGCGGCGATACCCACGACCCACCAGTAAGCCGCCGGCAGCCGCCTGATGTCGGCGAACGCGACGCGCGGCTCGCTCGCGCGCTTTGCCTCCAAGGCCACGGGCTCGCGTACGCCGACGACGAGTAAGGTGACCGACGCGAAAGCCGGTATCGCTGCCAGCCAGAACACCATGCGGAAATCGCCGGCGAACCAGAGCATCGCAGCGATCGCCAGCAAGGGACCGACGACGGCGCCCACGGTATCGAGCGCTTGGCGCAATCCGTACGCGGCGCCCTGGGAAGCCGGCGGCGTAATGTCCGCGATCAGGGCGTCACGCGGGGCGCCCCGGATGCCCTTCCCCACCCGATCGATCAATCGTGCGGTCACGACCCAGCCGAACGACGTCGCCAAAGGGAACAGCGGCTTGCTCAGCGCCGCCAGCCCGTACCCCAGGCCGGTCAGAAGCTTCCGCCGTCGGAAATAATCGGAAAGGTAACCGGAAAAGACTTTTACGCATAAGGCAGTCGCCTCGGCGACGCCCTCGATGACGCCTACTGCAAGCGCGCTGACGCCCAGCGTCGTGACCAGAAAAAGCGGGAGCAGGCTGTGAATGAGCTCCGAGGAGGTGTCCATAAGCAGCGACACGATGCCCAGCGTCCATACCCCCGCGGGAATGTTCCGCCAGGCCGCGCGGCTCGGGACGGTTGCGTTCGGCTGCGCCGGCTTATTGGCCAAAGTCGAACGCGGCCGTCAGATCGCCCGCGCCCGGCCGCACGCCCGGCAACGGCTCAAGTCCGAAACGCAGCGTGATGAATTTGATGATCGACGTCGTATCGTAGTTTGTGTGATCGACGTAGCCTCGCTTGGCGTAGGGCGAGATGATCATCGCGGGAACACGCGTACCGGGCCCCCAGCGATCACCCTTCGGCGGCGTCACGTGGTCCCAGAAGCCACCGTTCTCGTCATAGGTGACGATGATCGCGGTGCTCGACCACAAGGGACTCGCCCTGATCTTCGTGACGAGCTCGGCAACGTGCCGGTCGCCGCTCATCACGTCCGTGTTGTTTGGATGCTCGTTCAGCGAACCCTGCGGCTTGTAGAACGCGACCTGCGGCAGATCGCCCCTGTCGATCGCCGCGACGAGATCGGTATAGTCCTTTAGATGCTGTTCGCGCTCCGCGCTACCCGGCGCGAAGCGCGCGAAGTAATTGAACGGCTGGTGATGCGTGACGAAATACGGCGAGCCCGGCGCGAGATGCGCGATGACCTTGCGCGGCGCATCGGGCGGCTGCATACCGTCGGCGACCGCGAGATTCCAGGCGCCCGCATACCATGCCCAGGAGATACCTTTCGCCGACAGCGTATCCCCGATCGTCTTTTGCGTCTGCGGCGGCACCGTGTACTTCGCAGGATCAGTGCCGCGCGGATCGCCACCCTTGGCCGGCAGCACGCGCGACGGCTGCCACGGTGGTTGAGCGTTCGTCAGCAGATAACCGTCGTCGGTAGCTTCGCCGGCGACGTATTCGGGAGGCGCAGTCAGCACGGACGCCGCGGAACCGGGCTTCGTTTTGAGCCAGCCGCGCTCGTCGAGTTGCGCATGCGCGGCGGCGGCGGCGTTCGGATCGCGCGGCGTGCACGCGCAGATCAGCCACTGGTGATTGAGGTACGAGTCGCCGAAGGCAGCCATGAAGAACCGGTCGGCCAGCGTATATTCCTGCGCCCATTTCCACATCGGCAGCTTCGAGCCGTCGTAGTAGCCCATCGCGAGCGCGCCCGCGTCGGAGACTGCGACGAAGCGGTCGTTGCGGCCGCCGTTGATCTGCTCCTGGTGCGGATAGAACTTGTGGATCAGGTCGCGTGTCGGCACGGTGAGCGGCAGGTTGATCGGCGGCGCATCGATCTGGAACGGCTTGTTCGGCAGATCTCGAGGAAACGCAGGATCGGCGTCCTTGCCCTTCCAGACCGGCGGGAGGTGTGGCAGCGGCTTGCCGTCGCGGTCGACCTGCGTGTATTGCGCTGGCGTCGCGTTCGCGAGCCCGTCGGCCCCGGGAAACAGGCCGTACAAATGATCGAAGCTGCGATTCTCGATGTAGATAACGAGGATGTGGTCGATCCGCGCCAGACCCGATCGCGGCTTGTCGGGTGGCGAAGCGCATGCGCCCAGCGCGCAGGCCAGCGCGACAAGAGCGATCCATTCGGCGGCATGTGCTCGTATCCCCTCCCCTGCCAGCGCGTCGTTCGATGCCACGCTCACCGCTCCTTTTCCTGCGTCGACGGCTGCCAGAGCTCGACCTTGTTGCCGTCAGGATCGATGAACCAGCCGAAGCGTCCGTACTCGTGCTCCTCGACCTCGCCGACGACCTGGGCGCCGCCGAGATGCACCTGACCGAGCGCACCGTCGAGATCGTCGACGACGAGATTGAACATGAATTCCCGCTTCGACGGCGTGAAGTAGTCGGTGTTTGCAGGAAACGGGCTCCAAACCGTGAAGGCGCGCGCAGGAAGCGCGTTGGCGGGGAATTCGACCGATGACTTGCCGTCGCCGATACCCAGCCACTTGGCGTACCAGGCCAGCAGCTTTTCCGGGTCGGGTGACTTGAAGAACAGGCCCCCCAAACCGAGCACTCGTGCCATGGTGTCTCTTCCCAAGTTCACTGCAGTATCACCGAAGCGCGCACCGTGCCTGCGCGCTCGTGTCGGGCGACGAGTTCGACGGTGTCGCCCGCCTTCCCGCGCACGATCCATTCGATCTTGCCGCGGTCGTCGGTGACATGATAATCCGGCCAGAATGAAATGCCGGTGTGCTTGTAGGCCTTGCCCTCGAGTTGGCCGATTTCCTCTCGCCGCTTGCCGGCCACGAGCTCGCCACCGCGGGGAATGGCAATTTCCGCGATCACGCCGCGTACCACCTTGCGTTCCAGCGCCCGTTTGCTCACGTAGCTCGGCAGCCAACCCGTATTCTGCACGACCAGCCGCAGCCGCCACGCGCCGTCGCCGAGCGCGAGCGCATCGGCGGTGACCAGCTCGAGCTTCGGCGAGAGCAACGCCTGCCACAGCAGCCATCGCGGAAATCTCGCGACCTCGCGCTCGAGGAACTGTGGCGGCGGATTGCCGAAGGCGTGGAATCGGTTCCAGCCGCCGATCTCGATGGGACCGAGCTCCGGATGGTTGAAAGGCTTCCAGCCGAGGTGCGCCAATCCGCCGAGCTTGTCCTCGCTCCAGCGAAATATCTTCAGGTCATCCTCGACCGGATGATCGCGGAACCAGTCGATGTAGAGATACTTCTCGATGCCCGCCTCGCGCATCGGGCTCCAGATCTCCACGACCCAGCTGAACATGCCGAGGTGGTCGTAGATCCAGTCGAAGGCGCCGCCGATGACGTCTTTCGGGTGGTAGCGAAACTCGTGGTAGACCGAGATGTTCGGATACCCCGTCAACTCGGTGCCCTTCGCGCCGACTCTCTGGTAATGCCACAGGTCCTCGCCATGCATTTCGGTGTCGGGCAGATGGTCGAAGGGACGCAGCAACACGCCGCTCCAGGTATGAAAAGCGACTCCGCCGGCGATGTTCGGGTGCCGGATGAGGAATTCGGCCACGGCGCGGACTTCCGGCTCCGAGGTCGGGAAGGGACCTGCCCCGAGCTGCTCGAATTCCTGGCGCCAATTGCCTGGGAAATTTCTATTTAGATCAATTCCTTGCTTGGGCTTCTTTACCCTTAACGTGAAGCCATCGTAACCCTCGAGGCGCCCCTCGGGAAGAACACGGTAATACTTGCCGCCAACCTCGGTCGGCTGGCGCCGCACCATGAGCCTCGGCTCATCCGGATGTGCCCTCCATAGGCCGTTGGAATCGGGAATGCGCATCTGCAGGATGCGGCCATCGCCGTCGATGTCTTCGATCGTCAGTCCCTCGATAGCGTCCTCGTCGTAGGGGTAGCTGCGAGTGCTTGAGCGGACATACTTCGGCTTGTCGGCAAGCGCCCATTCGGCGCCGTCCGGATTGATTCGCGGACAGACATAAAAGGCACGCGTGTCCAGCGCTCGCGTAACGTCTGGATCCTTGCCGTGATTTTCGACGAGGTGCTTGAGAAAGTAGACGCAGGCGACCGAGCCGGCGACCTCGGTCGAATGGATGTTGCCGTCGACCCAGAAAGCGGGCTTTTCGCTCGCCGGGCCGCTCGCGTGGTTGGTGACGGTGGCAAGCCAGATGTCGCGGCCTTCGTGACTGCGGCCGATCGACTCGAAGCTCACCAATTGCGGAAATTCGGCGGCAAAACCCTTGATCAGCTCCGTGAGTTCGGCGTACCGATAGAAACGCTTGAAGTCGACGCTCGGCATGGGATGCGAACCGCGGGGCAAAGCGCGAAGTGTGGCGGGCACCGACGGATGTCGTCAACGGTCCGCCGCAGAAAAACACGGGGCCGCCTCGTGGTGGCCCGCGCAATGAGCAATTCTGTTATATCCCGGCGTACCACTCGTAGCCGTTATCCTCCCAATAACCGCCTTTCCCACCCGCGATCTTGTCGAAGCTTTGGACGAGCTCGATGCGCATCACATACTTCGCGTGCTTGTAACCGAGCTGGCGCTCGACGCGCAAGCGAACGGGTGCGCCGTTCGCGATCGGCAGCGGCTTGTCGTTGAGCTCGTAGGCGAGAAGGGTCTGCGGATGGAAGGCATCGTTCATGTCGATGCTCTCGTAGTAGGGGCTGGTTCCGTCTTCTTCCATTGGATCGGCGCAATAAAACATGACGTAGCGCGCCTCGCGCTTGGGGCGAAGGGCCTCCAGCAATGCGCCGAGCCGCGCGCCCTTCCATTTTCCGATCGCGCTCCAGCCCTCGACGCAATCGTGGCGCGTGATCTGGGTGCGGCTGGGCAGCGCGCGCAATTCGGCAAGCGAAAGGCTTGCCGGCTGTTCGACCAGGCCGCCGAGCTCGAGCCGGTAGTCGGCAAAGCCCGCGGCCGCCAGCGCCCGATACCGCATGTCATTCGGCATCGCGGTGCCGTTGCTGCGGAACGTCGGCGAGAGATCGGCTGCGCTGAACTCCTGCGCCATCGCCTTGCGTGGCGTGATGAGATGGTGCGTGGCTTCGGACAGCTTTTCGCCGGCGCCCAGAACGCTGGGAAACCACTCCGTCCGCGACAGCGCATCACAGCCCGACAGAGCCAATGCCCCCGCGGCGCCGACGGTGCGCGCGAGAAAACGGCGGCGAGACGTTCTAGCGAGCAGTTTCATCGGTTGCCTCCACTTCGACCCGGTAGCGCCCGGTGATCATCGAGCGCAAATGATTCCAGAAGCCGCTGACGATCACCTCGAACACATGGATTAGCGCGAATGCCACGATCAACCATGCCACGATGAAATGGATGGTACGGGCTGACTGCCGCCCGCCGAAGACGTCGACCCACCCGGGGAGCAGCGAATTGAGCCAGGGTGACATCGCGAAACCCATCAGGATGACGAGCGGCAACAACACAAAAATGACCGCAAGATAAGCGAGCTTCTGGAGCACGTTGTAGCGTTTCGCCGCCTCGCCGGTCGGATGGTTGAAGCGAAGATGTTCGATGATCGACCGGCCGACTGAGCGCCAGTCCGCGGCGGTCGGCGCAAGATCGCGCGTGAAATGGCGCGCGGCGAGCGAATAGGCGACATAGCACAGGCCGTTGATCACGAATAGCCAGGCGAAGAACAGATGCCAGCGCCGCGCCATCGCCAGCCAGCGGGTGTCGGGGATCGTCAGCCACGAGGGAAAGGCGCGTGGAACCAGCTCTCCGTCCGGCCCTTCGGACGCGCCGAGCACTCCCGTCGTGACGAAGTTACGGCCGAAGACGCGAGTAACGCCGATCAGGTCACCGCTGGCGTCCTCCGTCGCAGTGATCTCGAAAACGGGCGGGCGTCCGGTGTACGAGGATTTTCCCCAGTAAAGCGCCGGATGCGCGCTGAAGATGTTGAGACCGCTCAACAGCAGGATCGTCAACGCGATCACGTTGATCCAGTGCATTACGCGTACCGGCAGCGTATGGCGGTAATACAGGTACGTGCGCGCGCGAACGTCGGCCGCCGGGCGTGCGTCGGGCTCCTCGATGGGCATCGCGAATCTCCTCGGCCTGGTTGCCTGCTCAGCGTGATCTACGTCGTGCCCGCGGGCGCCGCGGGCCGCTGACGAACATATTGTCGCGCTCGAAGAACCGAAGCTTACGCTCGATCTCGCGGCTGATCCCGATTCTCGCGCTGCATTCGATCCGGCCTACGGCGCGAGTCGCAGAGCCGAGCCAGAGCGGACCGCGCCCGCAAAGATCGATGCCATCGTAGCGACTGTCGATGTCCATTGCCGAAGCGAGCCGCCCCGGCCCGCGCGCGATGTCGACGCAGCGCTCGACGCCGCGGCGACGCTGCATGAATTCGGCGCCCTCGAGCGGCTCCAATGCCCGCAACAGTACGCCTGCGCCGACCCCCACGCTTTCGCCACTGACGTTGAGCGCGTGCCAACAGCCGTAGATAAAGTAGACGTAGGCATGCCCGCGTTCCAGGAACAGCGAGCGATTGCGCGGCGTCTTACCGCGAAACGCATGGCCGGCCGCATCGCCGACGACGTAGGCCTCGGTCTCGACGATGCGGCCGCTCATCCGGCCGGCGGGATGATCGTGCACCAACGTCTTGCCGATCAGGAAACGCGCGAGGGTGGCAGTATCGGCCGGCAGATCGGTGCGGCGCAGGCGATGCGGCGATCCGTGCATGGACTGCGATGATACGACCGCGGCCCCTTAGCAAGCACTCCGCTCTACAACATCGCGCGCGTGTGCTGCGCGATCATTTGCTCCTCGTCGGTCGCGATGACCCAGGCGGCGACGCCTGATTCGGGGCCGGAAATCCGCGGCCCGTGACGCGCGTTGGCGATACGATCGAGCGTGAGTCCGAGCCAGGAGGCGTCGCGGCAAACGCGCTCGCGAATCGGTCCAGCGTGCTCGCCGATTCCGGCGGTAAAGACCAATGCATCTAGGCCCCCCAACGCGGCAGCGAGGGAACCGAGCTCGCGCCCGATGCGATAGCAGAAGAGCTCGATCGCTTCGCGCGCATGCGGGTGGTCGGACTCCAGCAGCTCGCGCATGTCGCTCGATATGCCCGACACGCCGAGGAGCCCCGAGCGTTTGTAGATCAAGGCTTCGATCGCGCGCGCGTTCATGCCCCGCTCATCCATGAGGTACAGAAGCACGCCCGGATCGAGGCTGCCCGTGCGGGTGCCCATCGGCAGCCCGTCGATAGCCGTGAAGCCCATGGTCGTCGCCACGCTCCTCCTCGCGCGCATCGCACACATGCTGGCGCCGTTACCCAAGTGCAGGACGATCGTCCGCCCGACGGCCGCTCGCGCATCGTATTGCGGCAGCACCGAGGCGATATATTCGTAAGACAAGCCGTGGAAGCCGTAACGGCGCACGCCGGCATCGGAAAGCTCGCGCGGCAGCGCGAACGCCCGCGCCACAGGGGATTGGACGCAATGAAAACCGGTGTCGAAGCACGCGATCTGCGGGAGATCCGGCAGGCGCGCGGCGAGGGTGCGTATTGGCAACAAGTTGTGCGGCTGGTGCAGCGGCGCGAGCGGCACAAGGCGCTCCAGCTGGGCAAGCACCGCAGCCGTTACGCGAACCGGCGCGGCATAGTCGGAGCCGCCGTGGACAACGCGATGGCCGACCGCGGCGAGGCTTCCGCCGTCGGCGCGGGTGCGCAGCCAATCGAGCAGAAAGGAGATCGCGCCTTCATGGCCGGGCGGCCTGCCATCCGGCCACGCATGTTCGTCCACGACGGCACCGGTCGCGTCCTTCGCGCGAAAGCGGGCGCGGCCTTGAAGGTCCTCGAGGTTGCCGGCAACCAGCAGTGCGAGATCGGCGCCGGATCCAAAGACGGAAAACTTGAGGCTCGACGAGCCCGCATTCAGAACGAGGATCGCATCGCGCACTAGCGGGTACCGAGCTTGTCGCGACGTGAGTGTGCGAGTAGCGCCATCACCGCCGCCGACGCCTCTCGGTTGCGCGCGCTATCAGCCCGACTGGTCAGGACGATCGGCACACGTGCACCAAGCACGACACCGGCGCTTTCCGCCGCGGCGAGATACGCGAGCGTCTTCGCAAGCAGGTTGCCGGCTTCCATATCGGGGGCCACGAGAATGTCGGGATCGCCGGCAACCGGAGAATCGATCTCCTTGATCTTGGCCGCCGCTGCGCTGATCGCATTATCGAAGGCGAGCGGCCCATCGAGAATACCGCCGGTGATCTGGCCGCGGTCGGCCATCTTGCACAGCGCCGCCGCGTCGACCGTGCCCTGCATCTTCGGGTTCACGGTCTCGACCGCAGACAGGATCGCGACTTTCGGCCGCTTCACACGGAGCACTTGCGCGAGGTCGATGGCGTTCTGGCAGATATCGCGCTTGGTATCGAGATCGGGATAGATATTGACCGCCGCGTCGGTGATGAGCAGCGGCTTCGGATACGTGGGGACGTCCATCACGAAAACGTGGCTCACGCGGCGCGCCGTGCGCAATCCATTGGCAGGATCGATGACCGCGCCCATCAACTCATCGGTGTGAAGGCTCCCCTTCATCAGCGCTTCGACTTCGCCTGCGCGCGCCATCGCGACTGCCCGGTCAGCCGCGGCATGACTGTGCTCGGTAGCCACGATCTTCACGCCGTCGAGACTCACTCCTGCATCTTTCGCCGCCGCGCGAATCTTGGCGTCGGGGCCGACGAGTATCGGCACGATCAGGCCCTTCGCGGCGGCTTCGAACGCGCCCAGCAGCGACTCGCGATCGCAAGGGTGGACAACGGCGGTAGTCACCGCCGCTTTGCCCTCGCAGAGCTCGAAGATCGTCTGGAACGCGTTATAGCGGCGAAACGCCACGTCAACCTCGGCCATGCGCGGCACGGTGTAACTTTGCTCCGGGCATTCGACCCGCATCGAGCCTTCGGCGACGGTCTCGCCTTTCTGGTTGGTGCATGCTGCGTGGAGAACCAGTTGGCGCTCCTTGATCCGCTTCTCGCGCACGGTGATTTTCGCCGTCAGGACATCGTTCACCGTTACGCGGCCGTTGAAGCGCAGCGACTCCTCGAGGATCTTCGCGCCCGGCCCGGGGAGCTGGGTGCCAACAGCAGTGGCGAGCAAAACGCTGGCGCCGATCGAATGCGTCGAGGCTGCGCCGGGGGGCTGCGTCGTTTGCTGGGCGCCGATCCGGTCGCCGGTCAGCATCGCCACCAGCTCGATATCGGCGGCAGCAAGTGTGCGCGAATAACTCGCGCTATCGCCGATGGCGATCTCGTCGAAGCGCCGTGTGGTCCAGTTTGCCACGGCGTCTACGCGGACTTCGCTTCGGGCAGCGGCTCGTCGGGCGGCAGCTTTGCCTTGGGCGCGGAATCATTACCTGCCGGGGGGTGTCTGGACTTGGCTCGGGATCTCATCATGGACGGGGAGCAGCGAATACCGCCGTGCGGATTACTCCGTCATTGTGCACTGTTCGCCCCGACGCTGTCGAAGGCGTTCCGGGCACGACTGGAACACAATGGCGACGGGCCAAGCGGCGCAGTGTTTCGGCGTTGACCATGCATGCTGCCCGGCGTAGATTGCAGGCGTACCGACGTGGCGGATGCGAGTCCAGCCGGCGACGCGATGGCACCCTGCCCTGTTTGCTTGAAAAAACTCCGGTGCTCTTCCCTGCACTCCGACGCGATCCCCGCTCTGAACCTTGCCAGGGCCGCCGCGTGCGTGCTGGCTGCGGCGGGTACCGTTGTGCTTACGGTCGCGCCCGCAAGCGCCGCGGACACGGCGATCTACAAATGCTTCGATAGTCACCTCGGTCTGGTCTACACCGATCTGCCTTGCAAGGACGGGGAAAAGCTCGATATTCGCGCTGGCGATGCCGATGCGGCAGCAGTCGCCCGTCTGGAGCGCGTGCGCGATCAGCTCGACCAGAGCGCAGCCCAGCGCATCGTCGACGAGCGCCGCGCGGCGGAGCGCGGTGCGCTCGCCAACCGCCTGCGCCGCGAGGCAGAGGATGAACGCAGCGTTGCCGAACCCATGGCGGCGTACGCGCCGTTCGACTACGGTTACGGGTATGTGCCTTTCCTGCCCGTTGCGCGCATGCATCCACCGCGCGCGAGGGCGCACAAGTTGCTCGAGCTGCCCCGCTTCGCGCCCGCTCCGCCGTATTTCGTACCGAGGCCGTAACCGCGGCAGCAGTCCGCCGAGCCCGAAGGATCGCAGGGCGCCGCATTAGATGCGCCATTCAAAGGAGGAATCCATGAGCATGTTGTCGCCGGAAGAACTCGAAAAGGTCTCGTCCGCCGAATCGTTGTTCCCCTCGCCGATTCCGGTGCAGTCGGTATCGAGCGACGAGTTCATGAGAAGCACGGGGCGGGGCGGACCAACCTCGCGTACGGCTATGCCTTGAGGACGGCGTGACGTCGATGCGCCAACGCGCCGCTGTCACGAGCTTGACCGGTGGAACGAAACGATTGCCGCCGCTCTTTTCGCGTATGGATGTGAATCCAGGGAGAATTATTCATGGCGAGCGTAGATAGAAACACCTTCAATGGTCTGGCTAAGATGACCGACGTCAACGCCGGCGGTCACTCCGAGCTCGACCCGTTCAACGGAGTATTCGTCTTCGGCATGGACGCGTTTCCCGCTTTCGCCATGGTTTCGCAGTCGGCGATGAAGAACCAGACTATCGACGGCGGTTACGGGCGCGCTTTTAATGCCGGCCGAGGCCTCGTCGGCGAAGGCGGCGACACGGGTCCGGGGGTCGTGGGGATCGCCGGGAGCGTGATCGCGCGGCCGTTCAAGGACAGTCCAAGAATCCTGTGGGAGGGACCCTTTCCCGGACAGGGATGGCGTGCCGGCGTCGTCGGCTTCGGCGCGGACCCTGGCGCGAGAGGCGAGCGCGGCGGCGGAGGCGATGCGGTGGGCGTCCTCGGGTTCGCGGAAAAGTCTCTTGGCATATGGGGAGCGTCCACGGCGATGCCCGGCGTGTTCGGCAGCTCCAGTGCCCACTGCGGGGTCTATGGCTGGTCGCAAACCACGGGCGTCATCGGCGACGGCAAATCCGGACAGTGCGGAGTGGAGGGTTTCGGAAATTCGTACGGAGTCTACGGGCACGTCAACTACTCCAACCCCAACCCTGACGGCATCGGCGTGTTCGGTGTGGCAGGAATAGACCTCGACAATCTCGACAGCTACACGGGCCGCGCCGGCGTCTTCGTCGGTCCGGTCGAGGTTCACGCAGATTTAACGGTACTCGGTAACCAGGTAGTCTGGGGCACGAAGAGCGCCGCCGCGAAGCACACTGACGGCAGCTATCGCCTGCTCTATTGCGTCGAGAGCGCGGAGAGCCAGTTCGAGGACTTCGGCGAGGCGCGGCTCAGCAAGGGACGCGCGAAGGTGCGACTGGACCGCGACTTCGCCGCGGTCGCCGATACTCGTCACTACCACGTGTTTCTCACCGCCTACGGCGACTCGAATGGCCTCTACGTTGCAAACCGAACCGCGCAGGGATTCGAGGTTCGCGAGCAAGGGGGCGGGACGAGCGGCGTCAGGTTCTCGTATCGAGTGGTGGCCAAGCGCAAACACGTGACGACGAAGCGCTTCCAAAAGATCAAGATGCCCACGAAACCGAAACTGCCTGCCTCGATGGCTCCGCCGGAAACGGACGTCGAATCGCTCCGCGCCGGAACGAAGCGCGCTGCCCGGACCAAGCAAACCAAGCGATAGGCGTCGTCCGCGACAATCGACAAGCAATTCATCGTCATGCCCGGTATCGCGCACACCAGCACGCGCTCGAAGAACTGGGCGCTCGTCTATCACCTGCTCGACGCTTACTTCAGCGAGCCGGCACCGGTGTACGTGGGGTGAATTTGCGCAAAGAAGTGTGCGCAAGGCGAGTTCGCCGTGCCTGAACCTTCGGCTGACGATCCGCCTCCCGTCGCCCCGATCCGGCCAGGTAGAGAAGACTGCTGCCAGGGCTCTTGCGACCCGTGCGTTTTCGATCTCTACGAAGACGCGCTGGACCGCTATCACGCCGAGCTTCAGGCGTGGCAGGAACGCAACAGGAGGCGCGAAAAGACCGATGATCGCTCCGCCACTCGTTGAACAGCAGGCCGACCCGCAGCCCAATGCGATGCACTCGCAGTTGCTTCCTGCTAACGGCCACGCCCTGCCCGACCTCGTCGGCTTCGTCCAACAGCATCCGCGGCTGTTCGTCCTGTCCGGGGCGGGAATCAGCACCGATTCGGGCATTCCCGGCTATCGCGACGCAGATGGCCAGTGGCGGCGCACGCCGCCGGTTCTCCTGCAGGACTTTCTGGATTCTGAGCCGACGCGCCGACGCTACTGGGCGCGGAGCATGGTCGGTTGGCCAACGGTCGCGAACGCCCGGCCGAACATTGCCCACGATGCGCTGGCCCGCCTCGAAGCGGCTGGGCGATCGCAGCGACTGGTGACGCAGAATGTTGATGGCTTGCACCAGCGCGCCGGCAGCTCCCGGGTTATCGAGCTGCACGGGAATCTCGAGGCAGTGATCTGCCTCGAATGCGGCGTTTTGCATTCCAGAGTGTCGGTCCAACGAACGCTCGAATTGCTCAATCCGGAATTTCAGGCCGCGACTGCGGCGACGGCTGCCGACGGAGACGCCGATATCGAACGCGATCTCGATGCGTTTCAGGTGCCGCACTGTTCGCGCTGTGCGGGTGTTCTGAAACCGAACGTCGTGTTTTTCGGGGAAGGCGTGCCGCGAGAGCGTGTAGACGGCGCGTTGGCGTCACTGAAACAGGCTGATGCCATGCTCGTGATCGGATCCTCACTCATGGTGTACTCGGGATTCCGCTTCTGCGAGTGGGCTGATGCGATGGCTAAGCCGATCGCCGCCATCAATCTCGGTCGAACGCGCGCGGATCATCTTCTTGCGCTGAAGGTCGAACGCCCCTGCGCGGAGGCGCTTGCGTCTCTGCTCGAAGGGCTGGGCATCGATTTGACACCGCAACTCCGCGGAGCAGCCGCTTCAGTGGCGCCGACCGGCGATCCGGCGGTAAGCTCGCTAATCGTGGCGTACGCTGCTTTGCCTGCGGCGCCTGTGCATGAATCCCACTGGAGGTACCGCCATGGCAATCGAATCGATCAATCCCGCGACCGGCGAGACGCTCAAGACCTACGCGGAGATGTCGCGTGCCGCGGTCGACGACATCGTCGGCAAGACCCATGAAGCATTTCTCGCCTGGCGGAGAACCTCGTTCGAAGACCGCGCGCGACGGATGCGAGGCGCCGCACGGATTCTGCGCAAGAACGCCGAAGCCTACGCGCGTCTCATGGCACAGGAAATGGGCAAGCCTGTGCGCGACGGTATCGGCGAAGCGCAGAAATGCGCGCTTGCCTGCGAGTTCTATGCCGACAACGCCGAGAAATTCCTCGCTCGCGAGCCGGTGAAAACCGAAGCCCGCGAGAGCTTCGTCACTTTCAATCCGATCGGCGTCGTCCTCGCCGTCATGCCTTGGAACTTCCCGTTCTGGCAGGTCTTTCGCTTTGCCGCTCCGGCCCTGATGGCAGGCAACGCGGCAGTGCTCAAGCACGCGTCCAACGTGCCGGGATGCGCGCTTTCGATCGAAGAGATTTTCCGCGAAGCAGACTTTCCGGAGAACCTTTTCCGAACGCTGATGATCGGCAGCCAGCAGGTCGAGCCAGTTATCGAGCACCCGCTCGTACGCGCCGTGAGCCTTACCGGCAGCGGTCCAGCGGGGCGCAAAGTGGCAAGCAAGGCCGCGGCAATGCTGAAGAAGAGCGTGCTCGAGCTCGGCGGAAGCGATCCCTATCTCGTGCTGGAAGACGCCGATCTCGACCTCGCTGCGACGGTTTGCACTAAGGGCCGGCTGGTCAACTCGGGGCAGAGCTGTATTGCCGCGAAGCGGTTCATCGTCGTCGACGAGGTGCGTCAGGAATTCGAGCAGCGCTTCGTGGAAAAGATGAAGGCGGCCAGGATGGGCGATCCGCTGAGTCCGGAAACGGAAATCGGTCCCCTCGCCCGGCTTGACCTGCGCGAAGCATTGCACCGGCAAGTGACAGAAAGCCTTCGCCAAGGCGCGCGCTGTCTTCTCGGCGGCAAGATTCCCGAGGGTGCCGGCGCCTACTATCCGCCCACCGTGCTCACCGAGGTAAGCGCGGGAATGCCTGCTTACGAGGAAGAGCTGTTCGGACCGGTCGCAGCGGTCATCGCCGTCAAGACCGAGGCGGAAGCGATCGCAACGGCAAACGACTCGGTGTTCGGGCTGGCCGGCGCCGTCATCACGCGCGATGTGGCGCGCGGGGAGCGCATCGCGGCGGAGTTGATCGAGAGCGGTTGCGTCTTTGTCAATGATTCGGTGCGATCGGACCCGCGCTTGCCCTTCGGCGGCGTGAAGGAGAGCGGCTACGGCCGCGAGCTATCGGAGTACGGCATCAAGGAATTCGTGAACATCAAGACTGTCTATGTCGCCGCCGCAACGGACCAGGCGCGCTCGGCGGACAGCAAGGATCTGGAAACCGTGCCGGCTCCATCGATCGCGAGCTTTCTGAGCCTGCTGAAGACATCGCCACGCGGCGCGGTCTTCAATCCGTGGTGGCAGGTGGACGCCGACAACGACCTTGGGCGGCAAGCACCGCGCATTCGGCGCGAGCAGCTGCGGGCCTATTTTTCAGAGCGGATCGGCAAGGCGCGGCTGGCACTGATCGGCGAGGCGCTCAGCTATCGCGGCGGACATTTCACCGGCATCGCGATGACCTCGGAGCGCATTCTGCTCGGTGGAATGAGCGGCGGCGGCATCGAGGCGCGGCATGTCTTTGGCGGCCTCGCGCCACGGCGCACGAGCAAGCCGCAAAAAAATCCGCGCGGCTTTGCCGAGCCGACGGCGAGCGTCGTCTGGCGCGTGTTACTGGAGCTCGGCGTACCCGGGAATCGCTTCGTGTTGTGGAATGCATTCCCGTGGCATTCGTTCGATCCGCGATCGGGCCTGTTGAGCAATCGGACGCCGAGCAAAGCCGAGTTGGCGACCGGCATGCCTTTGCTCGAAGCATTCCTGGATCTCTTCCCCGGCGAGTGCGTCGTTGCCATCGGCCGGCTGGCGAAGTCGCAGCTCGACAGCTTGTCTGCCTCAGTCGAATACGTCCGGCATCCCGCGAGCGGCGGCGGCGCGATTTTCCGTAAGCAGATCGGGCCGATAGTTCGCAGGTTGTGAAGAGGTGAATCATGCTCCTACGCTCGCGGGATCGCGGCCGGTCCGGTTTGCCGAGCCGCGCGCTTGTGCGGATGCAATCATCGAGCGCGTCGGTCGGCGCATCCTGCTCGCGTTGCCGCTCGGCCTCGGGAAGGCGAACCATGTCGCCAATGCGTTGTTCGATCGTGCAGCCGGCGATCCGCGCATCGAGCTCGAGATACTGACCGCGTTGACACTGGAAAAGCCGCGCAGCGGGGCCGAGCTCGAACGCCGGCTGCTCGACCCGATCGTCGAGCGGCTGTTTGGCGACTATCCTGATCTCGCCTACGCGACAGCGCTCCGCGAAGGGCGTCTGCCCCGAAACGTCAGGATCACCGAGTTTTATTTTCGGCCCGGCGGCTGGTTGGATGTCGGGCCGGCGCAACGGGCTTACACCAGCCTCAATTACAGCCACGTCAGCGCGGAGGTTCTGCGGCGTGGCATCAACGTGATCGCCCAGCTCGTCGCCAAGCGGGAAACTGCGGGTTCCGCGAGGTTCTCGCTCAGCTGCAACCCGGATGTGACGCTCGACATCCTGCCGGGGATGGAAGCCCGTCGCGCGTCGGGTGCGCCAGTCGCGATCGTCGGTCAGGTGAACCGCGAGCTGCCGTTCATGACGGGCGAGGCCGAAGTTCCGGCCGAGCGCTTCGATTACGTACTCGAAGGCGAGCACTGCGAGTTCAAGCTGTTCGCGCCGCCGCGGCAGGCGGTTTCCTTGGCCGATTACGCGGCAGGGCTTCGCGTCGCGAGCATGGTGAAGGACGGGGGCACGCTGCAGATCGGCATTGGCTCCATCGGCGACGCCATTGCCTACAGCCTGATCCTGCGCCACCAGCATCCCGATACGTTTCGCGCCGCGCTGTCTGCGCTGAGCCGACCCGAGCCCCTGCATGAAAACTCGCTCGAGCTCTCGCCGTTCACACGCGGGCTGTACGGATCGTCGGAGATGCTGGTCGATGGGTTCATCGATCTCTA